>Ga0136611_10001331_pt1 | contig 17144 bp, 20 predicted proteins | sample AntDrymUQ2232306_2_FD_106645 | JGI IMG/M metagenome (GOLD analysis project Ga0136611, IMG submission 106645) | Polar desert sand microbial communities from Dry Valleys, Antarctica - metaG UQ223 (23.06) | ecosystem: Environmental > Terrestrial > Soil > Desert | place: Antarctica: Dry Valley...
GGTCGCTTCGGGTGCGACGGTCGGCGAGGACCGAGCCGACGAAGCGGAAGCGACCGAGGAAGCGGAAACCACGGACGAAGCGGAGGGACTGGAGGTTACTGGCCGCTGCACGAGCGGCAGGCCGGCGATGACCACCGCCGCCGCGATGATCGCGAGGACGACCATGCCGATGACGAGCATCGGCCACAGCGCCGGGCGCGGATATCGGACCCTCATGCTCGGACCAGCGTACAGCCGCCCTCCACGTTTTCCGGAGATGGGCGACGGCCGCACGGCACGACGCTGAGCGCGCGTCTAGCATCAGGGCCTGATGATGGTTCGCCTCTACGACTACGACGTGCCGGCCGCGGACGAGGCCGCCGGCGCCGTGAGCCTGCGCCGGGTTCTCACGGAACTGCCAACGGCGGAGCGCAGGGTGATGCTGACCGGCCTCTTCAAGCCGGAGCGCATCCCCGGCACCATGGAGCGGCTGACGACCCTCGTGGAGGACGTCGACGTGAGCTTCCAGAACCTCCTCATCACGCTGGACAACACCGCACGCCCCCGCCGCTTCGTCGCGATCGACGAAGCCAGGGCGATCCTGGACCGATGGCTGCCGGCGTCCGCGATCGCCGGCGAGCGAGAGTGGGACGTCGCGCGCCTGCTCGAGCCCTACGGCGACGGCACGTACCACGGAAAGCTGCTGAAGCGGACCCGCAAGCAGCTCCGATCGGTGTCCGGACGCGAGGCGCTGACGGTCCCGTTCCTGTTCCGGCGCACGTGGCCGCCTCCCAGGCAGTCGGACCAGTGAGCCGATCGTCGCGCCGCCGCAGGGGACGCCCCTACCAGCCGTTGCCGACGTCAGGCAGGAACCCGTGGGGCATGCGGATCGTGGTCCTGGCGATCGGCGCCGTCGTGGTGGTCGGCTCACTCGCGCTCTTCGCCGCAACCCCCTAGAGCGTCTCCTCCATCAGGCCACGCACGTGGAGCAGCAGCTTCAGCAGCTCCGGGGCCGCGGCCACGAGGTCCAGATCGTCCGGCTGCACGTGGTCGAAGAGCCGGAACTCGGTGTGACGCTCGAGGCGTCCGGCCGCGGTGTACGCGTCAGCGAGCACGCGGGACTCGACGTAGGGGACGTGGTGATCCTCGACCTCGTGCATGAGATATACGTCGGCACGCATGCCGTCGAGATGGCGCCGCGGAGATATGGCCTCGATGAACGCGAGGCTCGAGGACGGCAGCCCGGCGATGGCAGCCGCTGCCGCATCCAGCGACGGGGCGGTGAGCAGGTCGTACGCCCCGCGCCCCGCCTCCGAGACGAGCCCCGCGCGCAGTGAGTCATCGGCCGGCGGCCGCTCCCCGTTCAGGATCGACGCACTCAGCGCGGCGTCGAGCGCTCGACGGTCGGCATCCTCGTCCACCTGATCCAGCACGAAGCGCAGGAACACATCCCGCGCCAGCGGAGTAGGCGTCCAGGGCACCGCGGCGCCGTCCGGCCCCACGTACGCGTGCGCGGCGACGCTGGCGACGTAGCTCCCCGCGTCGCCGAATGCACCGAAGGCGTTTACCCAGCGCACCTGCGCCGCGATCCGTTCATCGCGCGCGGCAAGCAGCGCAAGAGAGCCGCCCACGCTGAAGCCCACGATCCCGACGCGTGCCCGGTCGACCTCTGGTCGGGCGGCCAACAGCTGGAAGGCGCGCACCACCCCGTCGATCTCCCCGACCTCCAGCCGGCCCTCGAGCAGAGTCCGCGAGTCCGGAACGAGCACGGCGACCCCGGTGCGCGCCAGCCCGTCCGCGACGCGCTCGATCGACGGGTGATTGCGTCCCAGGTTGTTGACCCCGAAGACGAGCAGCATGGCTCCAACCGGACGGTCCACCGATGCCCCGGCGGGGAGCCACAGCTCCGCAAGGTCGGGCTCCTGGCCCGGAGCCGCGGCACGGTAGGGAACGCTCGACCGGATGGGCGCATCGCTGAAGACGTTGAGCGGCTTCGGTCCTGCATCGAGCAGGTTCGGCAGCAGGATCGCGGTCTGCAGCCCAACGCGCGTGGGCTCCCACGCCAGGAAGACCACGACGATCACCAGGAGCACCACACCGATGCGCCTCAGGCGCCGCATCGGCCCTTGCTGGTCGTTATGGCGAGGGCTCCGACCGGCGCGCGACGTCCTGCTCGACCTGCAGACGAAGCCGATACAGAACATTCCACTCCTCGGAGTTGAAGCTCGCGACGTCCATGCGCTCCTGCATCCTGTCGAGCTCGCGACGTACCGCCCCGATGTCGCCATTCGCGGCGCGGTGAATCTTCAGCATCTCGTCCTCGAATGCCTGCGACTCCGCGTCCCACGTCAGGTATGCATCCGAGAACGCAAGCTCCTTCTCGATCGCCGCCCGAGCACGGTAGGCGTCCTCCTTCGGGCCCAGGATCGAGACGTTGGTGGCATATGCCTGGATCTCGAGTCCGTTGGCGTCGAGCCGCATGGGGTCACCCCGCACAACCGCGCCCAGGAGGTGCCTTGCGGGGAAGCCGACCGTGCGCAGCGGCCAGGACTTCGGTCCCCGTGCCTCCTGGACCTTCACCTTGGCGATGTCTATCGACCTGAGGGCTCGACTGATGGCCTCCAGGAGGTCCTTGTCATCGGTCCCGTCGCGCATCATGAGCGCAACCTCGACGAGTTCCCGCTTCTTCTTCCAGCGCTGGAAGAGCAGGATCGGCGTGAAGAGGACCATCTGCAGCACCGAGATGCCGAGCATGAAGCTCGCGGGATAGCTGACGGGGACCGTGCGCAGCCAGCGTCCGATGCTGCGCTTCCCGAGGAACTCGGCCCACACGACGAGCGCCGCGATGACCGGCGGCGCGAGCACCATGCCGGCCACCAGCGCGACGTAGTGCATCGTCTCGACGTCGAAGTTCTCCTCGATGACCCCGGTGGCCTCCAGCGCCGCGCCGCCGAGGATCGGAATCCCGAACCCCATGCACAGCATCAACCACGCGGCCGCAAGAAGGCTGACGATCGAGAGCGTGCGGCCTTTGCTGCCTGGAACCTGGCCGAAGTACGCAGCGGTGGCCCAGCCGAGGGCGAACGATGCCCCCCGGCTCAGGGCCTGCCACGCCAGCAGCAGCACGAACGGTAGGAAGGGCATGGCAGCCGAGAAAGCAATCGACGTACCCGAGTGCGGTCAGTCGGTTGGCAGCGGCCTTACCGTCATCGTCTCCTGCACACGACCCTCCCATTCCTCGCGCGGCGCGTCGCAGAAAAGCTCGATCTCGTTGCCGTCTGGATCGGCGGTGTAGAGGCTTCGGCTCACCCCATGGTCGGCGGTGCCGTGCAGCAGCCCGCGCTCGGTGAGCAGGTCTCGGGCGCGTTTCACCGCGTCCCAGTCCGCCAGCTGAATCGCCACGTGATACAGGCCGACTGCGTTCGGGAGCGGAGTTGGCGCCGAATCCCCTACACGCAGCAGCCCCAGGTCGTGGTGGTTCTCACCCGTCGCGGTCAGGAAGACCATGACGTTGCTCATCTCGCTCGACACCTGAAAGCCCAGGACGTCGCGGTAGAAGGCGAGCGATCTTTCGAGCTCGCGGACCTTGAGGACCACGTGGCCGACTCGCAGGGGTTGGATCACCTGACCGATGCTACCGCAGGCGGCGACGCTCGCCAGCCGAGCGGGCTAGGGAAGGCCGAGCTTGCGTCGGCAGGCCGGCCAGGGCTGGAAGCCACGGGCTGCGTGGAGCCGCTCCGCAGTTGCAATCTGCTGCTCGCGGCTGGCCTGATGCGCGAATGGGGCGTACTCGCCGCCGCCATAGCTGAGCCAGGTGCCCTCGTTGAACTGGAGGCCGCCGTAGTAGCCGTTGCCGGTGTTGATGGCCCAGTTGCCGCCAGACTCGCACTGCGCAAGGCGATCCCAGACATTGCTCATATCGACCGGTCCCGCGGGAGCCGCAGGTGCCGCGGGTGCGCGGACAACGGGCGCCGGGGTGGGCTTGGGCGTTGGAATGATGTAGAGGGTCGCCTCCATCGGCGCCGATCCCGGCGTGGGGAATGCGCTGCCGTCGATCACTGACTCGGTGCCGGAGCTGGCCGGGCGGGTGGCAGGCTGCTGGCGGTCGGAGAGCGAGCCGCGCGCGAACTGGATGACGGAGAGCGGTGCGGCGGGCAGGAGCGCCTCGATATTGTCGGCAGGCACGGGCGCCACCGAGCGCGCGGCCATGGGCGCGAGGAGTGCAATGCCGATGGCACTCAGGATGGTGAGTGCGGCAGCGCGTCGCAGCAGTTCCGGCAATAGAATCCCCTCGAGCGAGCTCCATCGGGCGCGTCACAAGCGTAGGACGCGCGGGAGAGGGGCCACCCTAGCACCGGCTCGCGAGGCTGTCGAACGCAAGAGGTACCAGTGGTACGCAGGAAGAAGGAACCCGAGCAGCGGCGGGGAGCCGTCGTCGTACGAGGCCAGCGCCCCGGTACCGGGGGCACGGAAGATCAGCAGCTGCTGCGCTCCCCGCACCTGGAGACGGGCTTCCGGGACACCGACACCTGGCGGACGCTGCGCATCATGGGCGAGTTCGTGGAGGGCTTCGACGCCCTCGCCGAGGTCGGCCCCGCGGTCAGCATCTTCGGATCCGCGCGTGTCGGGCGCCGCAATCGCTACTACGGGGCCGCGCGCCGGCTGGCGGGCGCCCTTGTCCGCGAGGGATTCGCGATCATCACCGGCGGCGGGCCGGGAATCATGGAGGCGGCGAACCGCGGGGCGAAGGAGGCCGGCGGCCTGTCCATCGGCGCCAACATCCAGCTGCCCTTCGAGCAGGGCCTCAATGAGTACGTCGACCTCGGCATGGAGTTCCGCTACTTCTTCGTGCGCAAGACGATGTTCGTGAAGTACGCCGAGGGCTTCGTCATCTTTCCCGGGGGCTTCGGCACCCTGGACGAGCTGTTCGAGGCGCTGACCCTCATCCAGACCGGCAAGGTCAAGCACTTCCCCGTGGTCCTGTACGGCAAGGAGTACTGGGAGGGCATGATGCGCTGGATCCGTGAGAAGCCGCTGTACGAGGAGAAGATCAGCCCCGCGGACCTTGACCTTCTCACCCTGACCGATGACGTCGACGAGGCCTGCGAGGCGATCAAGGTGCACCACCAGTCACGTGGACAGGAACACAGGGAAGCCGCCAGCGTCCGGGCAACCGCGAAAGCGGTCAAGAAAGCCACATCCGGCACGAAACGCTAAAGCACGAGGAGTAGAGCCATGACCGATAACGAACGCGAGAAGACCGATCCCGAGGGGCCCGAGGACCTCAAGACCGGCGGCTATCCGGCGATGCCGCCGCTCGATGCGGTGGACCCCGACCTCGAGCAGGAGGGGGAGGTCGCCGATACCCCCGACTCCGGCTGGGCAGGCGCCGCAAAGGCAACCGAGCGTGAGCCTGGTACCCGCGAGGGCTCGTAACGCTCTAGGCGGCCGACGGCTCAGGCAGCTCGGCTGGAGCGACAGCCGCGCCCCGGCCCTCGCCTGACTTCAGCAGCCTGGAGGGTTAGTGCCGGATGGTACGGGGGCCCGTGTCTAGGCTCTGTCGTACGCCGCCCGCAGCCATGCGAGGACGTCACTGTCCAGATCATCCGTGGATGAAAGCCGGAGCCGGTGCGTGCACATACCGCCCGCGGCCTCCAGCCGGCCCGTCGGCTCCACGCCGGGGAGGTTGAGACCGATCTCCAGCACGCCCCGCGGCCCTGGTCCCACGGTGCCGAACTGCCTGGAGCGACGGAGGCTGAGGTAGGCCTGCTTGGGTGCCAGCTCGACATCCTCACCGAAGCCCTGTGCGATCGCGACGACATGATCATGGAACGGTCGCAGGGAGGCCTTGGGGCCCGCGTACATGGCGTCGACCAGATCGTCGCTGCCGGTTGACACCGAGCCACGCTTTGCCGTCAGGGCCACGAGGTTCGCATTCCCGTGGCTGAAGCCGTGCGTCGCCTTCAACCAGGCGATGATCTCCCCATGCCGCTCAGCTCCACTGGCCTTGGCCAGTGCAGCCCACGCATCCACCGAGCGGCCGGTGGCCTGCTCGATATTGCGAGCCTGGCTCAGGACCGCGTCTTCAACGGTGGCCACCGGCAGTCCTCCTGGGTGTTACTGCGTTGCTGCGCGGAAGCGTTGAGTGGCGGGCCGACCGGAGACGGACCCGCGTTTCAGCGTCCTGCGGATCCCAGTTGTCGGCCGCGACGAATGGGAGCGCGCCGCTCGGCCATCGGCGTAGGGTATCGCGCGGACGGAGACGTGCAGGTGATACTGGCGCGCTTCGGGACTTCGTCATCTTCGGGAGAGCGTAGTACCAATGCACCGCAATAGAGTGGGCGCGAAATAGCTAGTCGCTGGATCATTCGAAGACCGAGACGCGACACCTCCAACGGATCCCGGACACAGATCAGGCCTCGACCGGAATTTCTCGTGCGAGCACCTTCTCCAACGCGTCGAAGTCGTTCTTGATGCCCTCGCGCATGCCGTCCAGTGCGTCGCGGGATGCGACCGATGGACTGATACTGTGCAACGAAATACGGCTGCGACCCTCCGGCAGCTCCTGGAAGCGCTGGAACTCAAGCGAGACTCCGCCGGCAGGATCCTGCTCGAACTGATATGTCTGGATGATCACTTCGTCACGACGGACCTCGTGATACACGCCGTGGAAACCCCAATCCTGGTCGGGACCGTGCACGACGTAGCGGAAGCCACCGCCGGTCTGGGGTTCGAATCGGTGGACTGCCAGGGGCATCCCCTCCGGGCCAAACCACAGCTCGAAGATCTCCCGAACGGTGTAGGCGCAAAATAGCGCGCTCACCGGCGCGTCGAACTCTCGCGAGTAGTCCAGGAACGGCAGCCCTTCCGGTGCTTCGATAGTGAGTTCGTTGTTCATGACTTTCCTTTCGTCGATGCTCTGCGTTTCCTTCGTGATCGGTTCGTCCGTAGGAGCACTGCGTCCAGGGCGCGGAATCTGCGCTCGTGGTCGAGCCGGTATCGGTCCAGCCATGAGGTCAGTGACTCCAGGGCCGCCGGGTTGAGGTGCACCGGCCGGCGTTGGGCGTCGCGCGTGCGCGTTACCAGGCCGGAGTGTTCGAGCACTCCGACATGACGGGACACAGCTTGGGTCGTGATCGGGAAGAGCGCGGCGAGCTCGTTGACGGTGGCCGAGTTGCGGCTCAGCCGGGCGACGATCGTGCGACGCACCGGATCGGCGAGGGCGGCGAACGCCCGATCCAACCGCTCCTCGTCCATGGCCTCGCTTCTTCGTTCACTTCCTAAACCGAGCCGTTGCTCAACCGCTCTGTTGATTACGATAGACCGGTGGCCAAGGCTTGTCAACCTGAGCCGATCAACGCTCAACAGCCTGGGATCGATGGGTCGGATGTCACGATCGCCCGCGCCGTGGCCGGGCCGCGGGCGCGCGGTCCAACGGCCACAGCGAGCTGACGGCGCTGCGGCGCGACCGCCAACGAAAAGCTGCAGTGGACCACGCATGGGAGCGAGGACGCGCCCGCGTATGGAGATTCGGCCGTGGTCGACCGCAGCATGGTCACTGAGCAAGCGAGCGCTTGGTGGCGGGCCCGACCGGATTCGAACCGGCGATCTCCAGCGTGACAGGCTGGCATGTTTGGCCACTACACCACGGGCCCGCGGGGAGTGACGGTTGCCGAGGATAGCACAGGGTCCAGGGAGGCTCAGGCGCTGCCTCAGGTCCGCATTTCCCTCACGTCCAGTCGGTCGCGTGCCCCGATGAGGTGGCGATGGAGGCCGGCAACGTCTTCGAGTGCACCGTCACCGATGACCAGGGCAAGACCGGCGTCGTGGCGGTCACCCAGGTCGACGACGTGGGCAATATCTCCTGGGAGCTGGGGCAGTGACCGAGCGTCCATAGGGACCGAGTGTCCATACGGCGGGCGGCGCTCAGGCCCCCCCGGCCGTGCGCACTTCGGCCGCGAGACGAGCGGCTGCGAACCCGTACGCTGCGGCGAGAGCGCCGGCGGCAAGCGCCGCTGCGATGAGCCCTGGCGCGGATGCGGGCTGGTCGGCGGCCCCCGTCAGCGCGGAGACGGCGAGCGTCAGCAGGCCGGCCGCCAGAATGCCTGCGAGCAAGATGGCGGCGCTTCGCCCCCAACCCGTGTTCCGTCGCAGACCGATGAGCGCGGCGACGTGGGCGGCGCCCACGAACAGCAGTCCGCTCGAGAACGCGCTGACGGCACCGCCGAGTGCGTCCGCGCCAATGGCGAGCGGGGGCAGGATCTGGAGCAGCCAGTCCCGTCCGAGCGCCGCAACTCCAATTCCGACGATGCCGGCCAGGAGCCACAGTACGGCACCCCAGAGCAGGATGGTCCGGGCCACCCTGCCTCTCCCGGGGAGGGCTAGCGGCGGGGTCGGAGAAGGAGGATCGACGCCACCCCGAACAGGAGCATGGCCACCGTCAGGGCGATGGCCAGCACGACGTCCGCCGGCGGCCGCGCCATGACCAGCACGACGCCGATCGCAGCCAGGGCCGCGGTGACGGCGGAGAGGATCCCGGTGGCCAGGCGAGCCCGCCGTGCGCGGGCCAGGACGCCGACGCCGCCGGCCGCCAGGAGCGCGCCCAGCACCATCAGGCCGATGCCGCCGAGCGCCGGCAGCAGTGACAGCCCGCCGACGTCGGGCGGCGGGTTGCCGGCGTACCGAGACTGGATGGTCAACGCCATGGCGGTCATGCCGATGCCGGTGATGACGAACGCGATCCCACCCACCACGACGCCCACGGTTGCTGCCGCCGTCACCTCGCTGAGGTGCGCGGGCGCGAGCGTGTGATGGCCTCTACCACGGGCGCCCGCGGCTGAGGCGGCAGGAATGGATCGGCGGCTGGTCATCGGCGACGGATTGTAGCCCGGCGCTGGGCCGAGACGCCCGGTGATAGGCTTCGAGCCCCACGCCCGAACGCCACGCAGGCCGTCGCCGCAGAGGCAGTGGCCGAGCACGAGGTAGCACATGACACAGGCAGCATCCGACGCCGACGCGCGCTTCGACCGGACCGCGGACCGCTGGTTCCGCGACCAGCTGAGCCTGCGCCCGGAGACCGCGACGTTCCTCGGCCTCCATGACCACGACGCCGAGCTGTCACCGGGGGGCCGCGGCGCGGTGGACGACCAGGTGGCCTTCTACCGCCGAGCGATCGATGACATGTCGGCACTGGATCCAGGCGAGCTGACCGCGGAACGGGCACTCGATCGCGACCTCGCCATCCACCAGGCGCGTCTCGGCATCTTCTGGCTGACCGAATACTCGAGCTGGACCGGATCCTCCGGAGCCGCGGAGCACATCGGCGAAGCGCTGTTCCCGCTCTTCACCCGTGACTTCGCCCCGCTGCGGGATCGGCTGGAGAGCATTGCCGGCCGCCTCGAAGCTGCTCCGCGCTTCGTGAGAGAGACGCGGGAGCGGGTGACTGATCCTGTGCGCCTGTGGACCGAGATCGACCTGGAGTCGACGCAGGAACTCCCCGGCTTCCTGGACACCATCGTCTCCGCGGCCCGCGCGGAGGCGGGCGACGCAGCGCTCTCCGCACGCCTGGAAGCGGCGGTGCAGGCCACCAAGGCGTCGCTGGACGAGCACGCGCGATGGCTCCAGGACGACGTGCTGCCACGCGCCGAAGCGGAATGGAAGACCGGTCCCGAGCGCTTCGACGAGCTGGTGAGCCTGCGTGAGCTCGAGGCCGATGCGGACGAGATCCTGACTGTGGGCGAGGAGCTGCTGGCCAGCGAGAAGTCGGCTCGCGAGGCGCTGTGCCGCGAGATCGACCCGACTGCGTCCCCGGAGGAGGTTGCGGACCTCGTCAAGAACGACCATGCCGCCACCTTCGCGGAGTCGCTCGTCGAGTACCGCGAGTCGATCGACCGCGCCCGGGCCTTCGTGGTCGAGCGCGGTCTGGCGACGCCGCCGGCGGAGGACCACCTCAACGTCATCGAGACGCCGTCCTTCATCCGACACCTGATCCCGTTCGCGGCGTACTACGAGCCGGCGAAGTTCGACCCCACGCCCGTCGGCACCTACATCGTCACGCCGCCCGGCTCGCCGGAGATGATGCGCGAGCACAACCGCGCCTCGATCAGCAACACCTCGGTCCACGAGGCGTATCCGGGCCACCACCTCCAGCTGTCGGCGGCGATCACCAACCCGAGCCTCGTGCGGCTCTTCTCCGGCGCGCCCGAGTTCGCGGAGGGCTGGGCCTTCTACTGCGAGCGGATGATGAAGGAGGCGGGCTTCGACGACACCCCCAAGGGCTGGTACATCGTCCACACCGACGCCATCTGGCGCGCCACGCGCATCATCCTCGACATCCAGCTGCATCGCGGGCTCATCGGCTTCGACGACGCAGTCGAGCGCCTCGTCGCGGAGACCGGATTCGAGCGGCCGGCGGCCCTGGCCGAGGTGAAGCGCTACACATCCACGCCCAGCTATCAGCTCTCCTACCTGTTCGGGCGCCACATGATCGAGAAGCTCAAGGCAGACGTGCAGCGGCAGTCAGGAGCCGATTTCGACCTGCGCACCTTCCACGACACGCTCCTGTACGGGGGAACCATGCCGGTGAGCTACGCTCGGCGCCTCTTTGCCCTGAACGGCCGATAGGACCCCCGCGGGAGGGCTGGAACAGGACCAATTTATCGGCCGATAAAGGAATCTAAACCTCGGAAACCCTTGTCGAGAGGGGCCCCAGGAGTTATCCTTTAGGGGCTGTTCGCACCAGCGATTCACCACTGATCGCAAGGCCATGGGTAGGTTTGGGTAAGGGTAGCGCGGGAAACCGTGCGTGAAAGATGCCCTTGTGATTAGCGAATCCGGCAGCAATGAAGGCCCCCGCTTCGGCGGGGGCCTTCGTCTTTGTGCGTTACCATTCGAACCCCGGCCGCGCGCGCCGGTAGCTCAGTGGATAGAGCGTCGGCCTCCGGAGCCGAAGGTCGCAGGTTCGAATCCTGTCCGGCGCGCCAGAAGCCTCGCCCCGCCGAAATATCGGGCAATCGTGCACGGCGGAGCCTCCTCCCGCGGTGCGATGCCCGATCTATCGGGCAAAACGCCGCACCAGCGACCGCCCGTGGGTGAAACTGCCCGATCTATCGGCGACCGTGTCCGTCTCGGCGGGCTCACGAGCACGCGACCGCGATGGGGCATCATCGGTCCATGCAGGCGACGAGACCCGGGCAGCTGAAGCGGCGTGGCCGTGTCACGCGTGAAGCGGACGAAGAGCGCCTCAGCCCTCTGGCGACCCGCTCAACGCAGAGCCGTGGCCGGACGCGGGACGAGGAGCCCGACGAGTTCAGGACGGCATTCGAGCGCGACCGCGACCGGATCATTCACTCCAAGGCGTTTCGGCGGCTGAAGCACAAGACGCAGGTCTTCCTGAACCCGGAGGGCGACCACTTCGTCACGCGGCTGACGCACACCATGCAGGTGACCCAGGTGGCGCGCTCGCTTGCCGCGGCCCTGTCGCTCAACGAGCCTCTGGCGGAGGCCATCGCCCTGGGGCATGACGTCGGGCACTCCCCATTCGGCCACACCGGCGAGGATGCACTCAGCCCCTACTTCGCTCCCGGCGAGTGGCACCACGCCGCGCAGAGCGTGCGGATCTTCGAGGTGCTCGAGGACGCCAACCTGACCTGGGAGGTGCGGGACGGGATCCGGGCGCACAGCTGGAAGATCGACCCTCCGCCGGCAACCCCCGAAGGCTACTGCGTGCGCTTCGCCGATCGAATCGCGTACCTGGCGCACGACGCGCTCGACGCGCTGCGAGCCGGAGTGCTCGACCAGGCGGCCTTCCCGCCCGCGGTCCTGGAGCGACTCGGAGAGCCGGGCCGCCCGTGGATCAGCTCCATGATCAACGCCGTCATTGAAGCCTCCCTGAGCGCCGGTGCCGTCCGCATGGACGACGAGACGCTGGCGGTAATGAACGAGCTGCGCGAATTCATGTTCGCGCGCGTGTACCGAGGTGCTGACCAGCAGCGGGAGCAACGGCGCGCGATCGCCCTCATCACCGATCTGATGGACTGGCACCTGGCCCATCCCGACGCGATCCCCGAGAGCTATCGGCAGGTTGAGGCGCGGCTGGTGGTGCGGGCGGCCGACTACATCTCGGGCATGACCGACCGCTATGCGATCGCCACCCACGAGCGACTGATCCAGCGGGGGCCGCGCGCCTAGGACAGCTCAGCGAAAGATGCGCAGCGCCCCGGGGCGAACCTCGAAGGTGACCGGCGTGAAGCCGATGCTGACGCCGTCCGCATGGGCCGGCAGCGCGCGACGAAGGCCCTCGACCGATACGCGCCTGGCGCGGTAGGCGTTGATCCGCGGCTCGCGACGCGGCCGATGACGCGCCACGCGCATGAAGTGGCGCACGACCTCAAGGCGGCTCATCCCGTGGAAGACCGCGATGTCGAACAGCCCGTCCGTCGGACCGGCCTCGGTCCCGACCGCGAAGCCCATGCCGTGGTACGGGCCATTGCTGACGGTGACCGTCGGGGACCCCGTGCGATAGGCCGTGCCATCGATCGTGATGCGCATCGGCGTCCGCCGCATCCGAAGCCCGCGCATCCCGGCACGCACCGCTCTCCACCAGGCACGCTTCTCGAGCAGCTCAACCGCGAGGAAGCCGATGGCGTCGAGACCCACCCCCGCGGCCTCGAAGAATGGCTTGCCGTCGCCGTTCTCACGCACGACCCAACCGGCGTCCACCTGGACCACGTCACCGGTGCCGATGGCGTCGAGCGCCTCCTCCAGCGTGGTGGGCACGGAAAAGCCGCGTGCGATGTTGTTGAAGCTGCCGCCCGCGAGAATTCCGAGGGTCGCGTCGGGATGACCGACGAGCGCGGCGGCAGCCAGGCTCACCGTTCCGTCGCCACCGGCAACCACCACGTCATGCCCGGTGTTCGCCGCGTGCAGCGCGAGCTCGGCAAGATCGTCCCCCTGGAGCAGCTCCCGGTGAGAGACCGTCAGGCCGCGCTCCCTGAGTGCGTCCGCCAAAGCATCGGCCTTCAGGAGGTCGGGATCGTCGGAGAGCCCCGGTCCCGAGCCCGGCTTGCCGCCCGAGACTGGGTTCACGAGCATTACGATCGGGCGGCGGCTCACCGTGTGCCTCTCTGGAATGCCTGGAATGTGCCGTCGCGGCAGTCCAGCACGATGCGCTGCGGCAGCGGGACGTTGCTGGCGCTCGGCGCCGTGCCGGGCTGCACGTAGACGGTCCAGCTGGCGAACCCGAACGACACTTCCTGGGCGCGCTCGAGCGGACCGTCAACGCCATCGAGGAGCGGCTCTGACATGTGGGTTCCCACGGGCTCGTACGTGCCCGCATCGTAGGGCAACAGGCCCGGGCACTCCGCCGGGGCCCCGGCGCGCCAGATGGAGATGATCCCCACCCCGATGAAGACGGCGGCGGCCAGACCGCCGCAGCCGAGGGCCCGGAGGTTCACGAGCGGATGATGCCGAAGCCGTCGAACTCGCCGCTCGCGGGCGCCCTGCCGGCCCGGACAGTCTCAACGCGCGCACCCGGAGGCCCGGCCCGCAGGCGCCGCTCCAGCTCATCGAGCGCGGAGCCCTTTCCCTCGGCGACAACCTCGACCGCGCGCTCCTCGTTCGCATTCATGACCCAGCCCCTGAGCCCCAGGGCCAGAGCCTGCCGGCAGGTCCACCACCTGAAACCGACACCCTGCACATGACCGGTGATGCGGGCGGTCATGCGCGTGGCCGTGTCATCGGCGCTCACCTGCCCGGCGGTTCAGGAGGAGCAAGGCGCGGCCACGTGAGCATCGCCACTTCCAGCGCCAGCCGCGGGGCAGCGTTCTCACGAAGCGCGTCATGGATCTGCTCGAGCCTGGACACCATCTCCAGGAGCGGACCGGCGCCGATGCGTTCGCCGATGCGTTCCAGGCTCGGATCCTGGCCGGGCTCCAGCTCGCGACTGGCCGCGAGGCCGGGGCGGCCGGCACACGCCACCAGCAGGTCGCGCGAGAGGCTCAGCCACGCGTCCACGACGAGGAGCGCGCCCTCGCGCTGCGCTGAGGCAGGCAACCGCGCGCTATCGGCCTCGGTGACGTCTGTTGCGTCGCTCGGCGAAGCTGGCGCGGCGATCGCCGCAGCGGTGTCCAGCAGATGGCGGGCGGCGGCAAGGCGCTCCGCGCGTCTGTGGTGCAACAGGGCGAGGAGCTCGATCTGCACGCGTCGCCGCCAGTCGAGCCGGACGGCCTGCTGAACGTATTCGACCGCGCTGCCGACCAGTCCGCCCGACAGCTGCGCGATGGTGTCGGCCTGGTCGGCCGGCAGCCGCATGCGGTCCATCAGGTACGCGACGAGCTCGCCTCGCGGCACCGGGCCCACGCGCAGCGGCCGGCAGCGCGAGCGGATCGTGGGGAGCAGGCGCTGGGGCTCATCGGCCACGAGGATGAACGTGTGCCGGTCAGTCGGCTCCTCGAGGACCTTGAGGAGCGAGTTCTGCGTCTGCTCGTTGGCTCGGTCAACGCGCTCCAGCAGCACGACGCGGCGGCTGGCGACAACAGGAGCCCCGGAAGCGGCGAGCAGCCAGCGGCGGGCGGCCGCGACGATGCTCTCGCCCGTGGAGCGCGACTCGCGCCAGACGTCCGGCGAGCCCACGACCAGGTCCGGGTGCGTCCGAGCACGGGCGTCGCGGCACCCTCGGCAGGTGTTGCATGGCCGGGACGCACGATCGGGATCGGCACAGAAGATGAGGGCCAGCAGGTCGTCCACGAAGGCGGTCTTGCCCGCTCCGACGGGCCCATGGATGAGCATCGTCCGCCCGAGCTCGTCACGCTGGGCCGACTGGAGCGCCATCCGCCGTGCGGCGCCCTGGCCCAGGCTCCGGAAGCCCGTCTCCGCCACCTCGCCGATCACGCTTCGAGTATAGGTTCGCGCGGCCACGCGTCCCTGACGGCCGCTGGAGGCTCCGCGAGGTCGAGTGGCATACTACGTGCACCCGGCAAAGGGCCGAATCATGAGGAGGTTTTGATATGCCGACGCGCCCGGCACAAGTGGCCGAAGACGTCGTCGACAGCGTCGCCGACACAGTGAAGTCAATGATCGACCGCCTGGTCGATGCCGAACTCACCAGGGAAGTCGCCCGACGCGGCCAGGACGTGGCAGGCGTCATCGCCGAGCGCGGGGCCGATGTGGGCGAGCGCGCGAGCGAGGCCTGGCGTGAGACCGCGCCGATCCGCCGCGACGCGTCCAAGCGCGTGTCCCAGGCGACCGGTGAGGCCGCCAAATGGTCGGACGGCCTGTGGAAGGGCTCCGTCGCGCCCGTGCTCAAGGACCTGTGGCAGCGCCGCACGGTCGCTGTCGGAGCGGCCGGAGCGGCCGTACCCGCCAGCCGCGATCTGCTGGAGTCCGCCGCGGTGCGCCTTGGTCTCAAGGAGCGTCAGCGAGATGAGGAGCGCCGCCGCTGGGGCGTCTTCTTCCTTGGAATGGCGCTCGGCGCCATCGCCGGGGCGGCGGTCGCGCTGCTCACCACCCCGAAGCGGGGTAGCGAGGTTCGCCGTCAGCTCGGGGAGCGGGCCGAGGAGGTCCGACGCGAGCTCGCCGTGAAGGCGGACGAGATCGCGGCCAAGGCTCGCGAAGCGGAGTGGATGCCGGTCTTCCAGCGCGACGGCGAGAACGGTAACGGGCACGCCGTGTCCGCGAGCCAGGCTCTCGGCGAGGCCGATTCCCTCCAGGAGTCCGCTGCCGAATCCGGGGCAACGGCCGCGGCAGCCGCTGGCGAGGACGCCGACCGGGCTGCCAACGACACGGCGGGTGCCATCAACGAGGCATACGACGTGGATCGGGAGACCGTCGACCGCGAGTCGCCTGCGTAGGCGGCCCGCTCGCATGCGAAAGGCCGGCCCAACTCGGGCCGGCCTTTCTGTATCGCGAGTTCCGCAGGTTCAGCCTGCGGTGCGGGGCTTTCGCGCCGAGCGGAATCGGCCCCAGATCCCCTGAGGCTCCTCGCCCTGCGCCGACTTGGCCTCCTTCGAGCCGGTTGCCTCGGAGGCCCTGGACGTCTCTCCCGACGCCGCCTCCCCCGACGAGTCGGCGGCCGCCTTGCGGGTGCGTGGCGCGCGGCGGCGTGCCGTTGGCGCGGCGGCTTCGGAGTCGCCGGCCTTGGTATCGGAGTCGCCGGCCTTGGTCTCGGCTGCGGCGGTCCGGCTCCGCGGGGAGCGGCGCGTCGCCTTCTGTGTCTCTACCTCGGGAGTCGACTCACCGGCAGCCTTCGCAGCTCGCGGGGTTCGCGTCCGCGGTCGGCGCGCGGCCGTGCCGGCGCCGGACTCGACAGGAGCGCTCTCGCCCTCCCTGGCGGCGGTCTGCTCCGGGCTCAGTCCCAGCTCCGCCAGGGTGGCCGCCTCGGCCTCCTCGAAGGAGTACTCGCGGTCGGCGCCGGCTTCGAGCTGGCTGATGTCGTCGAACTCTTCCCACCCGATTGGCTCCGCAGTCGGGTCGCCCAGCGCTTCGCCACCGTTCGCGGCGGCCTCCTCGTCCCGACGACCGCGACCACGGCCGCGGCCACCGCGTCGGCGGCGGCGGCGGCGGGCCAGCTCCTCTGTATCGGTCCCGCCTCCCTCGATCGCCACGGCGACCTGCTCCCCGGGGGGCTGCTCGGCGGACGCCAGCGGAGTGACGGTCGCTGTGGATGCCGACGCTGAGGTAGGCGCAGCGCCGGTTCGACGTGTGCCGGTGCCCCGCGTGCGGCGCGCATCGGTGGCGCCGCCCTTGAGTGCCGCGAGCGCGGCGGCGGCAACCGAGGGGGAGGCCTCACGGAATCCGAACTCGGGCGTAACTTCCTTGGCGGGCATCTCCGGCATGCTCATGCCGGAGTCGCGCACGGCCTCCGCGGCCTTCTTCCGGCTGATGCTGGCGACCTTCATGATGTCCATGAACTCGTCCGCGACCGCGATCAGGTCGCTGCTGGTGTTCGGCTTGAAGCTGACCACCTCGCATCGGACGCCCTTGTCCTGGAGCGCGCGGATGGCAGGGGCGAAGTCGCCGTCACCCGAGACGATCACCGCGATATCCATTCGATCCGCCAGGCGGAACAGGTCGACCACGAGCTCGATGTCGAGGTTGGCCTTCATCCGGCCGTCGCCGAACTTGCGGATGTCCTTGATGACCGGCTTGTAGCCATTCTTTGCAAGGAA
>Ga0136611_10001332_pt1 | contig 17140 bp, 20 predicted proteins | sample AntDrymUQ2232306_2_FD_106645 | JGI IMG/M metagenome (GOLD analysis project Ga0136611, IMG submission 106645) | Polar desert sand microbial communities from Dry Valleys, Antarctica - metaG UQ223 (23.06) | ecosystem: Environmental > Terrestrial > Soil > Desert | place: Antarctica: Dry Valley...
TCGCGGACCTCATCGACGGGCGCGCCGCTCACGCTTGACCGCCGTGGACGCGCTGACCATTGTCCGCCACACGTCGCGCCGGCCCCTCCGAAGGCCCTCGCGGGACCGGAGCGAACCCGACTTGGACGATGCCGCCACCCTGACGCGTCATGGCGACGCCGTCGGCCGCCTCTTGCGGCTGGCCGGCGAGGACATGGCCGCGGTGGACGCGATGATCGGCGCGCGCATGCAGAGCCAGGTGCCGCTGATCCCCTCGCTGGCCGAGCACCTGATCGCGGCGGGGGGCAAGCGGCTGCGGCCGCTGTTGACGGTGGCGACGGCGCGGTTGTGCGGCGTTCGCGGCGACCATCACGTGAAGCTGGCCGCGGCGGTGGAGTTCATTCACACCGCCACCCTGCTGCACGACGACGTGGTCGACGGCTCCGAGCTGCGGCGCGGCAAGGTGGCGGCCAACCTGATCTGGGGCTCCGCGCCCAGCGTGCTGGTGGGCGACTACCTGTTCGCCCGCGCCTTCGGGTTGATGGTGGAGACCGGCGACCTGCGGGCGCTGGGGGTGCTGGCGAAGGCGGCGAGCGTGATCGCCGAGGGGGAAGTGCTGCAGCTGACCCGCTCCAACGACCTGGGGCTGACCGGCGAGACCTACCTGGAGATCATCACCGCCAAGACCGCCGAGCTGTTCGCGGCGGCGGCGGAAGGCGGCGGCATCGCCGCGGGCGCGTCCGAAGCGGAAACGCAGGCGCTGCGGCGGTTCGGCCTGACCTTCGGGCTGGCGTTCCAGGTAGTCGACGACGTGCTGGACTACGGCGGCGCGGCGGAGACGCTGGGCAAGAATGTCGGCGACGATTTCCGCGAGGGCAAGGTGACCCTGCCGCTGGCCATCGCGGTGGAGCGCACCGGCGCGGCGGAGGCGCCGTTCTGGTCGCGGGTGATCGGCGAGCGCCGACAGGAGGACGGCGACTTCCGCCGGGCGCTGGAACTGATGCGCGGGTGCGGGGCGCTGGAGGCGGCGACCGACACGGCGCGGCGGTTCGCGGAGGAGGCTCGGGGGGCGCTGGAGGGGTTCCCGCGCTCGGCGTGGCGGGACGCGCTGGAAGCGCTGCCGGCGTTCGCGGTGGCGCGGGCGATCTGAACGGGCGGCGCTCACACCAGGATGACGGTGTCGCTGTAGGCGGCGAGCCGACGGTCGTGGGTCACGAGGCGGTAGGGCTCTGCGAGGGACTGCGCGATCAGGAGCCGATCGAAGGGATCGAGGTGGAGATTGGGCAATCCCTCGACGGCCGCAGCGTGCAGCCATGTCACCGGCGCCGGCCGGAAGCCCGAGGCGTCGAACTCGGCGATCGCCTGACGGGCCGTCAGCGGCATCCTGGCGACGCCGTGGCGGGCGCGCTTGACGGCGATTTCCTGAATGGAGACAGAACTGACGAAGGCGGTGATCCGACGATCCCGCAGAAGGTCGCGGGCGCGACGGCTCAGCTGAGCGTCGTCGGTGACAGCCCACACGGCGACGTGGGTGTCGAGCAGGCACTTCAGCGGACGTCCTCCTGCTCGACGACCGGCACGCAATCCCGGTCGACGGCCTCGTAAAACTCAGCCGCGATCTCCGCATCCAGGGCCTCGTCGACCTGTAGCGAACCGAATTTGCCCTTCGCCAACCCCAGCCGTAGGCCGTTCCCCTCCAAGAGCGGCACGATGCGGACGGCGGGGCGGCCGTTGCGGGCGATGATGATCTCGCTCTCAGCGCCGCTCTCCACGGCGCTGACGAGGCGGGACAGGTTGGTCTTGGCCTCGAGCATGTTGACGGTGGTCATCGGACATTCCTTGACCAGCCTAGCTAAGCTGGAGGGGGCCCCGTCCGTCAAGCGAAGCGGCGGCGGGCCAGCAGCCAAGCGGTGCTGAGAAGGGCGACGGCGGCGAGGAGCGCCGCGCCGGCGTTCTCGGGAGTCCTGAGTTCCACGACTACGGCGCCGGCGGCGCAGGCGGCGGTCAGCAGCCAGACCCGCGCCGACAGCGCCAGGTGGCTGCCGCCGGTGACCGCCAGCCAGCAATGGTAGAGGTGCTGCTTGTGCGGGCGCCAGACGGCTTCTCGACGAGCCAGACGGAACGTCAGGGTGCCGAGCGCGTCGAGCAGCAGCGGCAGGACGGCGAGCGGCACCAGGTAGGGCGAGGCGGCGCCGCGAGCGGCGAGCAGCACGCCGAGCGCACCGAGCGCGAAGCTGGAGAACAGGGCGCCGACGTCGCCCTGGAACAGTCGGCGGCCGAGGTTCCACGGCAGGAAGCCGAGGTTGCCGGCCGCCAGGGCGGCGGCGGCGGCGGCCACGGCCGGCTGATCGCGGAGCAAGGCGACGACGGCCACGGCGGCGGCGGCGATGGCGACCGAGCCGGCGACCAGGCCGTCGGCGCCGTCCATGAAGTTCACCGCATTGCCCAGAACCACCAGCCAGAAGGCGACGCCGAGCGCGCCCAGCGCCCAGGGCAGGGCGAGGACGGCGCCGGCCGCGAGCGGGAGCTCGACGACGTGGGCGACGAAGACGGCGAACAGTCCGGCGGCGGCGACCTGCGCCAGCAGCTTGGGCCCGGCGCCGAGGTCGAACAGGTCGTCGGCGGCGGCGTAGGCGCCCAGCGCGGTGGCCAGAGCCAGGGCCGCGGCGACCTCGAGATCAGGGCGGCTGCCGACCGCCGCGCCCAGGCAGCAGGCGGCCAGGATCGCCAGCCCGCCGGTGGTCGGCGTGGGCCGTCGGTGCAGGCCGCGGTCGCGGGGGGCGTCCACCGGGCCGCCGAGGGCCAGGGCGCCGGCGGCGGCGAAGGCGACGACGAAGGCGACAGCCCAGGCGGCGGCGGTCAAGTCAGGCTCGCGCAGAACCGCTGGATGCGTCGGCAGCCTTCCTCCAGCACCTCGGTGGAGGTGGCGTAGGAGAGCCGGAAGAAACCCTCCGCGCCGAAGGCCGAGCCCTGCACCACCGCCACGCCCGCGGCGTCGAGCAGTTCGGTGACAAAGGCCTGGTCGTCGGCGATGGCGGCGCCGGAGGGGGCGGTCTTGCCGATCAGCGCCTCGCAGGAGGCCCAGGCGTAAAAGGCGCCTTCCGGCTTGCGGCAGCGCAGGCCCGCCGACTGGTTCAGCATGGAGACCACCAGGTCGCGGCGGCCGGCGAACACCGCCGCGCGCTCGGCGATGAAGCCCTGCGGGCCGTTCAGCGCCTCCACCGCCGCCCACTGCGAGATCGAGGCGGCGTTGGAGGTGGTCTGGCCGATGACCTTGCGCATCAGGGCGATCAGCGCCTCCGGCCCCGCGCCGTAGCCAATGCGCCAGCCGGTCATGGCGTAGGCCTTGGAGACGCCGTTCATGGTCAGGGTGCGGTGGTAGAGGCCGGGCTCGACCGCCGCGAGCGTGGCGAAGCGGAAGCCGTCGTAGAGCAGGTGCTCGTACATGTCGTCGGTCAGCACCCAGACGTGCGGATGACGCAGCAGCACCTGGGCCAGCGCGCGCAGGTCGTCGGCCGAATAGGCGACGCCGGTGGGGTTGGACGGGGAGTTCAGCACCAGCCAGCGGGTGCGGGGGGTGATGGCCGCCTCCAGCGCCTGGGGGGTCAGCTTGAAGTGCTGGTCCTCGCAGGTGTCCACGATCACCGGGGCGCCGCCGCACAGCGTGGTCATCTCCGGATAGCTGACCCAGTAGGGCGCGGGCACGATCACCTCGTCGCCGGACGACAGCGTGGCCAGGAAGGCGTTGTAGATCACCGCCTTGCCGCCGGGCGCGACGTGCACCTGGGCCGGAGAGTAGCTGAGAGCGTTCTCGCGGGTGAACTTGGCGCAGACGGCGGTTTTCAGCTCCGGCAGGCCGTCGGGGTCGGTGTATTTGGTCTCGCCGTCGCGGATGGCGCGGACGGCCGCGTCTTTGATGTGGTCGGGGGTGTCGAAGTCCGGTTCGCCGGCGCCCAGGGGGACGATGTCGCGGCCCTGCCGGACCAGTTCGCGCGCGTGGGCGGTGACCGCCAGGGTCTGCGACGGCTGGACGCGGGCGAGCGCGGCGGACTGGAGCCTCATGCGGCCTCCCGTTGAACGGCGGTAGGTAGCGGAGGGCGAGGGACCGAGTCCACGCCCCGACCGCCTCGTCGGCTGAACCCCGCCGCCCGCCGCACGTTGGGGGAGCGACCTATCCCGGAGCCTACATGCGTTCGACCTTGCCGGCCGTCGCCCTGCTGCTGATTACCGCCGCCTGCGATCGGCCGAGCGAGCCCGCGCCCGCATCGACCGCGCAGACGCCGCCGTCCGCGCCCGCGGCGGCCTCCGAAGCTGCGGCGGAGGCGGATTTCGTCGGCGTCTGGGCGGCGACGCCGGAGCTGTGCGGTCGCAACGACACCTGGCGGTTCACGCCGGAACGGCTGGCGACCGCGGGCGGGGTCAGCTGCGCCATCGAGGGCGCGGCGCGCTCCGCCGACGGCTGGCGACTGCAGGCGGTGTGCACGGCCGAAGGGCCGCCAGGACCCGCCGACCTGACCCTGGCGATGGTTCCGCCGCCGCCTTCCTCCAGCATGACGGTGTCCGGCGGGCCGTTCGGGACGCCGGTGACGCTGGTACGCTGCACCCCGCCGCTGTCGGGCGCGCCGGGCTGAGGTGTTGCCTGTGCGACCCGCAGGCGTCACGGTGGCCGCCTGATCGAGGGGACGACGACCATGAGCGACTCGGACGACGCTGGCCGCCGGCGGGACGAAGACGCGCTGCCGGACGCCGCCGCCGTGCCCGGCGAGGCCCCGGCCGATCCGGCCTACGCCGCCGGCGCCGGCTTCACCGGCGAGGCGACCGGCGCGACTCCGTCCGATCCCGAGCCCACCGCCGGGCCTGACCCGCTGGGCGGCGATGCGCCGGCCACCGACCCGAGCGACGGCGGCTCCGAACGGCGTTCCGACGACACCGTCTCGACGGCCGCGCAAGCCGGAGCCGCGGCGGCGGCCGTCACCGCGTCGGCGGCGTCTCCCACCTCCGGCCCCTCGGGTGCGAGCGGCTACACCAGCTACGACGCGGGCGCCTCGACCAGCGGGTCCGGCGGCAGGGGAGGAGGCGCCGGATCGAGCGCGACGATTCAGGCTGCTTCGAGTGACGAGGATCGTGTGATGGTGATCGTCACCCACGCGCTAAACATCGCCGGGCCTTTCACCGGACTGACCAGCTTGGCGGCTTTGATCCTCGCGTATGTGAAGAAGGACACCGCGCCGCAGTGGGCGCGCAGCCACTACACCTTCGCCATCCGCACCGTATGGATCGCCCTGATCGCGGCGGTGGCCCTGATCGTACTCGGTGTCGTCGCCATTCCGCTGATGTTGATCGGGATCGGGTTTCTGATGCTGCCGCTGGTCGGCGTCGCGTGGGTCCTGCTCGGTATCTGGATCATCGTTCGAAGCGTGGTTGCCCTGCTTAAGGCGATGCGGAACGAACCCTATCCCAACCCTGAAACCTGGATGATCTGAAGGAGCCGCCCGCGTGGAAGCGCTGCAGACCGACGTCAGGGACAACCCGGCGGAGAGCCGCTACGAACTGGAGGTCGACGGGCGGATCGTGTTCGGCGACTACCGCCGGCAGGGCGAGGTGCTGGCGGTGACGCACGTGGAGGCGCCCGAGGCGCTGAGGGGCAGCGGCGCGGCGGGGCGGTTCATGCAGGGGCTGATGGAGACCGCGCGGGCGGAGGGGTTCAAGGTGCGGCCGCTGTGCGGCTACGCCGCGGCCTGGCTGAAGCGGAACCCCGGGTACGGGGATCTGGTCGCCTGAAGCGCTGCGGCTAGAGGGGAGGGCGTCATGCCCTGGGTGGAGACCGGCGATTTCGAGCGGCTGGTCGAGAGCGAGCTGAAGGCCGATCTCGACCGCTGCGAGCAGATCCGCGGGGCGGCGGTGAAGCGATTCTGGCTGACGCTCGGGATCGGTCTGGCCGTCGCCGTGGCGGCCCTGGCGCTGCTCTGGGGATCGGTCGGCCCGGGGCCGGCCCTGGTGGCGGCGACCGTGTGTCTGGTCATCACCCTGATCGCGGCCCTCAATCCGCTGGAGAAGGGTCGGAGCGCAATCAAGCAGCCGATCGCCGAGGCCCTGGCCCGCCGCCACGGCCTGACCTGGAGCGCCAAACCCGCCGACCCGCCAGGCTTCGTCGAGGCGGCCCGCCTGTTGTTCGGCCACTGGACCACGCGCCGGCTGAACGACCTCTGGAGCGGCGAAATCGACGGCCGGCCCTTCGCCGTCTACGAGGCCTATCTCTCGCAAAAGTCCGGCAAGTCGTCGGTGACCCTGTTCCAAGGGCATCTGTGGCGCTTGCAGGCGGGAACCCCTCGGCGAGGGACCACGGTCGTCGTGCCGGACAAGGGGGCGTTCAACTTCTTCAAGCCGCGCGGCGACATGAAGCGGATCAGCTTCGACGACGCCGCCTTCGAGCGGGTGTTCGAGACCTATTCCACCGATCGCGCCGAGGCCGAGGCGGCCCTGACGGCGGAGGTGCGCGCGGAACTGACTTCGATTCGCCAGGACGCCGGTAAGACTTGGCTCTATCTGGGCGGCGACCATGTGGTGGCCGGAATTTCGGGCGGCGACCGCTTCGAACCCGGCTCGATGTTCAAGGCGACGCCCGGCGTGGATCGCGCCCGGACGATGTGGAACGAGTTGGACGGCGCGGTCGGGTTCGCCGGGCGGCTGTCGGCGGCGTTTCCCGCGCGCTGAGGTTACTCGGGTTTGTCCAGGGGAGCGCCTTCGGCTTCGTCGTCGCCGAGCGGGTCGTCGAGCGCCGGAGGCTCGGACACAGGGTCGTCCGACGAAGGTTTCCGCGCCTCGACGGAGGGTTCCAGCGTCGTTCCGCCGCTTCCGGAGTCGCGCCGGTTCGCGGGCGCAGGGCGAGATTCCGCCGGTCGGGCCGCCGTCGCCGGAGGCGGGCGCACGCCTTCGGGCCGGACTTCACCGGGACGCCAGCCGTCCGGGCACGGTCCCATCCTGAGATAGGTGGAGGTCATCTCCATCGTGTCGGGCCCGGCCGCGCCCTGGGCGTCGAGACTGCGCGCTCGAATGGTGAAACCCGAGGCGAGGTCGCCCGTCACCACCGCGCGGGCGATCCGCGTGACGCCCCCGGAGGTGCAGCGCCGCTCGCGCACCCAGCCCCCTTCGCCGAGCCGCTGCACCGGCGCGTCGCAGCGGGTCTCGGGATCGAGCGGTTCGTCGGGGATGAGTTCCCCGCCGGCGTGGCACTGGAGCCTGGAGCCCCCGGCCGAGCGGCCGTTCACGCTCATGCCGGTGCGCCAGAGCCCCGCCTCCGAGCGGACCTCCCACGGGCGCGACGGCGTCGCGGTGTCGTCAGGCGCGCGAACAATCGCAGAGGAGCGAGCGGCGGTCTGGTCGCGACCACAGGCCGCCAAGGCCAGAACAGCGGCGAGAGTCGGCACAAGATCACGGACGCGCATGATTCCCCCCGGAGATCGTGGCCCGCGAACGCCGGGCGGGGCTCACTGAGCCCCGCCCGGCCCGCCGCGTCAATCGCGCATGGAGGCCGGCACCACGCCGCCGTTCTGCGCCAACTTGGTCATGACCTGGCGGTGCAGCCAGATGTTCATGGTGGCGCTGTCCGACGTGTCGCCGGTGTAGCCGAGTTCCCGCGCCAGTTCCTTGCGGTTCTCCAGGCTGGCGTCGAGATCCAGCAGCTTCATCAGGTCGACGATGGAGGTGCGCCAGTTGGACTGGCCGGGCTTCTCGGCGTCGAGCCGGGTGAGCAGGGCTTCCACGTCCACCGTCTGCTGCGCGGGCCGGCCGGCCGGCTGGGCGCCGGCGGCGGACGGGTAACCGCCGGTCGCCCCCGGAGTCGTGGCCTGAGGACGCGCCTGCGCCTGGGCCTGGGCGCGGCCTTCCGCGCGGGCCTCGTCTGCGTCGACCTTGCGGCCGAAGACCTTGCCGAGGATGTTGCCGAGGATGCTCACGGGATGATTTCCGAGTTCAAGTCGCGAGCCAACCGCCGCGCGGAATGTCAAACGCGCAGGTCCCGTCAGGGATGCCGCCTCACACGTTGAATCGGAAGTGCATGACGTCGCCGTCCTTGACGACGTAGCTCTTGCCTTCCTTACGCATCTTGCCGGCGGTGGCCGCGGCCGTCTCGCCGCCGCAGGCGACGAAATCGTCGTAAGCGATGGTCTCGGCGGAGATGAAGCCGCGCTCGAAGTCGCCGTGGATCTCGCCCGCCGACTGGGGCGCGGTGGCGCCGACGGGGATGGTCCAGGCGCGGGCCTCCTTGGGACCGACGGTGAAGTAGGTCTGCAGGCCGAGCAGCGCATAGGCCTCGTGGATCAGTCGGTTCAGCCCCGGCTCGGTCAGGCCCACCGTCTCCAGGTATTCGGCGCGCTCTTCGGGATCGAGCAGGGCGATCTCGCTTTCGATCTTGGCCGAAATGACCACCGAGTTGGCGTTGTCGCGGGCGGCGCGCTCGGCGACCAGGGCGGACAGCGCGTTGCCATCGGCGGCGGACTCCTCCTCTACGTTGGCTACATAGAGAGCGGGCTTGGCGGTGAGCAGCTGCAGCATGCGCCAGCCTTTCTCGTCCTCCGGCGACACCGTCGCGGCGCGGGCCGGGTGGCCGGCGTTGAGCTGCTCCAGCGCCAGATGGATGAGGCGCAGGGTGATCTGCATCTCCTTGTCGCCGCCGGTCTTGGCGCGCTTCTCCACGTTGGGCAGGCGTTTCTCCAGACTCTCGAGGTCGGCCAGCATCAGCTCGGTCTCGATGATCTCCAGGTCCGACAGGGGGTCGATGCGGCCCTCGACGTGGGTGATGTCGGTGTCGACGAAGCAGCGGGTGACGAAGGCCACCGCGTCGGTGTCGCGGATGTTGGCGAGGAACTGGTTGCCCAAGCCCTCGCCCTGGCTGGCGCCCTTCACCAGGCCGGCGACGTCGACGAAGTTGATCCGCGCGGGGATGATCTCCCTGGAACCGGCGAGGCGGGCCAGCGCGTCGAGCCGCGGCTCCGGCACCGCCACGTCGCCGACGTTGGGCTCGATGGTGCAGAACGGATAGTTGGCGGCCTGCGCCTGCGCCGTCTGGGTCAGGGCGTTGAACAGGGTGGACTTGCCGACGTTCGGCAGGCCGACGATCGCGACTTTCAGGGCCATGGGCCTCGGGAGGGGGTGGGGCGCGGCGGCCGCGCGGGAGGTCTCAAGGCGCGCGACCTAGCACGTCCTCCGGCGCGTAGCGAAACGGGTTGACGGCCGGACCCGGCCGTAGAGCCGGCCGTCGTTCAGGTCTTCGGAAAGGACGCGGGTGCAGCCTGCGGCGTTGGCGGAGGCGAGCGAGCGACAGGGCGTCGTAGAAGCGGATCTAGTGGCGGTCCCTGCGCTACGTGATCGCCTTGCAGGGGACCGGGCCGCAGTCGCCGCCCAGGCTCACTCCCGCGCCGCCTGCCGGGGGCTGAACTTCGGCGCGGGGGCCAGGCGCAGGACTTCGGCCTGATAGCGTTCGTCGTCGCCGGCCGCCAGGAACGACAGGGCGTCGGCGCAGGCGTCGGTGAGGGCCTTGACCCAAGGCTGCTCGGCCTTGGCGAAGGGGCTGAGCACGTAGCCGTGGACCAGCTCCCGGTCGCCGGGGTGGCCGACGCCGAGGCGGGCGCGGCGGAATTCGGCGCCGACCTGGGCGATGGTGGAGCGGACGCCGTTGTGCCCAGCCGCGCCGCCGCCGGTCTTCATGCGGAACCGGCCCGGGGCCATGTCGATCTCGTCGTAGAAGACCACCACGTCGGCCGGGGTCAGCTTGTAGAAGCGCATGGCCTCGCCGACGGCGCGGCCGCTCTCGTTCATGAAGGTCTGCGGCTTGAGCAGCAGCGCGCGCACGCCGCCGGACGGCGTCGGCACGGTGGTCTCGGCGGTGTCCGCCTGGAAGCGCTTGCGCTCCGAGGAGATCCCCCAGCGGCGGGCGAGTGCGTCCATGGCCATGAAGCCGATGTTGTGCCGGTCGGCGGCGTGCCTGGGGCCGGGATTGCCGAGGCCAACGAGGATCAGCATGGAAGCGCTACCTCCCTCCCCTCATGGGGAGGAAGGATGAGCTCACTCCTGTTCGGTGGTTTCCACCGCGACGTCGGCGTCCGCACCGGCGGCTTCGGCCGCCGCGGCGTCCTCGGGCGTCTCCTCGGCGGCGGCCTCCTCCGCGGCGACCTCGGCGTCGTGCGCCTCGTCGGCGGCGTCGGCGATGGCGGCGGAGCTGATCTTGATGGAGGCGACCACGAAGTCGCGGTCGGTGATCGACGGCTCCACGCCCTCGGGCAGCTGCACGTCGGAGATGCGAAGGGTGTCGCCCAGGCGCCGCTTGGCCAGATCGACGATCAGGTCTTCGGGGATATGGTCGGCCTCGACCGTGATCTCGATGGTGTGACGAACGATCTCCAGCGATCCGCCCTGGCGGAAGGCGCGGCACTGGTCTTCGTTGATGAAGCGGACCGGCACCTCGATCTTGATCCGCTGGTGCGCGCCGACCCGGTAGAGGTCGAAGTGCAGCGGCGCGTCGGTGACCGGGTGGAACTGCACGGCCTTGGCGATGACCGGTTGGGTCTCTTTGCCGTAGCGCAGGGTGATCAGGTGACCGAGCAGCTTGCCGGTGTAGAGCGCCTTGCGGAAGTCCTTCTGAGCCACGGCGATCGGCACCGGCGCCTGTTCGCCGCCGTAGAGGATGCCCGGAACCATGTCGCGGCGACGCATCTCGCGGGCGCCGCCGGTGCCGGTGCGGTCGCGGACTTCGACGTTGAGCTCGATGTCGGCCATGAGGGGTCTTCCGAAGAGCGGTCGGCGCCGACGGCCCCGAGCGGGGCGCGGCGTCCGAGACGGACGCGTAAAAAGGCTGCGGCCGCCGGTTGAGGGCGGCCGCACGAAGCGCGGTTCTCTACACGAGGGCGCCGAGAGGGGCAACCTCGCTGGGACGGCTCAGCGCGGGGCGGTGGGGACCGGCGCGTCGGGCGAGATCGGCTGCGTCGCGACGGGTGTGCCGGGCAGGGACACCGGCGGCGCGGGGGTCGCCGACGGGGCGAGCGACGGCGCCCGGGAGGCCACCGACGGCGGCGCGCCGCCCACGGCCGCGGCCACCTGTCCCTGAGGCACAGGCGTCAGGTTGGTGGCGGTGGTCAGGGCCGGCGGGGCGGGCGGCGCCAGGGCGCGGCCGGAGGCGCGGCCGACGCAGTTGGCGGTGTCGATCAGGATGTGCTGGCCCAGGCAGAAGACGTCCTCGTAGTAGGGCTTGGCCACCGACAGGCACTGGTAGAGGTTCAGTTTCGACAGGTTGAAGCAGTAGGAGTTGACCGGCTCGGCCAGCAGGCTCTCGACCGCCTGGGCGTTGGCCCCGTCGGCCTCGCCGAGCGCCGCAAGGGCGGCCACGGTCAGCGCGCGGGCGACCGAGGCGGTGTAGGGCGCGGCCACCGCCTCGCCGGTGAAGGCTATCGGCGTGGCCCCGACGGCGGCGTTGCGCAGCGGTTCGGCGAAGAACGGGTCGGCGACCAGCGGCTGGACGCCCACCGCCTGAGCGGCGCGCAGGCGCTCGGGACGGCCGGGGATGTCGGCCAGGAACGGGCGCTGGCGCTGAGTGTCGTAGGCGGCCTGTTTCACCCGGTTGCCGGCGCCGAGCAGGGTCAAAGCCTGGTTCTGCAGGGCGGAGACGACCAGGCCGGCAGCGCCGGAGGCGCCCTCGAAGTTGGCGACGTAGCCGGGGTTGGCCACCAGCCGGCGGACCAGTTCCTGGCGCTGGGTCGGGTCGCGGCCGAACTCGCGGATGGTGCGCACGAAGGTCGGATCCTGCAGGGCGACGATCGCGCCGTAGGCGACCACGCCGCGCTGGAGCTGGGCGGGCTCGTAGGCCTGGGCGACGGTCAGCCGCTCCTGGATCTGGCCCACGGCCTGGAAGTCGGCGCGGACGGCGGAGGCGCGCTGCATGTAGCCCTGGAACACCGCGGCGTGTTCGACCACGCCTTGAGATACGGCGACGTTCGGCAGCGGGGGCGGCGGCGGCAGCGGCACGTAGACCGGCGCCAGCGGCGCGGGCGGCGGCGCGGTCTCGCAGGCGGCGAGGCCCAGGCTCGCGCCAATGGCGAGCAGGCAGGTCAAGGCGCGGAAACGACTGATCATGGGGCGGGTCTCCCCCGGTGACTGGAGCGGCGATGCGGGTGCGTCGGAAGTGCGGCGCCAGCGTGGCGGTCCGCTGTTAACCATGCGTTACCGTTGTAGCGGGGACGCGCGCCCGGCTCAACGCGGGTTCAGTCGAACAGCTTGGAGACCGACTCCTCGTGCGCGATGCGGCGCACCGCCTCGGCGATCAGCGGGGCGACGCTGACCTGTCGAATGCGGCGAGCGGAGCGCAGAGCGTCGTCGGCGGCGATGGTGTCGGTGACCACCAGCTCGTCCAGAATGGAGGCGTCCACGCGCTCCGCGGCGCCCTCCGACAGCACGCCGTGGGTGACGTAGGCGACCACGCCGGAGGCCCCGCGCTCCGTCAGGGCTACGGCGGCGTTGCACAGGGTGCCGGCGGAATCGACGATGTCGTCGAACAGGATGCAGCGGCGCCCCGAGACGTCGCCGATGATGTTCATCACCTCGCTCTGGCCTTCGCGAGCGCGTCGCTTGTCGACGATGGCGAGGTCGGCGTTCAGCCGGTCGGCCAGCGCCCGCGCGCGGACCACGCCGCCGACGTCGGGCGAGACCACCATCAGGTGGTCGCCGGGCCAGGCGCGCTTGATGTCGGCGACCAGGGTGGGCAGGGCCACCAGGTTGTCGGTGGGGATGTCGAAGAAGCCCTGGATTTGGCCGGCGTGCAGATCCATGGTCAGCACCCGGTCCGCGCCGGCGCGGGTGATCAGGTTGGCCACCAGCTTGGCCGAGATGGGCGTGCGGCCGCCGGTCTTCCGGTCCTGCCGGGCGTAGCCGAAATAGGGCATCACCGCGGTGATCCGCCTGGCCGACGCCCGCGTCAGGGCGTCGATGCAGATCAACAGCTCCATCAGGTTGTCGTTGCACGGATAGGAGGTCGACTGCAGGACGAAGACGTCCTCGCCGCGCACGTTCTCGTCGATGGTGACGAACACCTCCTTGTCGGCGAAGCGGCGCACCTGGGCGCGGCACAGCGGCAGGTCGAGGTGGTCCGCCACCGCCTGCGCCAGCGGACGGTTGGAGTTGCCGGCGAGCAGTTTCATGGGCGGGCGGTTCCGGTCCGTCGCCGCGGCTTTTAGCGGGCGCTCACGTCAACGCAATGGCGCTGAGCAGGCGGCCGTAGTCCGGCTCGATCCGGTGGGTGGCGCGGCGGTTGGAGAAGAAGAGGCGCTCGTCGGGGAGGGTGTCGGCGCCGATCCATTCGGCTTGCAGGACGCCGACGCGGGCGAGGCGGTCGAGCACGTAGGCGGGGAGGTCGAACAGGCGCTTGTCAGCGGCCGAGGCGGGGCGGAAGAAGCGGTCGGCTTCGGGGTCCTCGGCGATGAAAGGGGCGAGGAAGTCGGCGCCCACCTCGTAGCTGTCGGGGCCGATGCAGGGGCCGACGGCGGCGACGATGCATTCGGGACGCGCGCCCTGAAGGGTCATCGCGGCCACCGTGGATTCGAGGATCCCGCTGAGCGCGCCTTTCCACCCGGCGTGGGCGGCGGCGACCACGCGGGCCCTTGGGTCGGCCAGCAACACCGGCGCGCAGTCGGCGGACAGGGCGCCGCAGACCAGGCCGGCCTGGGCGACGACCACAGCGTCGCCCTCAGGGCGGTCGTCGGGCCAGGGGTCCGTGGGAGCCAGCGCCCGCGCCGAGTGGGTCTGGAAGGCGGTGAGCAGGCGCTCGGGATCCAAGTCGAAGACGGCGGCGGCGCGGCGGCGGTTCTCGGCGACGTGGGCGGCGGCGTCGCGGGAGCCGGGGCCGCAGTTGAGGCTCTCGTAGAGGCCCTCGGAAACGCCGCCGCAGCGGGTGAAGAATGCGTGGCGCACGCCGGGCAAGGCGGCCAGGCCCGGCGAAGTCAGAAGTTCGGGCGCGGACATCAGGGCTCCTCGAAGCCGGGCGGGATCGGCGTTCCCGGAGCGTAGAGGGCGACGGCCTTGAACAGGGTTCCCATGTGGGCCGGATCGGCCAGGCGGACGACTTTGTGGACGAGGCGGCCGGCCTCCTCGGGCGCGGCGCGGGCGAGGCGAGCGGCGCGGGCGTCGAGGCCGAGGCGGCGGAGGAACACGCCCTGCGGCACGGGGCCGGCGGTCTCCGCGCCGCTGAAGCGGGCGGCGGCGAGCACGCCGGGGAAGTCGGCCCAGACGGTGAGGTCGTCCTCGCCGGGGGCGGCGAGCGGGTCGCGCCGGGCGTGATTGCGAACGGCCTGGAGGGTGTCGCCCGGCTCGGGGCGGTCGCGGCCGTAGTCGATCAGCAGCGCCGCGCCGCCCGCTTCCGCGAGCAGGGCGGCCAAGGCGGCGGCGAATCCTTCCTGGGCGGCGGAGACCTCCACCACCTGACCGGTCGCGGCGTCGCAGGGCGGCTGGAAGCCGGACGGCGCGGGGTAGAGGACGAAGGCGATGTCCTGGGTGTCGGTCGATGCGACGCGGCGCTCGGCCCAGCCGCTCTCCGTGCGGACGAACTGGCGGGCGGGGAGGCAGTCGAGCACCTCGTTGGCGAGCACGATCACTGGCTGGTCGGACGGCAGGCGCGTCGCGTCGTCGAGCCAGGTAGGCGAGAGCGGGGCGTCGGCCAGGCGATGTTGCTGCAGCGCACGGAGCGGGCGGCTGGGTTCCACCAGCACCAGCTCGGCGGCGGCGAGGAAGTCGGGGGCCACGCGGGCGGCGCGCAGGGCGTCGGCGATCAGCGTCCCGTCGCCGGGCCCGATCTCCGCCAGGCGGAACGGCGCGGGGCGGCCCAGACCGATCCAGGTCTGCACGGCCCAGAGCCCGAGCAGCTCGCCGAACATCTGGCTGACCTGCGGCGCGGTGACGAAATCGCCCTCGGGCCCCAGGGCCGGGCGGCGGGCGTAGTAGCCGTCGAGCGGGTCCCAAAGGCAGCGCAGCATGTAGTCGTCGACGCGGAGCGGGCCCTCGGCGACGATCTCGGCGAGCAGGCGCGCCTTCAGGCTCACGCCGGGCCGGGCGCCGGCGCCTCTACGCGGCGGGCGCGGACGATCAGCCATAGGCCGGCCAGGATCATGGGCACGCTGAGCAGCAGGCCCATGGTGACGTAGCCGCGCAGCGCCTCGGGCATCTGCGAGTCCGGTTCGCGGACGAACTCGGTCAACAGGCGGAACAGGCCGTAACCCAGCAGGAACAGGCCGGTCACCGCGCCTCGTCGGGGCAGCAGCTTCGCGCCGTGGGTCGCCCACAGCAGCAGCAGGAACAGCACCAGCCCCTCCAGCGCCGCCTCGTAGAGCTGGCTGGGGTGGCGCGGCAGGGTCCCGCCGGGACAGACGCCGTTGTAGGTCGCCTGGATGGTGCGGTTGCAGAACACCACGCCCCAGGGTGCCTCGGTGACCCGGCCCCACAGCTCGCCGTTCACGAAGTTGGCGATCCGGCCGAAGAAAAGGCCGATGGGCACGCACGGCGACACCTGGTCGGCCAGCCGAAGCAGGTCGATCCGGTTGCGGCGGGCGTAGGCCACCAGCGCCACGATGACGCCGATCAGGCCGCCGTGGAAGGACATGCCGCCCTCCCAGATCTTGAAGACGTCGAGCGGGCTGGCGGCCAGGGCGGCGCGGCTGGCGGCGTCGGGCAGCATGTAGAACAGCACGTAGCCGAGCCGGCCACCGAGGATGACGCCCAGCGCGATCCACAGGATCAGGTCGTCGATCTGCTCTCGCTTCACCGCCGGGCCGCGGGCGTCCCACAGGCGAGGGGCTTTTGAGAGATAGACCCCCCAGGCCCAGCCGCCGATGATGCCGGCCACATAGGCGAGCGCATACCAGCGCAGGCCGAAGCCGCGGAACTGCAGCCCGAAGACGAAGGGGTCGAAGTCGGGAAAGGGCAAGGCGGCCTCGGGAGAGCGTCGGCGCCCGTCCTAGCAAGCCCCGCGCCGGGGCGCGAGCGGGCTCAGCGGCGGCGGGGCGCCGGGGCGGCTCGGGCCAGGCCCAGCTGCACGGTGACGCGGGTGCGCTCCGGCGGCAGGTCGCAGTCGTCGGCGTCGGCGGGCGCGTCGGGGTCGCACATGCCGCCGTCGTCCTCCTCGAAGCTGACGGCCAGGTAGCGGTCGCCGCGTCGGTAGCCGAGCACTTGGCCGCCGCCGCCGTCGGCGACCATGCCGGGATCGGCCCGCCATCCCACCCTGACCAGCCGCGCCTTCAGCGTCTCCCAGTAGACGCCGTCGCCGTCGAACTGGTTCAGCATGCCGCGGGCGGTCAGGACGCAGCCCGGGCCGCGGACGTCCGGCGTCCCGGAGAAGAACCGCACCTCGCCGGCGCTTCGCCGGAACGGTCGCGGCACGGCCGGCTGGACGGCCCGAAGCAGGTCGTCGCACTCCTGCATCGGAACCGGGGCCAGCGCTCTCGGCCGGGGCTGTGCGTGCGCGCCGCCGGTGAATCCCAGCACGGCCAAGATGGAAATCGCCGCCGCCGTTCGCCTCATCCTCTCGACCCCCGCCGATCGCGGGCCGTCGCGCGACCCGCACAGCCATACTATATGCGGAAAATGCAGACCCAGAACCCCTTCATGGACGAGGCCGCCAAGTTCGCTCAGGCGGCGATGGGCGTGGCGCAGAGCGCCGGCGCCGAGGCGCGGGCGGCCGTCCGCGCCCAGACCGACCGCTTCGTGGCCGACATGGACCTGGTCCGGCGGGACGAATACGAGGCGCTGAAGGCCGAGGTCGCGGCGCTCCGCGCCGAAGTCGCGCTGTTCCGCGCCCTGGCCGCGGAGCGAACCTTCGGCGGAGAAACTCGCGCGTCCGCCGAGCCCGGTTGAGACGTAAGCGGTTAACCAGATACCCTGAGCTTCGACGGGGGTTGAGTCGCGCCGATCCGGCGGCGGCCGCCTGACAGGGACGCCGCATGGACACGCCCCACAAAGAAGACTTCGAGGAGACCGGCTTCGACCCGCTGGACGTGGTCGAGCACGTGCTCTCCGCGGAGAACCTGAGTTTCGACAGGACCGAAGACGGCGACCTGGCCTTCGCCCTGACCGGCGACTGGAAGGACTACGAGTTGTGGTTCGCCTGGCGCCCCGAAGCCGACTGCCTGCA
>Ga0136611_10001333_pt1 | contig 17133 bp, 19 predicted proteins | sample AntDrymUQ2232306_2_FD_106645 | JGI IMG/M metagenome (GOLD analysis project Ga0136611, IMG submission 106645) | Polar desert sand microbial communities from Dry Valleys, Antarctica - metaG UQ223 (23.06) | ecosystem: Environmental > Terrestrial > Soil > Desert | place: Antarctica: Dry Valley...
AGCACGCTTCAGGCAGCACGCCCCAAACAGCACGCTCCCTTCCGACATTGAACCCATGACTCTGCTCGTCGTCGGCTCCGTTGCGCTCGACTCCGTTGAAACGCCATTCGGCAAGGCCGACAACGTCCTGGGCGGCTCCGCGAATTTTTTCGCGGCCTCTGCGAGTCACTTCGCGCCCATCCAGCTCGTCGGCGTCGTCGGCTCGGATTATCCGATGGATCTCCTGAAGCCCCTCGAGGCGCGCGGCGTCGATCTCGCCGGACTCGAGCGCATGGAAGGCAGCTCGTTCCGCTGGCGGGGCCGCTATCGCCACGATCTGAATTCCGCGGAGACGCTGGAGACGCATCTCGGGGTGTTTTCCCACTTTCATCCCAAGATCCCCGATCAGTTCAGGAAGGCGCCCTTTGTCTTCCTCGGAAACATCGACCCGCGTCTCCAGCTCGATGTGCTCAAGCAGGTGCAGAAGCCGAAGCTGGTGGCGTGCGACACGATGAACTTCTGGATCGAGAGCCGTCGGCCGGATCTTCTCGAGCTGCTGAAGCACGTCGATGTCATCACGATCAACGAAGGGGAAGCGCGACAGCTCACCGACCAGGCCAATCTGGTGAAGGCCGCGAAGTGGGTCCTCGCGCGAGGCCCCACGCTCGTGATCATCAAGAAGGGAGAGCATGGCGCATTCATGTTCACGCCCACGACGGTGTTCTTTGCACCCGCGTATCCTCTTGAAGAGGTGTTCGATCCTACAGGCGCCGGTGATTCCTTCGCGGGCGGGTTCATGGGGTACCTCGCACGCACGGGCACGATCGACGACCGGACGCTCCGCCGGGCCGTGATTTACGGATGCGTCATGGGCTCGTTCGCGGTTGAAAAATTCTCCATTGCACGTCTGCTCGAGATTGACAAGGCCGACATCATTCAGCGCACCAAGGAATTTCAGCGGCTGGTGGCGTTCGAGGAGGACCTGCTGGAGTGAGCGAGCGGCTCAGCTATCGCGACGCCGGCGTCGACATCGGCGCGGCGGAGGATTCGAAGCAGCGTATCAGTCGCATCGTCGAATCGACGTTCACAACTGGCGCCCGGGGCAGGTTCGGCGGATTCGGCGGCTTGTTTCGCATGCCAGCCGAGGCAAAGCGTCCGATCCTGGTATCGAGTGCGGATGGCGTTGGCACCAAGATCAAGGTGGCCATCGACGCCAGCCGGCACGACACGATCGGACACGATCTCGTCAACCACTGCGTCAACGACATCCTGGTGCAGGGCGCCGAGCCGATGTTCTTCTTGGACTACGTCGCGTTTGGGGTGCTCGAACCCGCCGTGGTCGAAGCGGTGGTAAGCGGGGTCGCGGCGGGGTGCCGCGAGAACGGCTGCTCGCTGCTCGGTGGCGAAACGGCAGAAATGCCCGGGTTGTACACGCCGCCGGATTACGATCTGGCGGGCTTCATCGTCGGCTATGTGGAAGAGGACCGGCTGCTCGGCACCGATCGCGTCAAAGCCGGGCAGGTGCTCATTGGGCTGGCGAGCAGCGGCTTGCATACAAACGGATACTCACTCGCGCGGCGCATCATCGCGCGCATGGGCCTCCGGCCCGACGATCGCTTTCCGGGAAGCGAAGGTACGCTGGCGGACGTGATGCTCGCGACCCACCGCTCGTATCTCAAGGCGTTGAAGCCGGTGCTCGATCGTGTCAGTGCGATGGCTCACATCACGGGTGGCGGCATACCAGGCAATTTGAACAGGGCGCTGCCGGACGCGGTGGATGCGATTGTGGAAACTGGCAGCTGGCAGGCACCAAATGTTTTTGTGATGCTTGAACAAGCGGGATCCGTGGACAGAAGTGAGATGTTCCGGACGTTCAACATGGGTGTCGGCATGGTGGTCATCGCCGACGCCGACCACGTGGACGCCATCGTTGCCAGTGCCGGTGACGCGGGCGTGCATGCCTGGACCCTTGGACGTACTTCGGCCGGTGCTGGCCGAGTCATCCTCAGATAGGAGTTTTCGACACATGATCAGACGTCTGGTGGTCACCGCGGCTCTGTCGATCGCCGCTGCTTCCGCCGTGCACGCACAGGGAAAGACGCAGCCCGATGCAAAATGCACAACCACTTCCACCGACCCCACAGATCAACGCCGGCTCCTTCAGGACGCCTGCCAGAAGGCGGTCGACATCTTCAACTACATGGCGCCGCAGTTGGGCGCCGCGATCGCCGGTGGCAACGCCACGCTCGGTCAGGGCAGCACGCTCGGAGGGCTTGGCGACTTCTCCTTCGGCCTGCGGTTAACGGCGGTCCGGGGGGCAGTTCCACTCCTGGACCGAACCTCCCGCCCGGATACTGGCGCCGCGCGGCAGTCGACCCTTCGGACGGAAAGGAAGCCGTTACCGATGCCTGCCGTGGATCTCGCGATTGGACTCTTCAAGGGTATTCCGCTGGGTGTCACTCACCTGGGTGGCGTCGACCTGCTGGTCAGCGCGACGTACATCCCCGAGGTCGGCGACGCAGAAAAGGGTGACGAATTCACCCTGAAGGCGCCGGATGGCTCACTCAAGCTCGGCTACGGCGCGCGACTTGGCATCCTGCAGGAAGGGAAAGTCGTGCCGGGAGTTTCCGTCACCTATCTGATGCGCGGCCTCCCAAAGCTGGACATCACCGGTACGATCAAAGACCCGAATAACGCTGCGTTGAGTGATTCCGTCTACGTTCGCGAGCTCGATATCACAGCCTCATCGTGGCGGATCGTCGCGAGCAAGAAGCTGCTGTTCCTCGGACTTGCCCTCGGTTACGGAATGGACAAGTACGACGCATCTGCCAACATCGGAGCCGTCGTGAACGAGCAGTGTCCGATCATTCTCGTTTGCCGGGCTTCCACGGGCGATCAACCCCTGGCGACCTTCGATCAGGAAGTGACGCGCAGCAACATGTTCGCGAACGTCTCCCTGAACTTGTTCATGTTCAAGCTGGCGGGAGAAGTCGGCCAGGTCTCCGGCGGTGACATCACCACGTTCAACCGGTTCGTCGATGAGAAGAATGAGGCGGAAGCTCCTGACAAGTCGCGACTCTACATATCGGCCGGCTTGCGCGTCGGTTTCTAGCGAGTGACCGACACGGACACCCGCCGTACGGAGCGCGCGAGCGGCCCGATGCGGCGGGCACTTCGTCTCGCCCGAAAAGGGTGGGGCCAGACGGCGCCGAACCCAATGGTCGGCGCCGTCGTCGTCCGCGACGGCGGGATCGTGGGTGAGGGGTATCATGCGCGCTATGGCGAGCAACACGCCGAAGTTGCAGCGCTGAACGCCGCAGGGGACCAGGCGAGCGGGGCGACACTCTACGTGACGCTCGAGCCGTGTGCGCATCACGGCAAGACACCGCCATGCGTAGACGCGATCCTGCGCGCTGGCATTGCCCGCGTGATCATCGCCGCGCCGGATCCGACGTCGCTGGCGGGCGGAGGTGCCGATCGGCTGCGCGCCGCTGGACTGGGAGTGGTGATCGGCGATGGCGCCGAGGAGTCGCGCGCACTCAACGCGCCGTTTCATCATCGGGTCGTTGGCCGGCCATGGATCCAACTCAAGCTTGCCATGTCGATCGACGCGGCGCTCGCGGACGCGGCCGGCCGTTCTCACTGGGTGACTGGGCCCGAGGCGCGACGCGAAGTGCAGGCACTGCGAGCCAACAGCGATGCCATCGCCGTTGGCGTGCGCACCGCAATAGTAGACGACCCATCACTGACGGTACGGGGGCGCGCGCGTCCACGGGTGACACCGCTGCGGGTCGTCTTCGATTCGTCGGCCCGGTTGTCGCTGGAGTCGGCCCTGGTGCGAACCGCCTTCAAGACGCCAGTCGCGGCACTGGTTTCTCGGCGCGCGCAGCCCGTACGGACGGAGGCACTGCGAGCGGCAGGGGTGGAACTCATCTCCGGTGATTCGCTTGCCGAATGGCTGGCGGCGCTCGCCGGGCGCGGCGTGCGCTCGTTGCTGGTCGAGGGCGGTGCACGACTCGCGGGAGCCCTGCTCGATGCCGGCGTCGTGGACCGGCTGATCACCTTTCAGGCACCGATCATTGTCGGCGCCGGCGGACTCAATGCCTTCGGTCACGTAGGCGGTCGCCGGCTGGAACAGGCGCTGCGCTTCGAGGTGTTAGCCAGAAGGATACTTGGTGATGATCTCATGACGGTTCTCGAACCGATGCAGCGCTGATGTTCACCGGAGTGATCGACGATATCGGGACCATCGAATCGGCGGAGCACACCGCCGACGGCTTCATGTTGCGTATTCGGTGTCGTTACGACGATCTGTCCATCGGGGAAAGCATTGCGATCCATGGTGCGTGTCTCACGGTGCGCGAGTGCGGTACAGGCTGGTTCACCGCGGGCGCGGTCGTGACGACGCTTGGCCGAACGACGATTGGCGCGTGGGCCGACGGGCAGCGCGTCAATCTCGAGCGGGCGCTTCGCCTCTCCGACCGGCTTGGCGGTCATATCGTGCAGGGACACGTGGATGGCATCGCACTGGTGCTGGAAGCGCGCATGCGGGACGATGCCTTCCTGGTGGACCTCGAGATTCCCGGTGAGCTGACGGCCCTCATGGTGCTCCACGGATCGGTGTGTATCGATGGCGTGAGCCTGACGGTGAATGCCCTGTTCGAGGACAATCGCCTGCAGCTGTCGGTGATCGATTACACGGCCCGCCACACGTCGCTCGGCGCACTGCAACCCGGCGATCGAGTGCACATCGAAGCCGACATCCTGGCGAAGCATGTGCAGCGATTGATGCAGAAAGGCGTTAACTTGCCCTGACCGGTGGCGCACGGCGTTGAACCATTTGACGCACCACGCACCACGCACCACGCACCACGCGTTACGCACGACGCACGACGCAGTGTCACGGAGACCTCATGCCCTTTGGAACGATAGACCAGGCCATCACCGACATTCGCGACGGCAAGTTCGTGCTCGTCGCCGACGATGAGGATCGCGAGAACGAGGGCGATCTCATCTGCGCGGCGCAGCTCGTCACGCCCGCGATGGTGAATTTCATGCTGCGGGCCAAGGGGATGATCTGCCTGGCCCTGACGGGCGAACGCGTCGATCAGCTTGGCTTGCAGCCACAGGGCGACGAGAACACCGAGGCCATGCGCACCGCGTTCACCGTCAGCATTGATGCCGGGGCGCGCTTTGGGGTCACGACGGGCATCAGCGCCGCCGATCGTGCAACCACTATTCAGGTGGCCGTCGATCCCGCCTCGGCGCGCAGCGACCTGCGCCGGCCCGGACACATTCACCCCCTGCGTGCGCGCGATGGCGGTGTGCTGCAGCGAGTAGGCCACACGGAAGCGGCGGTTGACCTGGCCCGTCTCGCCGGACTTTATCCCGCCGGCGTCATTTGCGAAGTGCTCAACGATGACGGGACGACGGCCAAGCGCCCGGCCCTTGAGCAGTTCGCCGAAACCCACGGGCTGACGTTCGTGACGGTGGCGCAGGTGGTCGCCCATCGGCTGCGCACCGAGCGGCTGGTCCACCGCGTCGCTGAAGCAAGGCTGCCTACCGATTTCGGGGCGTGGCGGATTGTCGGCTATCACAACGATGTCGATGATCACGAGCATGTCGCGCTGGTGCATGGTGATCTGTCGCAGGATGCCGATGAAGGCACCCTGGTGCGCATGCATTCCAAGTGTCTCACCGGTGATGTCTTTCATTCGCAGCGGTGCGATTGCGGGTGGCAGCTGGAGACGGCGATGCGAATGATCGCCACGGCCGGCCGCGGGGCCATCGTCTATCTCGATCAGGAAGGGCGCGGCATCGGGCTGCTCAACAAGCTCAAGGCCTATGAGCTCCAGGATGCCGGTCACGACACCGTCGAAGCGAACGAGCAGCTTGGCTTCAAGCCCGATCTCCGGAACTACGGCATCGGGGCGCAGATCCTGCTCGATCTGGGACTCACCACTATCCGCGTGCTGACGAACAATCCAAAGAAGCTCGTCGGTCTCGAGGGCTACGGTCTTCGGGTCGTCGGCAAGGTGCCTATCCAGGCCCCGACCACCGAGGAGAACGCGGATTATCTCGAGGCGAAGCGAGCCAAGCTCGGTCATCTGCTGCACCTGGTGAATGGCTGAGTTCAGTGGTCGGCCGGAAGGGGAAGGCCGCCGGATTGCCATCGTCGCCAGCCGCTTCAACGACATCATCACGCAGCAGCTGGTGGATGGCGCGCTGGATGCGCTGCTGCGGCACGGCGTCGCGCTCGACAACGTCGATGTCGTGTGGGTACCCGGTGCCTGGGAGCTTCCGTCGGCCGTCCGGCGCCTGCTCGTGGGCGAGCGGTACAACGCGCTGGTGGCCGTCGGCGCCGTGATCCGCGGGGAGACGCCGCACTTTGATTTCGTAGCGGGCGAAGCGGCGCGGGGCATCGCCGCGGCCAGCGCGGAGTTCGATGTGCCGGTGGGTTTCGGCCTGCTCACGACCGACACCATGGAGCAGGCGACCGCGCGTGCCGGCGGAGATCACGGCAACAAGGGATGGGACGCGGCGCTCGCCGCGCTCGAGATGGCTGACCTGTTCGACCGGCTCGATGTCGAGACTGACGAAGGTTGAAAGCCGCGAGCGCCGACGCTCGCGTGCCCGTGCGATTCAGGCCCTGTATGCATGGGAGATGTCCGGATCGACCGATCTGGCGCGCGTGGCCGGCCGGTTGTTCGACGATCTGTCCGTCTCCGCTGTGGAACGCGAGCAGGCATCGCGTCTGCTTCGCCGCATCATTGCCGACCAGAAGCTGATCGACCGACAGCTCTCGGAGCTGACGACCAACTGGCGGCTGGAGCGAATTGGCGTGATCGAACGGTGTGTACTGCGCGTGGCAGCCGCAGAGCTGCTCGGTGAGGACACGCCCCCGCGCGTCGTGCTGCAGGAAGCGGTAAGCCTTGCGGAGCGCTTCGGGAGCCCGGAAAGCGCCCGGTTCGTCAACGGCATCGTCGACTCGATGGCGCGGGCGATGGGCCGCATTTAGGTGCGACTGCTCGTTGTCAACTGGCAGGACCGCGAGAATCCGCAGGCGGGCGGAGCCGAGCTGCACCTGCACGAGATATTCGGACGAACGGCGGCGCTCGGGCATCAGGTGACCCTGCTGTGCGGCGGATGGCCCGGGTGCGCCCCTCGCGTGACACTCGACGGGATTGACGTGCATCGCGTGGGCACGCGCTACACCTTTCCGGTCCTCGCGCACCACTACTACCGGACGGCGCTGGCGGGCCTGCGGTTCGATGCTCTGGTCGAAGACATCAACAAGATTCCGCTGTTCACCACCACGTGGGGCGTGCAACCGGTGATCGCGCTCGTTCCGCATCTCTTCGGCGGGACGGCGTTCGAGGAAGTCCCTGCGCCGGTAGCGGCGGTGGTCTGGCTGGCGGAACGGCCCCTCGCGCTCGCGTATGGTGACAGCGGGTATCATGCGATCAGCGAGAGTACCGCCGATGATCTCGTGCAGCGCGGCGTCCGCCGTGACCGCATCCGCGTCATCTATCCCGGCATCGACACCAGCCGCTTTACGCCCATGCCGGGCGTGCGTGCGGTCACGCCGGTGTTCACCTACCTCGGTCGGTTGAAGCGCTACAAGGGTATCGAGGTCGTGCTGCGCGCGTTCGCCCGCCTGGCGCATCCCACCGCGGTGCTCGAGATCGCCGGCACCGGCGACCATCGGACGTCGCTCGAGCGAACGGCGCGTTCTATTGACCATGGCGACCGCGTGCGGTTTCTTGGTTTCATTCCCGAGGACGAGAAACTTGTCCTCTTGCGCCGTTCGTGGGCGCTGGTATTTGCTTCACCCAAGGAAGGGTGGGGGATTACCAATCTCGAAGCGGCCGCATGCGGCACACCCGTGATCGCCTCCAACTCGCCGGGCATCCGGGAGTCGGTTGTCGATGGTCAGACGGGATACCTCGTGCGACATGGAGCGGATGACGAAATGGCGCAGGCGATGGAGCGGCTCGCTCACTCGCCAGGACTCGTGGCCTCGCTGGGACAGGGGGGCCGCCGTTTCGCCGAGACGTTCTCGTGGGACAAGGCAGCGAACGAAACCATTGAACATCTGCACTCGGAGATAGCGCGCTCTGTCGCCTCGCGATGAAACTCCCTCGGGGGAGCACCCCCGGATGACGGCACCGCTCACGGTGGGCGCCCTCGTCGAACGCCTGCGCGACCAGCTGCAGCTCGAGCAGATTGGTGACGGCGAGCTGGCGCGCGAGGTGCGCAGCCAGGAAGTGTCGAGCCCGGGGCTCGCGCTGGCCGGATACGTCGAGCGCTTTCCCGCGCACCGGCTGCAGGTCCTCGGGGAAACCGAAATCTCCTACCTGCTGTCGCTCGGCGCCGATGAACGCGCCCGCGTCCTGCGGCTGTTTTTCGGATTCCATATTCCTTGCGTATTCATCACCAAGGCGCAGGAGCTTCCGCACGGCCTCGCTGAACTGGCTCGTGATGCCGGTGTGCCGCTGGTGAGATCGCGACTCAAGACCAACGAGTTCTACCGGCGTATCAAGCCGGTGCTCGAGGAGGTCTTCGCTCCGACGACCAACATTCATGGCTCGCTAGCCGACGTCTACGGGGTTGGTTTGCTTTTTACCGGGGCCAGCGGCATCGGGAAATCGGAATGCGTCATGGATCTCGTGGAACGCGGCCATCGCCTGGTCGCTGACGACCTGGTCATCGTCAAGCGTCGTGGTAATGACGTGCTGATCGGCAAGGGACACGAGCTGCAGCGGCACTTCATGGAGATTCGCGGCATTGGGCTGCTCGACATTCCGGCAGTCTTCGGAATTCGTGCCGTGCGGCAACAGAAGCGCATTGAGGTCGTGGTCCAGCTGGAGGAGTGGAATCATGAAAAGGTCGTCGACCGTACGGGACTCGACCTGGAGCTGATCAACATCCTCGACGTGGAGCTGCACAAGGTGCGAGTGCCGCTGAATCCCGGGAAGAACATCACCGTGATCGCGGAGGTCATCGCGATGAACCATCTGCTCCGGTACAGCGGCCACAATGCCGCGGAACGGTTCAATCAGCGACTGGTTGGCCATATGCGCGCCGCCGCCGACGTCAAACAGTACCTGGCGGAAGATGACGAATGATGAAGTGGCACCGGCACGCGCGGTCGTGGCCGGTCACGGGCTGTTTGCTGAGGGAATGATCAGGGCTGTGGCCCAGATCACCGGCCGCAGCGACATGTTCATTCCGATTTCGAACGCGACGATGTCGCGCGACTCGCTCGAGGCGGCGATGCGTGAGCACATCGCTGCGGGCGCAGTGGTCATCTTCACCGATCTGCCCGCCGGGAGTTGTACCATCGCGGCGAGAAAGGCGATGCGCGGAGATGATCGCGTCACCCTCGTGACGGGCGTGAATCTGGCTGGCCTCCTGGACTTCGCCCTGCATGGCGATCGCTCGGCGGCCGAGGCGGCGCAGGCAGCCGCGGAGAAGGCGCGGGCGGCTATCGCGGTGATCGGAGGGACGCCGTGAGTATCGAGTTGTTCCGGATCGATGACCGCCTGATTCACGGCCAGGTTGTCGTCGGGTGGGCGCAGCCGCTCGACGTGAGCTTCATCGTGCTCGTGGACGATGAGGTATCGCAGAGCGACTGGGAGCAGGAGCTGTACCGGATGGGTGTTCCACCCACTGTCGATGTGCACTTCGACTCGGTTGAGACCGCGTCGGCGAAGCTCCCCGGCTACATGGCGGATGTGCGGCGCGGCATCCTCCTCACCGGCGACATCGACACGATGCGTCGCCTCGTGGAAAAGTCCGGCATCGTGTCCAGGTGCAATCTCGGCGGCATTCATCATCGCAGCGGGCGCAACCAGCGCATGCGCTACGTGTTCCTGTCCACCGACGAGGAACAGGCGCTTCGTGACATGGCGGCCGGCGGTGTCGAAGTCACCGCGCAGGATGTTCCCGCGGCGCGTGCGGTGCCGCTCGACGATGTGCTGCAGGGAGGGGGCGGGAAATGAGCTTCATCGAGCTGCTGCCGATCGCGATGCTGGGGGCCGTGCTTGGACTCGACGTCGTCAGCTTTCCGCAGGCCATGATCTCGCGCCCCATCGTCGCCGCCACGTTCGCAGGCGCGTTTGTGGGGCACGCGGGGCTCGGACTGATCGCCGGAGCCGCGCTGGAGCTCATTGCGCTCGAGACCCTTCCCTTCGGCGCATCACGGTATCCGGAATGGGGCTCGGCGTCGGTGGTCGGTGGCGCCATTTTCGCGGCGCAACCCAACGGAACAGCGGGCGCGCTCTGCGTCGCCGTCCTCGCGTCGCTGGCGACGGCCTGGATCGGCGGATGGACGATGCATGTGCACCGGCAGTCGATTGCGCGATGGGCGCGCCGGTTGCGGAAGGGACTCGACTCCGGGTCGTCCCGAACCGTGGTCGGGCTACAGCTCTTCGGACTCACCTCGGATCTCATCCGCGGGCTGCTGCTGACGGGCGTGGCGCTGCTCGTCTTCCATCCAATCGCGCGAGCGTCCCTCGCCACCTGGTCGGTGGATCCCAGACTGTCGCGTGCCGTCGTGGCGACGATGTCGGCGGTGGTCGCCGGAGCCGCGGCCTGGAAGCTGTTCAACACGTTCGTCGGCGCGCGCTGGATCTTCCTGGGTGGGCTCGCCGCTGGACTGGCACTGCTCGCACTGCGATGACGGCCACGACCAGAGTGCACGTGCCGCTGGCGACACGAGCGTCGATGCTCCTGCGCTCATTCGCCATTCAGGGATCCTGGAACTACGAGATCCTGATCGGGAATGGTCTCGGATTCTGCATCGAGCCTGCGCTGCGTTTGCTACCCGGCGGCAAGGGGGGCTCGGCGTATCGCGAGGCGCTGGCGCGGCAGTGCCGCTATTTCAACGCGCACCCGTATCTGGCGTGCGCTGCCATCGGTGCGCTCGCGCGGGCCGAGCTCGATGGTGAGCCGCCTGCCAGGATCGACCGATTTCGAACGGCACTGTGCGGTCCGCTGGGGAGCGTGGGCGACCGCCTGATCTGGGCCGGCTGGCTCCCGTTCTCGTCCATCCTGGCGATCGTCGCCTTCGGGCTGGGCGCTTCAACGGTTGTCGTCGTGGGGCTGTTCCTGCTCGCATTCAACGTCGGACACATTGGCGTACGAGCGTGGGCGCTGCAGCGTGGGCTCGACGAGGGCCTGCGCGTCGCCACGGCACTCGCGCATCCCGTCCTGCGGCGCGGGCCCGAAGTGATTGCGCGGTCCGCCGCCCTCCTGGCCGGCATCGGCCTTCCGCTGGCCCTGCATCGCCTGATTGGACCAGGGACGCTGTTGCTCGGAGGATCGCTGGCGTTCGTCATCGTCGGCGCGTTCGTCATTGCCCGTGCGCGCGGGCGCGCCGAAGGCTGGCGCGTGGCGCTGGGTGTGCTGGTTGCTTTCGTCCTCTTCTCAGTGATTAGCGATGCCTGAGCGTCAGGTCATCATACTCAACAAGCACGGACTGCATGCCCGCCCGGCCGCCGAGATCGTCAAGGTGGCGGCAAAGTACAAGGCCGAGATCACCATTTCGCGGGATGATCTCGAGGTCAACGGAAAGAGCATCATGGGGGTAATGATGCTCGCAGCCGAGCAGGGGTCGACGATACAGTTGAAAGCCGATGGCCCGGATGCCGAGCAGGCGATCGAAGCGATCGCGGATCTTGTCGCGCGGAAGTTCGGGGAGAGCTGATGGAACGCACCCTGGTCGGCCGTCCGGCGTCTCCGGGCATCGTCGTCGGACCCGTCCATCTGTTGCGGTGGGAAGTTCCTGACGTCCGGCATCGGTTCATTCTCGACTCCGAAATCGAAGGGGAGATCGAGCGGCTGCACGAGGCCGTCGATCGGGCCAAGGAGCGCTTGCGTCAGGTCCGCTTTCGCGCGGAGCGACACGCGGGCCCGGAGGAGGCGGCCATATTCGATGTGCAGATCGGAATGCTGGACGATGCCGAGCTCCGCTCCGGTGTCGAAGATCTCATTCGACAGCACCTCGGGGCGGAGAAGGCCTTCGATATCGTCATGCTGGAATGGCGGCAGCGGTTCGCGCGTCACACGATGCCGATGGTCCGGGAACGCGTGGGCGATCTCACGGATGTCCATATCCGGGTGCTCACCCTGCTGCTCGGCCTTCCGGACCACGACCCCGTCGACGTGCCCAAGGGCACGAATGCCATCATCGTCACGCACGACCTGACACCGAGTCTGACGGTGCAGCTGGATCGCGAAGCCATCGCCGGCATTGCCACCGATGCCGGGACGCGAACGTCGCACGTCGCGATTCTCGCCCGATCGCTCGGCCTGCCCGCCGTCGTGGGTCTCCGGGATGCGACGGAGCAGCTGAAGGGAAACGAGCGCGCCATTCTGGATGGCTCTCGCGGGATGCTCATCATCAATCCCGCGGACGAGGACTTCGCCAGCTACGAGGAGCGTGGCCGGCGCGAAGCGCAGGAGGAAATCGAGCTCCGGGAGCTCGAGACAGTCGACGCCATCACAACCGATGGCGTTCGGATCAACCTCTGCGCGAATGTGGACATCCCGGACGAGGCGGAGCTCGCGGCGCGAAGCGGGGCGGCCGGTGTCGGTCTGATGCGCACGGAATTTCTGGTCATCGGACGGGCCACCATGCCCGATGAGGACGAGCAGTACCGCGCGTACCGCAAAGTGGTCGAGGCCTTCGGGGGTCGGCCGGTGATCATCCGCACATTCGACATCGGTGGGGACAAGCTTCCCGTCGGCGGCTATGCGCCCGAGGCCAATCCCATGCTCGGCTGGCGCGCGATTCGGGTCTGTCTCGATGACAAGGCACTCTTCAAGACCCAATTACGAGCGCTGCTGCGGGCGGGCGTGCATGGCAAGGTGCGCATTCTCCTGCCGCTCATCGTGTCCGTGGATGAGGTGCGCCTGGCACACGTCCTCCTGCGCGAGGCCGAGGCGGAGCTCACCGCCGAGTGCGTGCCCCATGATCACCACCTGGCACTTGGAGTGATGATCGAAACGCCGGCCGCGGCTGTCGCCGCGGACACGTTTGCCGGCGAGGCGAGCTTCTTCAGTATCGGCACGAATGATCTCGTGCAGTACACGCTGGCGGTTGATCGCGGCAACGCCAATCTGGCGGACCGCTTCACGCCGCTCCATCCCGCGGTCCTCTGGCTCATCCGCCGGACCGTCGTGGCAGGGCGCGAACACGATATCGCGGTCGGCGTGTGCGGCGAGATGGCGTCTCAGCCCTTGACTGCGTTTGCCTTGATCGGTCTTGGCGTTCGCGACCTGAGTGTCGCACCGCGCGCCGTGTCGCTCATGAAGCGCATGATTCGGGGGATCAGTGCCGCTGATGCCGCCGAGGCGGCAGAGGCAGCGCTCCGGTGTGTCACGGCCGCGGATGCCGAGGCGTTGCTCAAGGCCAGGCTGGGTAGCTGACAGGTTTGGCAAACGGCGGTTGAACAGGCCTGCGGGATACTGGAAGGAAAGGAGACGGTTGGCGCCTAGTCTATCCTCGGCCAACCGACTAACCTTCTCGTCCTGCGCGCGACTCACGAAGGAGCTGCGCGAACGGCTTCGCTCAATCTTCTCACGGATACGACTTCGTGCTCGAACGCCAGCTTTTTACCTCGGAATCAGTCACGGAAGGACATCCGGACAAGATCGCAGATGCCATTTCCGATGCGGTCCTCGACGCCATCCTTGCGGATGACCCCGATGCGCGCGTCGCGTGTGAAACGCTGGTGACCACGGGACTTGCCTGTGTCGCGGGGGAGATCACAACCGATACCTACGTGGACATTCCAGAGATTGTCCGGAAGACCATTGAACGCATTGGTTATACCGACGCCACGTATGGCTTCGACAACAAGACCTGCGCCGTCATCAGCACGATCGGCAGGCAGTCGCCCGACATTGCCAGAGGCGTCGATACCGGTGGCGCCGGCGACCAGGGGATGATGTTCGGTTACGCGTCGGATGAGACCGATGAGCTCATGCCGATGCCGATCATGCTGGCCCACCGCCTGACGAAGCGTCTCGCGACCCTTCGGAAGAACGGCGATCTCAAGTGGCTTCGCCCGGATGGCAAAGCCCAGGTCAGCGTCGTGTACGAAGATGGGATCCCGGTGGAAGTGGCGACTGTCGTCGTGTCGACGCAGCATAGCGAAGACGTTTCGACGAAGAAGCTGCGCGCGGCGATTATCGCGGAAGTGATCGAGGAGTCGATTCCGACAACCCTTCGCGCGCGCAGATCGCGTATCACATCAATCCCACAGGCCGCTTCGTCGTTGGCGGACCGCAGGGTGATGCGGGACTCACGGGTCGCAAGATCATCGTGGACACCTACGGCGGGATGGGACGTCATGGCGGCGGCGCGTTCAGTGGCAAGGATCCGTCGAAGGTGGACCGGTCCGCCTGTTATGCGGCCCGGTGGGTCGCGAAGAACATCGTCGCGGCCGGGCTCGCGCGGCGTTGCGAAGTGCAGCTTGCCTACGCCATCGGCGTGGCACAGCCGGTCTCGGTCTCGGTCGACACCTTCGGGAGTGGCAAGTTTCCGGAGACGGCCATCATGAAGGGTGTGCGCAAGGTCTTCGACCTCACGCCGAAGGGCATCATCACGGCGCTCGATCTGAAGAAACCGATCTACTCGACCACGTCGAGCTACGGACATTTTGGTCGAACGCCGAAGAAGGAAGGCTTCGGCAGGAAGGGCCATACGCTCTTTTCGTGGGAGCGCACGGATCGGGCAGCAGCGTTGAAGCGTGCGGTACGCGACGAGCAGTAGCGGAACCCCAGTCGCCCCCGGCTGGTACTTGATGACATGGTAGAAGTCTTTGTCGCCCGGCTGGGGCTCGACAGCGCGACGAGCTCGTACGTCGTGATACTGCAGGAGAAGGGGGGACAACGGCTGCTTCCGATCTGGATCGGTCAGCCGGAGGCAGAGTCGATCGTCACGCAGATGAATAATGTGAAGCGTGAGCGGCCGATGACCCACGACCTCTGCAAGAGCCTCATCCTCGGGCTGGGCGGCGCCCTCCGTCGAGTGCAGATAACGCGCGTTCAGAAAAACACCTACTTCGCCGAGCTGCATATCCATCGTGGCGAGTCGGTGGTGCACGTCGATGCGCGGCCCTCCGACAGCATCGCCATCGCCCTGCGGCTCGCGGCCCCCATCTACGCGCCGGAGTCGCTGCTCACGGCCGTCGCGGCAGAGGATGAGGACACAGCGGAAGACAGTGGCCCCGACATCGCCGCGGCAACGGAAGAGCTCAAGCTCGATGCGGAGCAGCTCAAGCAGTACCTCGCGAGTCTGCGCCCTGAGGATTTCGGGAAATTCAGTATCTGAGTGCCGACGCTGAATCGTGCGTCGGCAGGTATCCGCTTCGGAGCATGCAGGCGCCGCTTTCAGGGCACCACGATAGCGGTCCTCGTGGCGCTGCTGGTCGCGAGTGTCGCCCAGGCGCAGAACGCTCCTGGAACGTGGCGTGTCGCAGAGGGACGGGTGTTGCGGGCGCTTGGTGACACGTCGGTGGCGCTGCCGAACCAGTGGGTGACAATGCATCGGGTCGGACCGGACACCGCCGCACCCCTCGACTCGGTGCAAACCGATGCCCGCGGAAAGTTCGACTTCCGGTATCAGCTGAGCGGAAGTCGCGACGCCATCTACTTCGCGTCCTCGACGCATGGTGGCATTGCCTACTTCACACCGCCGTTGACCGGGGCAACGACCGAGCGGGGTGCTCTCGAGCTTGTCGTCTTCGACACGTCGTCCGTCTCTCGCCCGTTGAGTGTCCGTGGCCGGCACGTCATCGTCGGCGCGCCGGCACCATCGGGTGGGCGTACCGTGATTGAGGTCTTCGAGATTTCAAACGACAGCTCGGTCACGCTGGTGGCGGGACCGGGCGATGCGCCGACGTTCACGGCCATGGTGCCGCGGACCGCATCCGCATTTCAGGTGCGGGAGAGCGATGTTGCCAAGGACGCCATTACTCTTCGCGATGGACGTGTGGAAGTGCGTGCCCCCATCGCACCCGGCCTCAGGCAGATCGCTTTTTCATACGAGATGCCCAAGCGCGCGAAAGCCCTCCGCTTTCCGGTCGAGCGACCCACCCCGGTGCTCGAGGTCCTGGCAGAGGAACCACTGGCTCGAATTGGCGGAGGTGCAGTGACCGAGGTGGATCCGGTGACCATCGACGGGCGCGGCTTTCGACGATACCTCGCGCAGGATCCGCCCCCCGCCGGTGTGGTGACTATGGAGTTTCCAGCGACGCCGACGGCGACGCGGCAGCTCTACCTGGCCGTCGTCATCGTCGCGGTTGGAGCGGCGATGCTCGCGGCCCTCGCGCGTGCGGCAATGCGGCGCCGGTAGCACTTGCCCGGGCGGTAAGGCGACGCATACCTTACGCGTACAATTCATCGCGGACGGGAGCCACGGAAGCCGGTGCAATGCCGGCGCGGCCCCGCCACTGTAACGGGTAGCAGCGCGCACTCAGCACGCCACTGACAGCAGTCGTCGGGAAGGCGAATGCGCGACCCGGAGCCAGGAGACGACTCGTCGTCCGCGCCACAAATCAACCCTCGGGGGAGGGTCGGTGGCGTCCTGACGCACCCATGCGTCATGTCGTTGCGGGCATCCTTCCACGAGCAGGATGCCCGTTCGTGCGACTGATCTTCACACTCTGCACCACGCTGCTCGCCGCTGCCTGCACAGAAGGCACGCGCACGCCCCGGGCAGCCAGAGTGGATGATTTTGGCGATACCCTGCGCCTCGCCGCATCGCCGAAGCGAATTGTCTCCCTGAATCCGACCACCACCGAAATGATGTTCGCGCTCGGCGCGGGCCATCGCCTCGTTGGACGCACCACGTGGGACTTCTATCCGGACTCCGCCAGGCTCATTCCCGATCTCGGTAACGGCATCCGTCCGAACGTCGAGGCTGTGCTCGCCGCACGCCCGGATCTCGTGGTGCTGTACGCGAGCGCGGACAACGCAGCGGCCGCACGCGCGCTGCGCTCGGCCAACGTCGCCACGCTGGCACTCAAGATCGACAGTATCGGCGATTTCAGGCGCGCCCTGGCACTGGTCGGGCTCGCGCTCGGTGATTCGGCGCGTGCCGCCGCCGTTTCGGACTCCGTGATGCGCTCCATCGCGCGCGCG
>Ga0136611_10001334_pt1 | contig 17127 bp, 10 predicted proteins | sample AntDrymUQ2232306_2_FD_106645 | JGI IMG/M metagenome (GOLD analysis project Ga0136611, IMG submission 106645) | Polar desert sand microbial communities from Dry Valleys, Antarctica - metaG UQ223 (23.06) | ecosystem: Environmental > Terrestrial > Soil > Desert | place: Antarctica: Dry Valley...
AACTATATCACTCGACATTGCCGAACTCGTAGCAGCAGAACAAGTAGCAATTAAAAAACTTGCCTCAAAAGTCAAAGTGCCAGGCTTTCGTTCCGGTAAAGCGCCCGTCAGTATTGCGGCGAAACATATTGATCCTATGGCACTTAGCCAACAGACACTAGAAGATGCGTTGTCAAAAGCAGTCGCGGAAGCGTTTCTAGGTGAGAAACTACAAGCACTCGAACGCCCCGAAGTTGACATAAAATCGTATGAACCGGGTAAATTATTGGAGTTTACTTCAGTAGCAGAGATACTTCCTAGTATTAAACTCGGAGACTACAAAACCCTCACCATTACTAAGCCCGAAGTTGTCGTCTCTGCTAAAGAAATTGATGAAGTTACTGAGCGGTTAAGGCAGTCACAGGCGGAAAAAAAGTTAGTAGACCGAGCTGCAAAAAATGGTGATGAAGTTGTGATCGACTTCATTGGTAAGAAAGATACTGTTGCCTTTGAGGGTGGCACAGCTACCGATTATCCGCTTCGCATTGGTTCGGAGAGTTTTATCCCAGGATTTGAAGTGGGTATCGTAGGTAAAAAAACTGGTGAGACATTCGTTATTGATGTTTCGTTCCCTGATGACTACCAATCAGCCGATTTAAAAGGCGCGGAAGTTTCTTTTGAAGTAACACTTAAAAGTGTTAGCGAAGCGGTGCTTCCAGATCTAAATGATGAATTTGCCGCAAAATCTGGTCCTTTCAAAACAATTGCCGAGTTAAAAAAAGACATCAAAGAAGAGCTTGTTACGCGTAAAAAAGCTGAGGCAAAAAACAAGCAAAAAGATGAAATAGTAGAAAAGCTTATAGTAATAAGCACAGTTCCTGTGCCACAAATTCTACTTGATGATCAAATACGTTCTGTTGAGCAAGATATTACTCAGAACCTAACATATCAGGGCCGCACGATTGAAGAGTACGTCGCAGAACTTGGATTCGAATCACGTGAAGCTTGGGTGAGTAAAGACATTGCTCCAATAGCCAAAAAGCGTGTTCAAGCCGGACTTATACTAGCTGAGCTTAGTAAAATAGAAAAAATAACTGCCTCTGTTGAAGATGTCGATAAACAGATCGCTATTTATAAAGAGCAGTACAAGACCAATCCACAAATGGTAGCTCAACTTAACTTAGCTGAAACAAGGCAAGATATTGCTAGCCGATTGCTGACCGATAAGACAGTTGAGCATTTATTAGCCATCAATTCAAATTAAATAGATACATCTAAATTTAATCTATGAACTGGCGATACGAACTAGCACTCACTTGCATAGAGTGCTAGTTTTTATGTATACTAGAGACATGAAACCATTAAATTATCTTGTACCAACGGTTATTGAAAAAACTCACGAAGGAGAGAGAGCTTTTGATATTTACTCGCGCTTACTAAATGAGCGCATAATCTTCCTAGGCGAGGATGTCAATGAGCATACTGCAAATATAGTGGTAGCACAGCTCCTGCACCTAGCATACAGCGACAATTCAAAAGATATAAAACTGTATATCAATAGCCCTGGAGGTAGTGTCTATGATGGCATGGCAATCTACGACACTATGCAGTATGTGAAGCCCGATATCATGACCATCGGTATAGGATTACAGGCAAGCATGGGTGCTTTTTTGCTCTCTAGTGGTGCTAAAGGGAAGCGCTTTGCTTTGCCGAATTCTCGCATTATGATCCACCAGCCTTCAAGTGGCACCCAAGGAAAAGTAAGCGACCAAGAAATTACTTTACGTGAAAGTATTTACCTCAAGCATAAGCTAAATGAAATCCTTGCGAAGAATACCGGACAAAAGCTAAGTAAAATCGAAAAAGATGTAGACCGTGACTTTTGGATGAGCGCGAAAGAGGCGGCTGAGTACGGTATTGTTGACGACGTTATCACTAAGGCCTAATTCAACTATAAACAATTAAGTTTAATCTTTCTCTTGTCAGGACTTTTAAAAGGTGTATTATTAATTTTGTACATTTGTAGCTGAATACTTACTTAAAGTAGGTGCAAGTAGCTAATTCTCCTCGCAAATGTTTGTTAACCGCGGGCATCCAAGCAAGATATGGATCTTTTTTGTAAGTTCTATATGTTATTTTCTTGGGTTCGCTAATGTCAACCATAAATACGCCTGCCTGACAGACGTAAGGAATTATTTACTATGGTTTCACTATTAGAACATGATTCAGATAAAGATATAGTTATATATATTAATGACTGCTCCCCGCAGTTCGTACCAGCACTTAGAAAACTATCTCAAAAGTTAGACCGGCCTCTCCGCTGTATATTATTGGTCGATGCAGAACGTAAGGCGAGCGGAAACTATTTAAGCGATAAGGAAAATTTCTTTGAAGAGATAGTCGTGGACTTTTTCGATGACGGCGCGCTGCGAAAAGTCATAAAATCTCTAGAAGACCGTTTACTAATTGTCGGTTGTGATTCAGAAGCGAGCCAACTCTATTTTAAGCGTGTCATACCACACGTACCGTATGTCAGGACACCAACGGAAGGTTCACTGGTTTTTTCTACGGACAAGGGAAAAATGCGCGAGCTCTTTCTTAGCTATGATGAAAAAAGTTCTCCCAAAGCTATTGTTGTTGGTGATGCGACGGATGAAAGTGTTAGAAAAATATGCGAAAAGTTAGAATTTCCTGTAATGATCAAGCCAACCAGCCTTATCGCTTCTTTGCTTGTGAATAAAGCAAACGATAAAGAAGAGCTTCGCCAAATTTTAGAAAGCAACTTTATAATTCTGAATGAAATGTATTTGCGACGTCGAAGCCTCAGTGATAAAAAGATGATTGTGGAAGAATTTGTTGAAGGCGATTTGTTCTCAACTGACATATATGTTGATGATGTAGGCAAGGTATACGTATTACCCTTTGTACATTTTCAAAATGGTGCGACGGTTGGAATGAATAGCTACCAAGTATACCAAAGCGAGACATTTCATACACTTAGTGCTGAAGAAGAGCAAGCCGGGGGGAGTGTAGCTAAAACAGCTGTGCATGCTCTTGGGCTTCGCTCTACTGTCGCGCATGTTGAACTGTTCCACACTACTAGTGGATGGAAAATTATTGAGCTTGGCGCACGTTCTGGCGGCCGACGTCAAGATATGTACAACATCTCATATGGTATTGACCACGCATTTAATGATCTTTTAAACAAGATTGGTATTGAACCAGAAATGCCATCTCCGGTAGTAAAAGTGCACAGCACAACTTTTAAAGTCCATACGCCTGCTGCCGGTATTTTAGAGTCGATTGAAGGAGTAGATGAGGCACGCATGCACCCTAATATGCATTCAATTCGATCTAATCTTAAGCCAGGAGAAAAGGCATTACCAAGCACTCTCGGTGGCGTAGAGCTCGTTGATGGACTTATGTACAATTCTGATCACGAACAACTGGACCGTGATATAGCCGCTATAAGAGATAGCATTACTGTACATATTCAGTAGACCTGGATATGAAGCACATACAAAACACTAATCGCTTGACTATTTGCTTTCAACCATTCACAATACGTATTAAGAAGTAGTGTAGCTGTGGTTAGCATGCCCCGAGATTTTTGGCAGAAACATCGGGAATCACGGTTTAGGGAATCTTCGTGCCAGGTTCTATCACTAAAATAAATCTATTTACGGGAGTACAAGTGGCAATATCTAAAACTACTACAAGTAGTAATGGTCGCGTGTTTTTCACAAGCGACGATACTGCGTTACCGATACCAAACTTAATCGTACATCAAAAGGAATCCTGGCAGGATTTCGTTCAAACCGGACTTGGCGAAATATTTGCTGAGCTGAATCCAATCGAAGACTACACGAGTCAGAAGCTTGAACTTCGCTTTAAGGACTATGCTTTCGGCGACCCAAAGACAAGTGTCCGTGACGCCAAAGAAAATAATCTGACTTTCGAGGCACCACTTCAGGCAAAAGTTGAGCTTACCAACAAAGTAACTGGTGAAGTCAAAGAACAAGAAATTTATCTTGGTGATTACCCTTGGATGACCGAGGACGGCACATTCGTTATCAACGGTACCGAGCGTGTGGTTGTTTCTCAACTTATTCGTAGCGCAGGAATTTTCTTCACCGCAGATTCATCGAGCGGTCGTAATTGCTATGGTGCGAAGCTTATTCCCGGCCGCGGTGCATGGCTTGAGTTCGAAACAGCCTCAAATGGTGCTATGTATGTAAAAATTGATCGACGTCGTAAATTGCCAGTTACGACACTTCTTCGTGCCCTCGGCTACAGCAAAACATCAGAAATTAAATCATTGTTCCAGGGTGTTGATAACGGTGAAACCAGCTACATCGACTCGACACTTGCAAAAGACCCAGCCCGTGGTGTTAATGAAGCACTTATTGAGGTATATCGCAGGCTTCGCCCGGGTGATTTAGCAACCGTCGATAACGCTCGAACGATGATCGAACGCATGTTTTTCGATTTCAAGCGCTTTGACTATAGCCGTGTTGGTCGTTATAAGTTAAATCAGCGCCTCGATCTTGATGTAGCAAACACGACCGAAAATCGTGTTTTCCAAATGAACGACCTGGTGGCTATTATCCGCGAAATAATCCGCCTTAATAACACTCAAGGCCCTGCCGACGACATTGATGCGCTATCAAATCGTCGCATTAAGCTTGTTGGTGAACTTGTAGCTCGTCAATTCCGTGTTGGTATGCTCCGCATGCAGCGAAATGCCATGGACCGAATGAGTATGAGCGATCTTGAAACAGTCACTCCCAGCCAGTTAATTAATGCCCGTCCAATTGTTGCTTCTGTCCGTGAATTTTTTGCATCTAGTCAGCTTTCGCAGTTGCTAGATGAGGTTAACCCACTTTCTGAACTTTCACACAAGCGCCGTCTTTCGAGCATGGGCCCCGGTGGTTTATCACGCGAACGCGCCGGCTTTGATGTCCGTGACGCACACCCAACTCACTACGGTCGCATTTGTACAGTTGAAACACCTGAAGGTGCAAATATCGGATTGGTACTCAACCTCGCTACCTACGCCCGAGTGAATGAATATGGTTTTATAGAGGCACCGTATCTTAAAGTTGTCGATAGTAAAGTCACCGACGAAGTGGTCTACCTTGATGCTTCTGAAGAACTTGGTGAAGTTATCGCTGATGCCGGAGCTGAACTTGATGATGATGGCTCATTCAAGGACGAACGTGTTAGTGCTAGGAGTAATCTAGACCCTGTTCAAGTTGATGTACATGAAGTCACCTATATGGATGCTGCACATAAGCAAATCCTTGGTGCACCAGCATCACTTGTTCCATTCATTGAGAAAAACCGTGTCGACCGATCACTTACGGGCACAAACATGCAAAAGCAAGCAGTTCCGCTGCTTATACCTGAAGCGCCAATTGTCGGTACGGGTATTGAAAAAGAAATTGCTCGTAACTCAAGCCAGCTTATCGTAGCTGACGACGACGGTGAGGTTGTTCGTGCTGACAGCGATGAAGTGCAAGTTAAGTATAAAGATGGAGTTAAAACATATAGCCTCGTTCATTTCTCTAAATCAAATGATGATCGCTCAATTAACCAGAAAACTCGTGTACTTCGTGACCAAAAAGTCAAAAAAGGTGACGTTCTTATTGAAGGTGCATCAATCGCCAATGGCGAGCTTGGCCTCGGTAAAGATCTCCTTGTAGCATTCATGCCATGGGGTGGCTACAACATGGACGACGCGATTATTCTAAGCGATCGAATCGTTAGAGAAGACGCTTTAACTAGTATCAACATCAAAGACTATATGGTTGAAGTTCGTGAAACTAAGCTTGGCCCAGAAATTGTTACACGTGACATTCCGAATGTTAGTGAAGAAAGCCTACGTCACCTCGATGAGGATGGAATTGTTCAAGTTGGAAGTGAAGTTAAGGCCGGCGACGTACTTGTCGGTAAAATTACTCCAAAGGGTGAACAAGAACTAAGTTCAGAGGAGCGACTACTTCGTGCTATTTTCGGTGAAAAAGCCAAAGATGTACGCGACACTTCGCAGCGAATGGACAACGTCGGTGGTGGTAAAGTCGTTGGTGTTAAAATTTTCTCTCGTGAGAATGGCCACGAGCTAAAAGCTGGCGTTCTTATGCAGGTACAAATCTTCGTTGCACAGCTCCGAAAAATTGAAGTTGGTGATAAGTTAGCTGGTCGCCATGGTAATAAGGGCGTGGTCGCGCGAATTATGGCTGTTGAAGATATGCCATTCCTCGAAGATGGTACTGCAGTAGACGTAATATTGAACCCTCTCGGTGTTCCGAGCCGTATGAATATCGGTCAGTTGTTCGAAACCCACCTAGGCATGGCTGCAAGAGCGCTTGGGTATAAGGTTGCAACTCCACCATTCAACGGTGTACCAAACGAAGTTATCGGCGACGAACTTGAAAAAGCCGGCATTGCTCGAGATGGTAAGAGTCAGCTCTTTGACGGGCGAAGCGGTGAGCCATTTGAGGAGCGCACCACTGTTGGTGTGATGCATATCATTAAGCTCCACCACATGGTAAGCGACAAGATTCACGCTCGTTCAACCGGTCCCTATACACTCGTTACACAACAACCACTTGGCGGTAAAGCCCAAAATGGTGGACAGCGATTTGGTGAGATGGAGGTGTGGGCACTTGAAGCATACGGTGCTGCGACAACACTGCAGGAGATGTTGACAATCAAATCAGACGATGTATACGGTCGTGCCAAGGCATATGAATCGATCATAAAGAACGAACCAATCGTCGGACCTAAGCTCCCAGAGTCATTCAATGTTCTTGTAAAAGAGCTCCAAGGACTTGGGCTTCGCGTTGATCTCGTCGATGATGAAGAGCAAGCAGTGATCGATGCTGAATATATCATTGTTGAAAGCGGACCACATGATAAAACGGTACCAGTTGATAGTATTGTAATTGATGATTTAGAAGAAGAAACGGTTCGAGATGAAGCCGATGGCATCGATTTAGAAGAAGATGGGCTTATAGTCGAGACAGCAGAAGAATTTAACGACGAAATAAAGGAGGCGTAATATGGGTCGTATTGCTTTATCAAACGATATTTCCGACTTTGACGCCGTGCGCCTGACAGTGGCCAGCCCTGAGGATATTCTCAAATGGAGCCACGGTGAAGTCACGAAGCCAGAGACAATTAATTACCGAACACAGAAGCCAGAACGCGATGGACTTTTTTGCGAAAGAATTTTCGGTCCAGTAAAGGACATCAATCCTTACGATGCAAAACTTAAAGGCGTTCGCTCCCGTGAAGCTGCCGTTGATAAGAACGGTGAGCTTGTAACAAAGTCTGTCGTCCGTCGTGAGCGTATGGGTCATATCCAGTTGGCAGCTCCGGTTGCGCATATTTGGTTTATGCGAGGCACGCCAAGTGCCATGAGCTTGCTCCTTGGTATTACTGTTCGTAACCTTGAAAAGATCGCCTACTTCGCATCGTACATAGTTATTTCAGTTGAGGAAGCCAAACGCGATCAATTCATAGCCGACCTTGAAGCGGAAACCGAAGCGGCAAAAATGGCTATTAAGATTCGTTACGAAAAAGAAGCCGAAGCGGAAAATGCAGACGTCAAGTCTCTAGCCGAAGCACAAGCTAAAGAAATCGAAGAACTGACCGAAAACTATACCACGAAGAAAACCCAACTCGAAGGTCTTGTTAAGTCGTCTCTTATGGGCGAGATTGAGTACAATGAATTGCCGGAAGAGTATGCTGAAATTATCGAAGTTGGTATGGGTGGTGTGTCACTTAAAAAACTGCTTGATGAAATAGATTTATCACAACTCATAGCAGAACTTACTGAAGAGGCTGAAAGCGCTAAGGGCCAGCGTGAGCGCAAGCTTCACAAACGTCTAAAGATGCTTGAAGGTATTCAGGCAGCTGGTATTAAACCAGGCAGCCTAGCTGTGTCTGTACTCCCTGTCATCCCACCAGATCTTCGCCCAATGGTTCAGTTAACAGGCGGTCGATTTGCTACTTCAGACCTAAATGACCTCTATAGGCGAGTTATTAACCGTAATAATCGTTTGAAAAAACTCATGGACCTGAATGCTCCAGAAGTAATTTGTCGCAATGAAATGCGTATGCTTCAAGAGGCAGTCGATTCACTTATCGATAACAGTGCTGCCCGAGGTGGTAGAGCAGTTAGTGCGGCTGGTGGTCGACGCCGACTGAAATCTTTAAGCGATATGCTTAAAGGCAAGCAAGGCCGTTTCCGCCAAAACCTCCTTGGTAAACGTGTAGACTACTCAGGTCGTTCGGTCATCGTAGTTGGCCCAAAGCTAAAAATTAGCGAATGTGGTCTGCCTAAGCGAATGGCGCTTGAACTGTTTAAGCCATTTATCATTAGCTGGCTTATTAGGGGCGAGCACGCTCATAACATTCGCTCTGCCTCACGCCTCATTGAAGCGGGTGATGCCTTAGTATGGGATGCCCTGGATGCAGTTATTGAAGGCAAGTATGTTCTTTTAAACCGTGCACCTTCACTTCACCGTTTGTCAATTCAAGCATTCCAACCAAAGCTCGTAGAGGGTAAGGCAATTCAACTGCACCCTCTCGTTGCGAATGGTTTCAATGCTGACTATGACGGTGACCAAATGGCAGTTCACTTACCATTATCAAAGGCCGCACAAGAAGAAGCACGCACCCTTATGAGTGCAACGAATAACCTGCTAAAACCTGCAGACGGTGCACCAGTTCTAAATATCGGGCAAGATGTTGTTCTAGGTAATTATTACCTTACGTACAACAAGCCAAGCGCCCAGACTGGCACTGTTAAGGCATACAGCTCTGTATACGAAGCTGAACTTGCTTACGACAGTCGTAAGCTGCAGCTTCAGACTCCCATTAAGATACATGTTAAGGGCGAGCTCCAGGAAACAACACTTGGAAGAGTCTTCTTTAACGAAATTCTGCCAAAAGACTTTCCGTACGACAATTCTGTCCAAACCAGTAAGCAACTGAAGAAAGTACTTGCAAGAATTTTCATTAAGTATGATGCAGAAGAAACAGCCAAGACTGCTGACCGCATGAAAGGCCTGGCCTTTAGGTTCGCAACTGTTGCGGCTGTGTCTACCGGTAAAGACGACTACATCCAGTTCCCTGAGACAGACGTTATTATCGCGGAAGGTGACACTAAGGCGACTTTAATTGCCGATCAGTTTAATCAAGGTCTTCTTACTGAAGATGAGCGTTACAGCTTAACGGTTGGAACATGGCGCGAAGTAGACTCTAAAATTACTGACCTCTTACAGCAAAAACTCAAGACAATGGACACAAGTATTAGTGTCATGGTTGACTCTGGTGCTCGTGGTAATATTTCTAACGTAAAACTTGCTAGCGCCATGGTAGGAATCATGGTTGATGCTAATAACGAAGAAATTGAACTCCCGATTCGAAGTAACTACAAGAAGGGCCTTAGCTCACTTGAGTCTTTCGTGGCGACACGTGGTGCGCGTAAGGGACTTATTGATACCGCGCTCAAAACTGCCGACTCAGGATACCTTACTCGCCGTCTTGTTGATGTGAGCCAAGACGTGTTTACTGTCTCAGACGAAGTTAGCGGTGATGAAGGCTTTGCTATTTTCCGCGACGAAACTGAACTCACGATGATTGATTTCGGAAACCGATTGTTCGGTCGCTTTACGGCTGAAGCTATACCTGGTCATATCGAAGCCGATCAACTTATTACTCGCGACGTAGCTGATGCTATTGATGCCGACAAGAGTATTGAGAGTGTGCGAATTCAAAGTGTTCTGACTTCCAAGAGCCTGCATGGTATTCCACAGAAAAGCTATGGTATTGATATGTCGACAGGTAAAATCGTTGCCGCCGCTCAGCCAGTTGGGGTTATCGCTGCCCAGTCTGTCGGTGAGCCAGGCACGCAGCTAACTCTAAAAACGTTCCATGCCGGTGGTGTTGCGGGTGGTGACATTACACAAGGTCTCCCTCGTGTTGAAGAGCTTTTCGAAGCTCGTACACCAAAGGGTCAAGCATACATTAGTGAAGTAACTGGTACCGTTGAGGTGTGGGAAGACGGCAACAAATATATTGTACAAGTCACACAAGAAGCTGGTCGCACTGAAAAGCTACCTCTTACTAAACGTGTTCTGAGGGTTAAAGATTCTAGTCATGTAAAGGCTGGAGATGTGCTCGCTAGTTTTGAAGATGAGTCTAAGCCACTTGTCGCACCTTTTGAGGGTATAATTGAAATCGAGGATGAGACAATTATTCTTGTAGCTCAACCAGGTGCACCGGTTCGTTACGAACTGCCCGGAACAACACAGTTGGTTGTTAAGTCTGGTGACAGAGTTAACGCAGGTGATAGGTTGACTATCGGATCACTTAACCTCGGTGAGCAAATGCGCCTCAAGGGAATCGAATCCACCCAGCGCTACATTATCAACGAAATTCTGCGAATATATGCTGCGCAAGGTCAAGATGTTGCCGACAAACACCTTGAAATCATAGTCCGGCAGATGTTTAGTCGCGTACAGATTGAAGATTCTGGCGATAGTAGTTTCGTAACAGGTGATATAGTATCTAAAACAGCCGTACTTGAAGCAAGTCAGGGGCTTGAAGCCGAAGGTAAAGAGCCAGCCGTTTACACACAACTCCTCCTTGGTATTACTAAGGTTTCAATCTGGAGTGATAGCTGGTTGTCAGCCGCCTCATTCCAAGACACGACACGCGTGCTCATTAATGCAGCGTTAAGCGGTAAGGCAGACAGACTGCAAGGGTTGAAGGAAAATGTGATAATTGGTCGCAAGATTCCCGTCGGTACTGGCGCGGTAGTAGTCTCTGATGAAAGTTCCGTACTTGAAGACGAGATCGCCGAAGAAGTCGAATTTGTTGGATAATCCAAGTCAGAGGGCGACGTATCAATAGGTAGCCCTCTCGACAAAGTCTCCCCAAAGAGTTATAATAAAAGAGAGTTTCAGTTTTAGACGCAAGTAACAGGGAATGGCCGTCTAAAGCTAAAAGAGAATTACACTGTGCTGAGTGTGGTCCTAGATTAAGCCAATACCCCTATTTAATCGGAGGATTTACTTTGCCAACAATTAATCAGCTTGTTCGCAAACCGCGAAAAACAGCAGGGAAGAAGAGCAAGTCGCCAGCACTTGGTCGTATTCATAATGCACTTAAATCTCGCTACTACGATCAAAATAACCCGCTCAAACGTGGTGTTTGCGTAAAAGTAACAACTAAAACCCCAAAGAAACCTAACTCAGCACTTAGAAAAGTTGCTCGTGTTCGCCTGACTAATGGTCACGAAGTTTGGGCATACATTGGTGGTGAAGGTCATAATTTACAAGAACACGCAGTTGTACTGGTTCGCGGTGGACGCGTCCCAGACCTTCCAGGTGTTCGCTACCATATTGTTCGTGGCGCACTGGATCTCCAGGGTGTCGCTAAACGCAAGCAAGGCCGTTCAAAATATGGCGCTAAAAAGGAAAGTAAGTAACCATGCCAAGGAAAGTTACTAGAAAATTACAGCGCGAGCTGAAGCCTGATCGTAGGTATAACAGCGCTCTTATCCAACGACTCATTAACAAGTCAATGCTAGATGGTAAAAAACTTACTGCCGAGCGTGCTGTCTATGCCGCACTAGAGCAGGCAACTAAAAAACTTGAACAGGAAGATCCTGTTGTAGTGTTTGAGCGTGCTTTACGAAATATAGCACCTAACTTTGAAGTGAAATCACGTCGTGTCGGTGGCGCTAACTACCAGATCCCTTTCCCGGTTTCTGGCCATCGTCAGCACCACTACGCCTTTACATGGTTAGTCCAAGCTGCTCGTTCACGAAGCGGTATACCATACTCACAACGACTTATGTTAGAGATTGTTGATGCTTATAACGAAACCGGTTCTGCCTTCAAGAAGAAGGAAGATACTCATCGTATGGCTGAAGCAAACCGAGCATTTGCACATTTTGCACGATAGGATAGAAGACAGCAAATTAAAAAACCGCGGTAGTTCATCGCGGTTCTTTTGCTGATTTGACATAATGAGCAATATATCATTACACTTATTGTATGGCGACATTCTCATTTGATATAGTATCCGACTACGATAAGGCCGAAATGAATAACGTATTCATGCAGGTAGAAAAAGAAATCAGTGGACGTTACGATTTTAAAAATACTTCAGCTGGGCTTGAATGGCTTCCGGATAAGACCGGCTATAAGCTTATAGGCGATAATGTCTGGCAGCTAGACGCCGTTCTTGATATTATTCGTAAACGGTTGGCGTCTAGGAGCCAATCGAGCAAGGTGCTCGATGTTTCCAAGAGCCCAGTCGAGAGTAATATGAAAGCGAGCAGGGAAATTGCCTTTATCTCAGGACTTGATCAAGAAAAAGCAAAGTCAATTACCAAATTACTCCGAGATGAGTTACCTAAAGTAAAGACACAGATTCAAGGCGATGCCGTGCGAGTAACAAGTGGCAGCAAAGATGAGCTACAAGCTGTGATGCGCCTTCTTGACTCAAAAGAATTTGCTTTCACTCTGCAGTATACTAACTTTCGGTAGCGTTTAGACAACCCTTTTAATCTCCGCATCGGCATGCTACTATCACTAGCTATGGTCCGCTTTTTTTGCTATAATAAAGGAATAAGAGCTATTTTTTATGCCAAAAAAACGGCTAATAGCAATCACGAAAACTAAGAGAAGGAAGTAAGAAGCTGATGGCTGAGAAGAATGTCCCACTAAAGGACTTCCGTAATATTGGAATTATCGCCCATATTGACGCAGGGAAGACAACAACAACCGAGGGTATTTTGTATCGTACTGGAATCAATCATAAGATTGGTGAAGTTCGGGGCGACGGTGATGGTGCTACCACTGACTGGATGGCACAGGAAAAAGAGCGTGGTATTACTATCACTTCTGCGGCTGTCACCTGTTTTTGGAAAGGATGTAAGATCAATATCATTGACACACCTGGCCACATCGACTTTACCGCTGAAGTTGAGCGTTCGCTAAGAGTACTCGACGGAGCAGTGACTGTTTTTGACGGGAAAATGGGTGTAGAGGCACAAACTGAAACTGTTTGGCGTCAAGCTAATAAATACGGTGTGCCTCGTATTTGTTTCATCAACAAAATCAACCAGGTTGGTGGTGATTTCTATAAATCGCTTGATAGTATTCATAATCGGCTATCTAAACATGCACTTCCAATACACTTACCAATTGGTTTTGAAAAAGAAATTAATGGTGTTGTAGACCTTATAGATATGAAGGCATACACTTATGGTGACTACACTGATCACGAACTTGTTGTTGGCGAAATCCCTGCAGACATGCTAGAAAAAGCTACAAATGCACGAAGCTTGTTGATAGAAGCGGCTGTTGAAGCTGAAGATGATTTGTTCGAACGCTTTTTGAATGAAGGAGAAGACTCTATCACAGTAGAGGATCTTAAGCGAACGCTTCGTAAGCGTGTTATTGCCGGTGACTTCTTTCTCGTCACTGGTGGTGATGGACGAGGTGTTTTTGTAGAAAAAGTTCTTGACCTTGTTGCGGATTTCTTGCCTTCTCCACTCGATGTTGGCGCGATTCAAGGAATTAATCCAAAGTCTGGCGACGTAATCGAGCGCAATCCAGCTGATAATGAACCACTTTCTGCTCTAGCTTTCAAGATTGCAACCGATCCCTTTGTTGGCCGGCTCATCTTCGTTCGTGTATATAGTGGTAAGTTGACAGCCGGTAGCTATATACTCAACACAACAACAGGTGAGAAAGAGCGTATTGGACGTATAGTTCGTATGCACGCCGACAAGCGTGAAGATATTGATTTAGTCGGTGCCGGTGACATCGCCGCAATTGTTGGTCTCAAAAGTACTTTTACCGGCCACACATTATCTGATCTAGCTAACCCGATTGTTCTCGAATCAATTACATTTCCAGAACCACCAGTGTCTATTGCAGTTGAGCCAAAAACGAAGGCCGACCAAGAAAAGATGGGTATTGCATTGCAGCGCTTAGCTGAAGAAGACCCGACTTTCCGTATTCACACCGACGACGAAACAGGCCAGACGATTATGTCGGGAATGGGTGAGCTCCACCTTGATATCCTGGTTGATCGTATGAAGCGTGAGTTTAACGTCGAAGCGAACATTGGTGAGCCACAAGTTGCATTCCGTGAAACCATTCGCGGCATCGCAGAAGCACAAGGTAAGCACGCTAAACAATCTGGTGGACGTGGGCAATATGGTGACGTTTGGATTCGTTTCGAACCAACAGAATCTGGTATTGGCTTTGAATTTGTGGATGCTATTAAGGGTGGTGTTGTTCCTAAGGAATATATCAAACCTGTAGAAAAAGGTATTAAAGATACGCTTGAAAGTGGTGTGATTGCTGGCTATCCAATGATTGGAGTAAAGGCAACTCTATACGATGGAAGCTACCATGATGTCGACTCTAGTGAACTGGCCTTTAACCTTGCTGGTGTTTTATCTGTCAAAGAAGGTATTCCAAAGTCCAAGCCGGTTATTCTCGAGCCTGTTATGAAAGTTGAAGTTTCCACTCCTGAAGACTTTATGGGTGATATCATTGGTGACTTAAGTGCCCGCCGTGGCCGAATTGATGCTATGGAAGATATTCCAGGCAGTGCCAAGCTAATACGTGCTTATGTACCCCTAGCTAACCTTTTTGGTTACACAAACGATATCCGTTCAATGAGCCAAGGCCGCGCTGCTTCGACTATGGAATTATCTCAGTACGAGGAAGTACCACCAAACGTTGCGCAGGAAATCATTGCAAATCGATCAGGTAAATAAGAGGTCTTTACTGATTGACCTGAGCTCTGTATAATAAACGATATATGGCGTGGAGTCTTTTTTTAGGACTGCTAACGCGTAATAAATAAGAATAAGGAGATATAATCTAACATGGCAGATTTCGACCGAACCAAGCCTCACGTTAACGTCGGTACCATGGGCCACGTTGACCACGGTAAAACAACTTTGACTGCTGCAATTTCGCATGTCTTATCTAAGAGAATTCCTAGCGATGTCAACAAGGCACGTGACTACGATACTATCGATAATGCACCAGAAGAAAAAGCTCGCGGTATTACCATTGCTTCTTCTCACATTGAGTATGAATCAGAAGCTCGCCACTATGCACACGTTGATATGCCTGGTCACGCCGATTATGTAAAAAACATGATTACAGGTGCTGCTCAGATAGACGGTGCCATTTTAGTGGTCGCAGCGACTGACGGCCCGCTTCCTCAGACTCGTGAGCACGTACTTCTTGCTAAGCAAGTTGGTGTACCTAAGGTTATCGTTTTCCTAAATAAGATGGACATCGCTGACCCTGAGCTTGTTGAGCTTGTTGAGATGGATATTCGTGAACTCCTTGCTAAAAACGGTTACGACGAAGACGCTCCTATTATCAAGGGATCTGCTACAGGAGCACTTGATGGCAAGACTGAGTATGAAGACGCTATTATGGAACTCATCAAGGCAGTCGACGAGTACATCCCAGAGCCAACTCGTGATATGGACAAACCTTTCCTTATGCCTATTGAGGACGTATTCTCAATCAAAGGTCGCGGTACTGTCGCTACTGGCCGTATTGAGCAGGGCGTTGTTAAGTTGAACGAAGAAGTCGAAATTGTCGGCGTTCGTGATACTCAGAAATCCGTCGTAACAGGCATTGAAGCTTTCAAGAAAAATCTCGACAGGGGTCAAGCAGGTGACAACGCAGGGCTACTCCTTCGCGGTATTGAGCGTGAGCAAATCGAGCGTGGCCAGGTTATTGCTAAACCAGGTTCTATTACTCCTCATACAGAGTTTGACGCTGAGGTCTACATCCTTAAAAAGGAAGAAGGCGGTCGTCACACACCATTTACTAAGGGGTACAAACCTCAGTTCTACTTCCGTACGACTGACGTGACTGGTGAAGTTGAACTTCCAGAAGGTAAAGAGATGGTTATGCCTGGTGATACTATCACCTTTAAGGTAAAACTAATGGCTCCTATTGCAATGGAGCAAGGCCTGAACTTCGCTATTCGTGAAGGTGGTCGCACTGTTGGTGCCGGTGTAGTAACTAAGATTGTAAAATAATCTAAATTATCACTCTGATAAAAATACTCCCTAAAATACGGGGAGTATTTTTATTATGGGGAGTATTCTTTATACTTAGAAGCATCTATGATAAAAAAACTTTTATGAAGTTTCTGTATGCAAGCTTAAGTTGTTTTGCTCATAACTATCGATATAGTATAGCTGTCATTGCCATCCTACTAATCTTGTGGGGTGTCGGGGCAAGGGTCGTCTGGGTAGAAATGAACAAAGAAATTCAGAACCGCGAAGCCTCCAACCAGCTGGAAATAGAAAAAACCCTAAAACTATCGGAAGAATTTAAAGCTAAAAGGCTGGCAGAAAATGAAGCTGAGGCAGTAAGAAAAGCAAATCAAGTCGAAGAGGCGGCTGGTTCCGGATTAGGCGAGCCAAAAACGAATATGAATACCAACACTGTGACAAATACCACAGCGGGTTGCAACACAGCAAATTCACATAATATTCCGGCATCGATTGATATACTCGTGAACAAGAAACACTGCCTACAACCCCTCACATTTACACCTACTGACCTCGTCACTTCAAATGGTGCGACATTAAGTAGCAAAGCACTCAATGGCTTTAATCAAATGTTTGCTGATGCAGCTAGGGATGGCCAGCCGTTTACCGTAAGTAGTAGTTACCGCTCTTACGGCACACAGGTTTCTACTTACAACTACTGGGTGTCGGTTAATGGTCAGCAGGGCGCCGATACGGTCAGTGCCCGACCTGGGCATAGTGAACATCAGACCGGACTTGCTGTTGATATTGGCGCGAACGGCTGTGATTTAGACTGCTTTGGAAGTACCACTCAATACCAATGGTTTCAGGCAAATGCCGCTAACTATGGATTTATCCAACGCTACTACGGAGGATTTGAACAAATAACTGGTTATGCAAGTGAAGAATGGCATTATCGGTACGTGGGTGTCTCGGTAGCTCAAGATATGAAGAGTAAGAATGTTAAAACATTAGAGCAGTATTGGGGATTAGAAGGTGGCAACTATCGATAGATTATTTGTTGATAGTCAGATTACTTA
>Ga0136611_10001335_pt1 | contig 17126 bp, 16 predicted proteins | sample AntDrymUQ2232306_2_FD_106645 | JGI IMG/M metagenome (GOLD analysis project Ga0136611, IMG submission 106645) | Polar desert sand microbial communities from Dry Valleys, Antarctica - metaG UQ223 (23.06) | ecosystem: Environmental > Terrestrial > Soil > Desert | place: Antarctica: Dry Valley...
GATTGGTACGAGTGGGGCAGCGGGTATCTGCTGCCCAATCAAGGGGCCGACGGCAGTTGGGCCGACACGAGTTACGGACCCGTCGTCAACACGTCGTTCGCCATCCTCTTCCTCACGAAGTCCAACTCGGTCCGCGACCTCTCGAACAAGATCAAGGGCAAGGTGCGCGACCCCGGCAAGGCGGAACTCCGCGCGGGGGCCGGGGCCACGCCCGCCCTCTTCGCCCCGCCGCCGAAGGAGGGTTCCAAGACCGAGCCGAAGATCGACCCGAAGACGGCCGGCCCCGCCTTCACGCTCCCCGCCGTCGTCGCGCCGAGCGAACAGGCCGAGATCGAGAAGGTTTCGACGGCGTTGACCGCGGCGACCGAAGAGACGTGGAAGGCGAAGCTCGACGAAGCCCGCGACGCGAAGGGAGGGCGCTGGACGCGCGGGCTGGTCGCGGCGTGCAACGCCCTCGAAGCCGAGAAGAAGCAGCAGGCCCGCGAAGCCCTCGCCGAACGGCTGACGCGCATGACCTCGAAGACGCTCCGCGAAATGCTCGCCGACCCCGAACCGGAACTCCGCCGCGCCGCCTGCCTCGCGGCCGGCATGAAGGAGGACAAGCTCCTCATCCCCGCGCTGATCGAGCGCATCACCGATCCGGCCGATTCCGTCGTCCGGGCCGCGAAAGCTTCGCTGAAGTCGATCGGACAAACCGACTTCGGCCCGCCCGCCGGGGCCGCTGACGAGGCGAAACTCAAAGCCGCCGCGATGTGGCGGAGTTGGTTCGAAGCTCTGCCGAAGTGAGTGGGGCAAATGCTCGATCCCCCCGACCTGCCCCAGATCATCAAACGGCAACCGACCTAGACGGAACGGCGCATCGGCCGTAAACTTCCCCTTTCCGGATCGACCCCGCCCGACAGCCCTTTGCAGCGCAATGTGCGCCCGTTGAGAGACTTGCGATCGTTCGCTATCCGTGCGGCGGTTTGGCCGTCGTGGAAAACGGTTGCGGAGATGCCGTTTTTTCGGTTCTCAGCGCAAGTAAGGGGTTCGAAATGCGAACTTCCAGCAATGGCTCCGTGTCGGTTGCTCGTAGTTCTGATGTGAGAGGAAGTGTGAACGTGATGAACGCCAATGAAATGGGCCGGTTGTTCGTGGAACGGAGCGGAATGGAAAAGGATCGCAAGAAGATGCCGAAGATCATCGTCGGTATGACCGGTACGAAAGCGCTGAAGATCGAACACGCTTTCCGGCAAATGGGCTGGCGCGTCAGTGCCGCCGACGGGGCCACGGAGACGCGGGCGCTGGCACAGCAGTGCCGGGCGTCCGTCGTCGTCCTGCACGTCGGCCAGTTCGCCGAAAGCGGATTCCTGACGTGCGCCAAGTTGGTCCTCGAAATGCCCAAGGCGCGGGTCTGGCTCGTCGGCCCGGCCGAGGAAGAACTCGAGCGCTTCGCACTGTTCGCCGGGGCCGCCGGCTACCTGCCCGAAGGGATGAGTACGACCGAGATGGCCGAAGTCATGAGCCGGCCCCACGCCCCGACGAGCCGCTGAGAATCGAAGATCGAACTCCGATCCGGCCGCGACTGCGGTCGGATCGTTCCGTTTATGCCACTTCGAAAATGCACTCGATTTCGACCGCGATGTTTCCCGGCAGCGAGTTGTGCCCGACGGCACTTCGGGCGCCGACTCCCGCGTCGTCGCCGAACACGTCCTTCATCAGCTCCGAGTAGCCGTTGATGACCTTCGGCTGATCGGCGAAATCGTCGGTGCAGTTCACCATGCCGAAGCTCTTGACGAGCCGCTTCACTTTGCCCAGCGAGCCGAGCGTCTCCTTCACCGTCGCGAGGATCGCGAGGCCCGTCTGCTTCGCGGCCTCTTTCCCCTGATCGATGGTCATGTCTTTGCCGAGCCGCCCCGTGATGAGCGTCTTGTCGGGCTTGTACGGGCCGTGCCCGGAGACGAAGAGCAGGTTGCCGACCTGCACCGCCGTCTTGTACACGGCCACGGCCTTCGGGGCCGGCGGAAGCGTCAGGTGCAATTCGACGATGCGCTTGTCGGGATCGCTGGCCATTCGAGAGGTCTCCGGTCATTTCACTTTGGAAACGGGTTGATCGGGGTGCGCGGGATTCGGGAGCAAGCGGCGGTTCGCACAGTCGGCCAAGAGATCGAGCTTTTCGAGGACGGTCTGGCCGATCAGGACTTCGTCGCCGAGGATCAGGGCTTCCTCGAGGGTGTCTCTCCCCATGACGTCGAAGATGATCCCCTCCGACATTCCGACGGATTCTTTTCGCCCGTCGGCGTACTCGGCGACGCGAGTTCCGCGGATGCCGACGCCGAGTTTCTCCAAGACGTGGGCCGGGATGACCGAACGCACGGCGCCGGTATCGACCATCCCGTCGGCTTCGTAAATGCGGATGTCGTGCTTCGGCAGTTCGCCCGCGCGGAATTTCGTCTCGTCGTACGAGTTCGTCAATTTCACTTTGACTCGGATTTCACCCACGATCTTCTCCCCGTGGCTCTCCAGTGCATGGCTCTGGCATTCTACCGAATCACACCCGCCACTTCGCCGCGTTCGCGTCATTCAGCGCGATACCCAACCCCGGCCCACCGGTGACGACCAGTTGGCCGTTCTCGAACTGCGGGCCGCCGTCGAAGAGCGGCCGGAACCAATCGACCGTTTCGCACATGCGGCCGAGGACGACGCTCGCCGAGAGGTGCGTGCCGATCTCCGGGAGGCGCACGGGGTAGATGGCGATGTGGCGGAGTTCCGCCGCGGCCGCGATTTTCCGTGCCGGAGTGATGCCGCCGAGTCGGAGTGGGTCGATGCGCACGGCCGAGATTCCGCCGCGGTCGATGACGCGCAGAAAGTCGGCCGGCCGGTCGAAGCCGGCACCCACAGAGAGACCGACATCGAGGCGGTCGATCAGGCGTTCCAAATTGTTCAGGTCATCGGGCCGTAGGGGATCGCTGAAACCGTCGAGGCCGAATTCCTCGGTGCCGATGGTGCCCATCCACGCGGCCGAGGCGAAGTCGTAGCGGCCGCACGCGGACACCTCGAACCAGGCTCCGTCGGGGATGCCTTCGCGCAGGGTGCGCAGCCGCTCGGCGTCGAGTTCCGGATCGTCGGTGCCGACTTCGATCTGCACCCCCGCCGCCCCGAGATCGAGCGCCGCGAGGGTTTCCTTGATCGCTTGCTTGTTGCCGAGGACGGGCGTCGCCGTGTCGGAAACGATGGCCTTCATCTTCGTGCGGTACCCGCCGAGCAGGCGGTAGACGGGGAGGTTCGCCGCTTTGCCTTTGATGTCCCAGAGGGCGAAGTCGAAGGCCGCATAAGCCCGCGCCGCGAGTCCGGCGAATCCGAGGCCTTCGAGCCGCGTGACCGTCTGGACGAAGAGCGATTCGACCATTTCGGGATCGCGGCCGACGACCGATTCCGCAATCGCGGTATCGAGGAGGGAGCGGATCGCCGCACCGCCGCCGCCGAGCGAATAGGCGAAGCCGAGACCGGTCTGAGCGGAATCGGTGAGGACGCGGACGACGACGACTTCGACGTCCGTGGCCGGTCGCGGATCTTGCGCCGTCGGCAGGGCCACCGGTCGCGGCAGCGGCACTTTGAGGAGGTCGGTTTCGAGCTTCGTGATTTTCATAACCGAAGATTTTCACCGCAGAGGAATAAGAGAACGCAGAGATCGGAGAAAATCAGAGCATCGGACACACACATCCTCTGCGACCTCTTCTTCCTCTGCGGTGAAAATCTTCTTACTCTCCCAAGTAGGCCGCGCGGATGCGGGGGTCGTTCAGCACCACGCTCGCCTTGTCGGTGAAGGTCACGCGGCCGGTTTCGAGAACGTAGGCGCGGTGGGCGATCCGCAGGGCCATGCGGGCGTTCTGCTCGACGAGCAGCACCGACATCCCGCCCTTGTTGAGGTCGCGGATCACGTCGAAAATCTGCACGACGATCTGCGGGGCCAGCCCGAGCGACGGCTCGTCGAGGAGCAGCAGCTTCGGCCGCGACATCAGCGCGCGGGCGATGGCGAGCATCTGCTGCTGGCCACCGGAGAGCAGTCCCCCCGCCTGGCCCTTGCGCTCGCGCAGGATCGGAAACATCGCGAACATCTTTTCGATGTCCTCGGCGATGCCCGGTTTGTCGCTCCGCGTGAAGGCGCCCATCTGCAAGTTTTCGAGCACGGTCAGTCGCGGGAAGATCTTGCGGCCCTCGGGCGATTGCCCCATGCCGAGCCGGACGATCTTGTGCGCCGGTATCCCGGCGAGGTCGCGTCCGTCGAATCCGATGCGCCCGCCCCGCAGCTTCACGAGGCCGGCGATGGTCATGAGCGTCGTCGTCTTGCCAGCGCCGTTCGCGCCGATCATAGCGACGATCTCGCCGTCTTCGACCGTCAGCGACACATCATCCAAAACGTCGATCGGGCCGTAGCCGCTGCGGATGCCCTCGACTCGCAACAGATCGGGCATCAAGTCACCTCTTCTTTGCCGAGGTACGCTTCGATCACCTTCGGATCGCGGCCGATCTCGGCGGGCGTCCCCTCGGCGATCTTCACGCCGTAGTCGAGCACCGCGATGCGATCCGAAATGCCCATCACGAGGTTCATGTGGTGCTCGATGAGCAGCACCGTCATGCCGCGGTCGCGGATGGCGCGGATGAGCTCCATCAGCCCGGCCGTTTCGCTCGGGTTCATCCCCGCGGCCGGTTCGTCGAGCAGCAGCAGTTTGGGCTCGGTGGCGATGGCGCGGGCGATCTCCAAGCGACGCTGATCGCCATAAGGGAGGTTCTTCGCGAGTTGCCCGGACTTTCCACTCAGCCCCACGAACTTCAGCAGTTCGATGGCCTTCGACTCCGCCACTCGCTCGTCGCGGCGCAGTCCGGGGAGCCGCAGGGCCATGGCGAAGACGTTCCGGCTCAGCGTGCGATCCATGCCGACGAGGATGTTTTCGAGGACGGTCATGTTCTGGAAGAGGCGGATGTTCTGGAACGTCCGGGCGATGCCCGATAACGCGATCCCGTCGGGGGTGCGCCGGTTGCGATTCCAGACGACGAACGCCGCGAGCGTGCCGAGGAGGAAACCGAGGCCGGTCGCCGCGAGCATCCGCGACAGGTGTTTCGACCTCTGTTCGGCCACATTCGGGAACTTGTCGAAGGCCTTCTGCGCGTTTTCCGCCTGATCGAACTTCGCGATTGTGCGGCCTTCGAGTGCGATGGCGGTACCCATCAGCTTCGGCGACTGCGTGAGGAAATTGTCGGCGAGCGACTCGGCTTCTTCCTCCGTCTTCGCCTGCGTCAACTCGTCGCCGGAAAGTGTGGCGACCTCCCAGCCTTCCTCGAAGGGGAGCTTCGAATAGCCCGGTTTGCCCTGCAGGTAGCGCGACAATGCTCCGAAGGCTTTGCCGAATTCAAAATCGGATCGGGTCGCAATCGGTTCGCCGCCCGCCGGATTGGGAGTCAGTACAGGTGCCGCGAAGGGCTTGCGGATCGTCGCGGTCCAGAGGGGTTCGACCTTCGCCGCCATCAGCCCGCAGAGGAATGCCACGACGACCCCGACGCCGACGCAGCCGAGCAGCACTTTGCCGGTGAACGTCTCGATGCCGTCCCGATCGTCGAAGCTCACGCTGCCTGCGGTGGGCGAATAGATCCCGGTGACGACGTTGAAGACGGTCGTTTTGCCGGCTCCGTTCGGCCCGATGATGCTGTAGATCTGGCCGGGTTCGACCGTCAGCGACAAGTCGCTGACGGCGGTGATCCCGCCGAAGGCCATCGTCACGTTCTCGACTTTCAGCGCGCTCATGCCCGTCCTCCGTCGATCGCGGGCGCGGTTTCTTCCGGATGGAGTTCGTGCTTCACGCGGCTCGACGGGATGATCCCCTCGGGCCGGAAGCGCATCATCAGAATCAGGGCCAAGCCGAACACGGAGAGTCGCCAGCCGGTGAACTGCATCCAGATCTTGCCGCCGGAGTCGGGCACGAGTTGCTGGATCTTCGCATCGACGATGGGGCAGAGGATGTTGTCGAAGCCGACGAGCAGGAAGACGCCGAGCAGGACGCCGAGCCGGTTGCCGAGGCCGCCGAGGATGAGGCAGCAGATCATGATGATGCTGCGGTTGAAGTCGTAGGCGTTCGGATCGGACGTACTCGTGAGCCGCGTCGCATAAAGGACGCCGGCGAGTCCCGCGAGACCGGAGCCGAGGGCGAAGGCCGCGAGCTTGAGCTTCGCGGGGTTCAGCCCCATGCAGTTCGCGGCGAGCTCGTCTTCTCGGATGGCGATCCAGGCCCGGCCGAGCCGGGAAGCTTCGATGTTGCGGAGGAGGATCACGACGAGGATCAGCGCGGCGAGCGTGAGGAAGTAGAAGGGCCGGTAATCGCTGGCCCAATCGAGCGGCAGGAAGTCGGGCGTCGCCGGCGGCGGCACCGGGTTCAGCCCCTGCGTCCCGGCCGTGATCGACTGCAGGTTCGTGAGGGCCGATTTCGTCACTTCGCCGAAGCCGAGCGTCACGAGGGCGAGGTAGTCGCCGCGGAGCCGCAGGGTCGGCGCTCCGAGCAAGAGTCCGAGCAGCGCCGCCAGGAGCGGTCCGACGACGAGCGCGACATAGAAGGGCAGTTCAAAGGCATACGCCGCCGTCGTGAGTATGCCGGCCGTGTACGCGCCGATGGCGAAGAACGCGGCGATGCCCAAGTGGAGCAGGCCCGTGTTGCCGACGACGACGTTCAACCCCAGCGCGAGGATCGCGAAGACGAAGATCGTCGGCAGTTGATCGCCGAGCGACCGGTTCGTCGCGCCGAAGAAGAGCGACTCGAACACCGGCAGGAACGGGTAGGCGATCAGGAGTAAAAAGATCGCCGGTTCCCAGCCGAGGGCGAACGGCTTTTTGGCGGGGGCCATGTTACACCTTCTCCCGCACGGGCGTGCCGAGTAGCCCCGTGGGGCGGAAGACGAGGATGACGATGAGGATGCCGAAGACGAGGGCGTGCGTCCACATCTCGCCGACGTACGCGCTGCCGAAGGACCGGACGAGGCCGATGACGATTCCGCCGAGCACGGCCCCCGGAATCCGGCCGATGCCCCCGAGTACGGCCGCGGTGAAGGCGTACAGCCCGTTCTGGAAGCCCATGTCGTACTTGATGGTGTTGACGGTCACCGCGAAAATCAGGCTCGCGGCCCCGGCGAGTCCGCCGCCGATGACGAACGTCGCCGAGATGACGAAGTTCGTGTCGATGCCCATGAGCGAAGCGGCGGTCGGGTTCTGGGCCGTGGCCCGCATCGCCTTGCCGAGCCGCGTGAGCTTCACGTAGAACGTCAGCGCGAGCATCAGCGGCACCGTCACGCCCAGCACGAGTACGTCCTTCCACGTGATGCGGATGGTCGCGTCGTCGCCGAGCAGGTTGGCGTTGGAGATCAGGTCGGGAAAGTTCACATCCTGCGGGCCGCCCCAGAAGAGGCCGACGTTCATGAAGATGAAGCTGACGCCGATGGCGCTCACGAGCGGGGCGAGCTTCGGGGCTTTCCGAAGGGGCCGGTACACGACGACATCGACCGCGAGATTCAACGCCGCGCAGAACGCGACGCAGAGGATCAATCCCAAACCGAGGACGAGCGCGACCGAGAGGGGCGACGGGTTTGTCGCCGCGAGCATCAGGTCTACAATCGTCAGCAGCAGGAAGCCGCCGAGCATGAACAGGTCGCCGTGGGCGAAGTTGATCAGTTCGACGATGCCGTAGACCATCGTGTAGCCGAGGGCGATCAGCGCGATGAGGGCGCCGAACGTGAGGCCGTTGATGAGGTACTGGGCGAGGCTATCCCACAGGTCGGGCGCGGCGGCCAAAAGCATGGAGGCGTCCGTCCGGTCGGTGTGGCGGAACTACTTCTTGAGAGGTTTTACAAACTCGAAGGCCGCCTTGCGTTCGCCTTTGTCATTCGGCTTCACCGCGATCACATTGCCGCTCATCGTCTGGTTCGTGGTGTCCCCCTGCTCGTCGAACGACCACGTCCCCGTCGCACCGGGGAAGTCTCGGATCTTCGTCAGCGCGGCGCGGCGGATCGCATCTCGATCCTTCTTCCCGGCCTGCCGCAGGGCTTCCAGCACCACGAGGCCGCACTCGTAGCCGTAGGCGGCGTAGGCTTCGCCCGGCTCCTTGCCGTAGGCCGCGGCGTAGCTCTTCACGAAGTCGGCGCCGCGGCCGGGGAGGGTCTTGATGGCGTCCACCGGCAGCCCGCCGAAGGTCGCGTAGAACTTGGCCTTCTCGAAGATCTCCGGCGAAGCGCTGTCCGCCATCGCCTGCTCGAAGCAGCCGTCCGGCCCCATCATCGGGCAGGTCATGCCGACCTTCACCATGTCCTTGAAGAGCTGGCCGGCCTTCGATTGCGTCGTGCCGCCGAAGTAGATCAGGTCGGGCCCGAGTCCTTTGATCGTCGTCATCAGGGAGGAGAATTCCTGAGACTTGTCGCTGATGCTCTGGTGGCCGAGGACTTCGATGCCGTACTTCTTGGCGAACTTCTCGACGTTGTCCGCGATCCCCCGGCCGTACGTTTGGGTGTCGTCGAGGATGTAGATCTTCTTGCAGTTCAGATCGCGGATCCAGAGGGCGCTGAGTTCGCTCTGCAGGTCGTCCGTCGGCACCACGCGGGTGTAGTTCACTTCGCCGCTCGGCCGGTAGCACTCGGGTTCGTGTCGCTCGCCCGTCTTCGGCTTCGTGAGCCGCTCGGCCGTGTTCGCCGGCGACACCATGAGCATGTGGGCGCGGTTCAGAATCGGCATCGAGACCTTCGCGGCCCCGGAGTTGTAGGTGCCGATGTACGCCATCACGTCCGGATCCATTCGGGCCTGATTCGCATTGGCGATCTCCTGCTCGATGGTCCACTGCCCGGCGGCGGCCGTCGCGTCGTCGAGGTCGAGGTAGTCGATGCGGTAGGGGGTTTTCTGTTTCGTCTCGGGATCGGTCAGTTCGATTCGGTAGTTCGCCTCTTTGAAGGCGAGCTTGATGCCGTTGACGATGGTGTCGGTCTGGCCGCGGGCGCTGCCCGACCGCGGCAAACTGGACACGACGCGGATGACGGTGTCGTCCCCCTTCGATTCGCGCCGGCCGGCGGCGAGGCCGATGATCGCGATGATCGCGACGACGGCGAGCGGGACTGAGAAGCGGATCGGCATCGCGGCATGGTACGGCGGAAGTGTTGTGGCGTCAACGAGCGAGTACCGGGAACCGCGGAGCGTTGGAGTTCAACCTTCAGGTTGTGGGTCGGGTGGAGTCTTCGACGCCCGACCGCTTGGAATTGGATGTTCCGCGTGGTGAATGACCGTAAGTCGCAAAACGGTCGAGCTTCGAAGGCTCCGCCCGACCCGCAACCTGAAGGTTGAACTCCAACGCTCCGCCGTTCTAACGTCTTGGCCGCATCGGCTTCTTTCCCGATCCAACCCGGCCCTGCTGCCCGGGCCGCGGAACGCTCGGCTTCCGCGTCTCGGCGACGGGCTGCGCGCCCGCTTGGTTGTAGTCGAAATCCGGAAGGGTGATCCTCGGCAACCGCTGGCCGACCTGCCGTTCGATCCGGGCGAGCGACGCTTCTTCGTCCGGCGACACGAGCAAAAACGCATCGCCCGTGGCCCCCGCGCGTCCCGTGCGGCCGATGCGGTGGACGTAGTCTTCGGGAACGTCCGGGACGTCGCTGCTGATGACGTGCGTGACGTGGGCCACGTCCAACCCGCGCGCCGCGATGTTCGTCGCGACCATCACTTGGCAGTCGCCGCGGCGGAAGCCCTCCATCGCCTTAGTGCGCTGGGCGGGCGTCCGGTTGCTGTGCAACTCGGCGACGCTGAACCCGTCCTTGGCAATGAGGCTCGCGAGCTTGCGGGCGCCGTGTTTCGTCCGCGTGAAGACGAGGATCGAGGGCATCTCCGTGTGCCGGAGCAGATAGCGGAGCAGGGCGGTCTTCAAGTGAGCCGGCACAGGGTACGCCGCCTGCGTGATGCCGACGGCCGTCGCATCGCGCTTGCCGATCTGCACCGTTTCGGGGTTCCGCAGGAGTTCCGTCGCCAGCTTCGCGATGATCGGAGGCATCGTCGCCGAGAAGAGCAGCGTCTGCTTCCGCCCCGGCAGCTTCGCGACGATGCGCTTCACGTCCGGAAGGAAGCCCATGTCGAGCATGCTGTCGGCTTCGTCGAGCACGAACACCGACACGCCGGTGAAGCGGGCCGGCGTCTGATTCATGTGATCGAGCAAGCGGCCCGGTGTCGCGATCACGAGATCCGGGCCGGATTGGAGGGCCCGTTCTTGGGCACCCATCGGTCGGCCACCAACGATGAGCGTCGAGCGCAAGTCGGTGTGTTTCGCGAAGCCCTTGCAGGCTTCGTCGATCTGCGCCGCGAGTTCGCGCGTCGGCGAGACGACGACGACGCGGGTGCCCTTTTTGGGGTTCGCCATCAGACGGTGCAAGATCGGGAGCAGGAACGCGGCGGTCTTGCCGGTGCCCGTTTGGGCCGTGGCGAGGATGTCGCGGCCGGCGAGTCCCGCCGGGATGGTTCCCGCTTGGATGGGCGTCGGTTCGGTGTAGCCGAGTTCGACCGTGGCTTTGAGGAGGGCGGGGTGCAGTTCGAACTGGCGGAAGGGCATGGAGGATTCCGGAAATTATTCGGAGGCTCGACCCGCCGTGAACGACGGGCCGAAACGAGTGAAGCCCCGTGAACGGGGCCGGGCATCCCGCGTGGGGAGCCTGTTCTTATCGTTGGAGTCGGAAATTGCGAATCGGCTGCTCAGCCCCGTTCACGGGGCTTGTTCGCTCTCGACCCGTCCTTCAGGGCGGGCCGACCAACGGAAAACGCCGGGGAATCCCCGGCGTCGATGCGCTGCGTGTGGCCGATCGGAGGGTTAGTAGCGGCGATTGCCGCCGCCGGCGCCACCGCCTCCGCCGTAACCACCACCGCCTCCGCCGCCACCACCGTAGCCGCCTCCGCCACCGCCGCCGCCGCGGGGGCGCTCTTCACGCGGCTTGGCTTCGTTCACCGTGAGGCGACGGCCCTGGTACTCGGCATTGTTCACGGCTTGGATGGCCGCTTCGGCGCCGCTCGCCATTTCGACGAACGCGAAGCCGCGCGAGCGACCCGTGTCCCGATCCATCACGATTTGCGCGCTCGTCACGGGGCCGTAAGCCCCGAAGAGAGCCTGCAGGTCTTCGGAGGTCGTTCCGAAGGCCAAGTTTCCGACATACAACTTCTTGCTCACGAAGCACCTTCTGCGACCGGGAGCCGGCCGCAACTAGAACCAGTGGCCCGGACGGCGGGATCGCCGGAGGGCCAGACGGACGAACACGGACGCGAGCATGCGGCTCGGTGCCGGACTGAGAAAGGGTCGAACCGATTCGGGGTGCTGTGTGAGACGGGAAATGATTCCGGCAACAGTACCAAGAAGAGTCGAGCGAAAACAGTCACGTTCGCCATCTCGGGCGGGAAAGACCGCCCACATCCGAAGCATAAGCGATGGACGTTCAAAAGGCAAGTGGGAATGGCGAGAGAATTCCGGAATCGACAAAATAGCGCCAATCGGCTGAAAAGCGACGAAGTTTTGGGCCTAATTCGACCACCGCGGCGTGTCGCCGCGCCCGCCGAGTTGCTTCGCGATGGTCTGATTCCGGCCCGCATCCCGCAGCAGGGGGGCGACTTCGTCGAGCAGTTTCGGGTCGAACCCGGCGTCTTTGAGCAAACTCTTGGCAATCGTTTTCGGATCGGAGCTGGCCCAGAGCTTCTTTTCGGCGGGCCGGCGGGCCGACTTCTCGAATTGAGCCAGTTCCATCGCCCGGCCCGGATCGAAATCGGTCGTCCCGTCGAGCTTCGGCCCGAGCGACGACGGCGGCGTCGGTTCCGGCAGGCGCATCCGTTCGGTCATCCGCATCTCGGCGACCATCTGACCGATTTCGGAGGCGAGCACGCCCGCGAGTTGCTCGTTCGTCTTGCATTTCAGCACGAGGCCTTCCGAAATGAACAGCCCCTGCGCATCGCGGTGGAACAGTTCCGGCTCCGGCTGGCCGATGGTCTGGAACGACACATCGACGCCGAGGAACGGACTGCCGGCCAAAAGCTGCCGGCCGATCTTGTCCACCCGCGCGGCCGACTCGACGGACGCCGCGGTGACCGTGGGCGTCTTCACTTCCTTGTTGACCATGCCATTGACGGAGCGGTCGCCGAGTACGTCGGCGCAGCCGGCGGACGCGAACGCGAGAGCGAGAAACGGGAATGCGCGCATGGATCGCCCCACCGGAGTTGGCCGCGGCTATAACGGGGGGAATCGTCCGACGCAAGTGCGCAGCCGCGCTTTTCTTCGCCCGAAGGGCGGTCAGTCCCATACTCCGAAAGATCCCCATGAAACCGCTCGCTCTCCTCGTCCTGCTCGCCCTCGCATCCCCCATCCTCGCGGCGGAGCCATTCAAGCCCACCTCGCACACCGATCGCCAACTCGAAGGCTGGACGATCCGCGTCGATGACCGCTTGCTGAAGGGGGCCGACGAAGCGACCGGGACGAAAGCACTGCGTTTTCTGGAAGGGAAGCTCGCCGACATCAAAGTCGTCGTCCCGGCCGATCGGCTGAAGAAGCTGCAGGCCGTCGTCATTGTGCTCGACCTCAGTCACGGCAAACTCGAATCGATGCAGTACCACCCCGGAGCGGGCTGGCTCAAGCAGAACGGCTACTCGGAAGACTTGGTGAAGTGCGTCCACCTGCCGCGGGCCGCGGACTTGGCGACGAAGCGGAACATCCGCGAGCAGCCGTGGGTGATCCTCCACGAACTGGCCCACGCCTACCACGATCAGGTGCTCGGCTTCGACGAGCCGCGCATTCGGGAGGCGCAGGAGAAGTACAAACAGAGCGGCCGGGGCGACAAGACGCTGCTCTTCGACGGTCGCCGCGTGAAGCATTACGGACTGACGAACCCGATGGAGTTCTTCGCGGAGATAACCGAAGCCTATTTCGGGACGAACGATTTCTTCCCCTTCAACCGCGCCGAATTGAAAGAGAGCGAACCGGAGATCTACGAACTGCTGAAGGAAGTCTGGAAGACGGCTGAGCTGAAGAAATAGTACAGAGGGACGCGGATGACGCGGAAGAAGGAGGATCGGAGAAAGACTGTTTCTTTCCGATCCTCTTCATCCTGCCTATTTCCGCGTCATCCGCGTCCCTCTTTCGCACGATCAATCCCGTCCCCGAAGCTTGGCGAGCAGTCGCAGGATTTCCAAGTACATCCAGACCAGTGTGACCAGCAAACTGAACCCGGCGTACCACTCCATGTACTTCGGCGCCCGCCGGCGGACGCCCTGGTGGATGAAGTCGAAATCGAGGATCAGGTTGAGCGCCGCGATGCCCACGACGACGAGCGAAAAGCCGATACCGACCAAGCCCGATTCGTGGATGTACGGGATGCCCGATCCGAACATCCGCGCGACGATATCGACGATGTAGACGAGCGCGATGGCCCCCGTCGCCGCGGCGACTCCGATCATGAACTTCTGCGTGACTCGGATGATGCCGGTGCCGTAGAGGAAGAGCATCATCGTCAGCACGCCGATGCTCAGGCCGACGGCTTGGAAGACGATGCCGGGGTAGCGGGCTTCGAAGAACGCGGAGACGGCCCCGAGGACGATCCCTTCGAGCGCGGCGTAGATCGGCGCCGTGATCGGCGAGGCTTTCGGGAACAGGATCGTGACGAGGGCCGTGATGAATCCGCCCAAGCCGCCGGCGATGAGCAGGCCCGTCGAGACGCCCGATTCGCCCGCGGCCAGCGACCAGGTGTAGCCGCCGGTGACGAGCAGGATCGCGACGAGCAGTGCCGATTTGACGACCGAGCCGGTCATCGTCATCGCGGACGTGGAGCGGGTGTCGTCGAGGACGCGGTTGTAGACATCCTCATTCATCGCGGGATTGGCGGTGGCCATGGTTCGCTTTCGGGTCGGGGTGCGTTCTGCTTCCTCCAGCATTCTACGCGTCAGTTCAATAGGTTGGTTGGCCATGAGAGCGGTTCGGCATCCTCTCAGTTCATCATCAGCATTTCAAACTCGATCACCTTGCCGTTGCGGATGATCGCGTAACCCATCTCGCCACATAGATGCGCCCAGGTCTCGCCCCCGGTGTCATACTCCCACAACTCGTCTCCGGGTTGCAGATTAGCCTTGACCCACTCGCGCATCATTCGGACGTGCGGGCCTTCCGGCTGCGCGGCTAGGGCGTCTGGTGACCGCCCGAATAGTCCGCGTACCCGCTGCCAAAGTGTCTTCGCAGGGACTGCAGGCTTGTCCCAGTCGGCCATTCTGGTGAGTAGTTCGGCGACCTCAACCTGCTGCCTGAGCCAGGACTGGATCTCACGGTTGCGGGCGTTGATCTCGCTGATCGGCACCCGGCTCACCGCCGCCATCCATTCGTCATCGAGGTCGCGGGTTGTACACCGCAACTTGGCGACCAGATGCACCCGCTGCCAGTAATAGGTGTCAGAGGTGTCAGGAAGGGCCAGATCGATCACGCCCGCCGCACGAGCTTCGGCCTGCACCTGTTCCCGCCGCTCGTATTCAAGTGGGTCTAGGTCGGCTATTTCGCAATCGACACGGAGAAAGTCGCCGCCGTGACGGCCTTGTTCGTCCAGCCAATCTGCGTACACGAGTCGGACGGTGTTGTCGTTCGGTGCAGCTTGAATCGTTGCTAGGAACGCGGCATCTTCGCTCACACACGCCTCCGCTTCGCCGATCATGTGATTCTCCGGCCAAACGGCAAGATCTCCGTAGAGTTCCCCGCCTACAACCGAAAACTCACTTCAAAATGTCGTGGGCGACCAGCCCGTCGGTGATCGTCAAGCGCTCGTCGCGGCCGAGGTAGCGGTAGGTGAGCCTCTCGTGATCGAACCCCAAGAGGTGCAGGATCGTCGCGTGCAAATCGTGGACGTGCATCTTCCCTTCGACGCCGCGCAGTCCGAATTCGTCCGTCTTGCCGTAGACGAGGCCGGGCTTCACACCGCCGCCGGCCAGGAGCGTCGTGAAGCCGAACGGATTGTGGTCGCGGCCGGTGGTGCCTTCGCTCATCGGCGTCCGGCCGAATTCCCCGCCCCAGATCACGAGCGTGCTGTCGAGCAGCCCGCGTTTCTTCAGGTCGCGGATGAGCGCGGCCGAGGGGCCGTCGGCGCGCAGGCACATCTTCGTGTGGTTCCCTTCGATGTCGCTGTGCGCATCCCATTGGCTGCCGGCGCCGCAGTAGAGCTGCACGAAGCGGACGCCGCGCTCGACGAGCCGGCGCGCGAGCAGGCAGCGGTGGCCGAACTCGGCGGTCTCCTTGCGGTTCAGCCCGTAGTCCTCGCGGGTCGCCTCGTCCTCCTTCGAGAGGTCGATGACATCCGGCGCCGTCGCCTGCATCCGGAAGGCGAGTTCGTACGCGGCCTGGCGTGCGTTCAACTCGGTGTCGGTGCTGCGCTCGCGCTTGTGGAACTCGTTGAGCTTCGCGATGAGGTCGAGCTTGTCGCGCTGCCGCTCGGCCGAGATGCCCGTGGGCCGGGCGAGGTTGAGGATCGGACTCGGGCCGGCGCGGAAGAGCGTGCCCTGATACGTCGCGGGCATGAAGCCGGTGCCCCAGTTGCGGGCACCGCCCAGGACTTCGCCGGTGTCGGTGAGCACGACGAACCCCGGCAGATTCTCGTTGACGGAACCCAAGCCGTACAAAGCCCACGATCCGAGGCTGGCCCGACCCGCGAGCACCGATCCCGTGTTCATCTGGCAGACCGAACCGACGTGGTTCAGCCCGTCGGCCCAGCAGGAGCGCAGGACGCAGAATTCGTCGGCGACGGTCGCCATGTTGGGCAGCCAGTCGCTGATCTCGACGTCCGACTTGCCCGGCTTGCGGAACTTGCGCTTCGACGCCAGCAGCGTGTTGCCGCCCGTGCCCATCGGGGTGACGACCTTCCCGAAGCTCGCCGGGAGCTTCTCGCCGTGGTGCTTCGTCAGTTCCGCTTTGGGATCGAAGAGGTCGATGCTGCTCGGCCCGCCCTCCATGAAGAGGAAGATGACCGCCTTCGCCTTCGCTTCGTGATGGGTCTTCGGCGCGGCCTTCTCGGCCTGCGCCTGCTGAACGGCGAACGCCAGCGAGCCGAGGCCCAGCCCGGCGGTTTGCAGGAAGCGGCGACGCGAGTGCAATTCCGAAGCGGAGTCGGGCATCGGTCAGTCCACGAAGAGGAATTCGTTCAGGTTGAGCATCGCGTGGCAGAAGTCGGCGAGCGCCACGGCCCGCGTCCCCTTGTGAGCATCGAGGAATCGGAACGCGGTCCGATCTTCGTCCTTCGTCGGAGGGCGCCCGAGTGCGAGGAGGTAGACCCCTTCGATCTGCTCCTCGTGCGACTTCCCGCATTCCTTCAGCACCCGCGCGGCCATCGCTTCCGCCGTCGCGATCACGGTCGAGTCGTTCAACAGCGCGAGCGCCTGCGGGGCCGTCGTCGTGCTGAAGCGGCGCGAGCAGGACTCGAACCGATCGGGGCTGTCGAAGAGCGCGAAGAGCGGATAGCGCAGGTTGCGCTTCACCGCGACGTAGATGCTCCGGCGATTGCGCTCGCCCGCCTCGGCGGAGGGCTTCCAGTCCTTCGTGATCTTCTGGAGTTCGGTCGGAAGCTCGGGGTAGATGCTCGGCCCACCCGCTTTCAAATTGAGCTGCCCGCTCGCGGAGAGCATCGCATCGCGGAGCGCTTCGCCGTCGAGCCGCCGACGCGGGAAGTGCCAGAGCAGCGCGTTCTCGGGATCGACCTTCGCACCGTCGCCGCGCTCGATGCTGAGTTGTCGATACGCTTCCGAATTCACGATCAAGCCGTGCATGTGCTTCACGCTCCAGCCCGATTTCACGAACTCGGCCGCGAGCCAGTCGAGCAGTTCCGGGTGCGTCGGTCGGTCGCCGGTTTTGCCGAAGTCATTGGACGACGCGACGAGTCCCTTGCCGAAGTGCTGCTGCCAGATGCGGTTCACCATGATGCGGGCCGTCAGCGGGTTCTCGGCACTCGCGATCCACTTCGCCAGCGCCGCCCGCCGGCCGGGGGTCGTGTCCGTCGGCACGAGCTTCGGCGCGGTGGGCGTGATGACATTGATGAACCCCGGTTCGATCACCTCGCCCGCCTTCCGCCAGTCGCCGCGCTTGAGC
>Ga0136611_10001336_pt1 | contig 17126 bp, 15 predicted proteins | sample AntDrymUQ2232306_2_FD_106645 | JGI IMG/M metagenome (GOLD analysis project Ga0136611, IMG submission 106645) | Polar desert sand microbial communities from Dry Valleys, Antarctica - metaG UQ223 (23.06) | ecosystem: Environmental > Terrestrial > Soil > Desert | place: Antarctica: Dry Valley...
CGAAGCCGGCTTCGGTCGACAAAGCACCGCTTGATTGGCCCCGGCGGGACATCCGGCCCGCATTCGGCGGTGTCGGCACCGAAGTCCCGCTCATTCGCGGGACATATGCCTCAAGACGAATGCGCTGTGGCTCCAGACAATGACTTTAAACGAGGTCGCTTGATGCAGCCTCGTCACCCGAGTCGCTCGAACTTTTAATTTTTGGAGGCCGCTATGAGACCCACACGCAGAGGTATGTTCGCAGCGCTTGGCGCCTTCTTGATGGTCTTCGCGCAGGTGCGGACAGCGGCGCAGGAGACCTATCCCAACCGTCCCATCAAGATAATCGTTCCGTTTCCGCCCGGTGGCATAGTGGACGCGCTGACGCGCGTGGTGGCGGAAAAGCTGGCCGCAAAGTTCGGTCAGCCGGTGATCGTCGAGAACAAAGCCGGCGCGAGCGGCAACATCGGTGCCGAGCTGGTCGCGAACGCCAGGCCCGACGGCTACACCTTGCTTTCCACGCCCCCACCGCCCCTCGTGATCAATCAAAGCCTCTTTAAGCAATTGCCGTTTGACCCAGTGAGGTTTGTACCCATCACGGTGATCGCGGGCGCACCCAACGTACTTGTTGCCCAATCCAAGCTGCGAGCCAACAACGCGGGCGAACTCATTGCCCAGGCAAGAGAGCATCCCGGAATGTTCAACTATGCATCCACCGGCAGCGGCGGTACACCTCACGTCACGGCCGAGTGGTTCAAATCCGCAGTTGGCGTGCAAATAACGCACATACCGTACAAGGGAGCACAAGCGTATCCCGCGCTCCTTTCCGGCGAGGTCGACATCATGTTCATGACCCTCAGCGATGCGCTGCCTCACATTCGTAGCGGCAGGCTGAAAGCGCTTGCGGTCGGGAGCGAGAAGCGGATTGCGGCGTTGCCCGGTGTGCATACGCTTGCCGAAACGGTCCCAGGTTTCGTCTCGAGGACGTGGATCGCCATCGCCGCGACCCCAGGCACGTCGCCCGCAATTGCCGAGAAGCTATCCGCCGCGATTGGCGAGGCGCTGCAACTGCCGGAGATCAAAAAGATGCTGCTCGACCTGAACCTCGATCCGGTTGGCGGATCGCCCGCCGAGACCGCGGCCTTTCTCAGGGAAGAAGCCGAGCGCTGGAACAAGGTCATCCGCAACGCCCACATCAAAGCCGATTGACCACCAACACTGACCGTTCCCGCGTCCGGCTCCTCGTTGCCGATGGGGCGTACGCAAAAAAGCGAGTCGTGCCAAGAGTTGCGGTTGGGCAGCCCTGGCGAGTTGCGGGACCCGCACCGAAAGACGGCGATTGCCAGAGAGGATTGACATGATGACTGTTGTGATGCCCCTGCGGCACATGTTCTCGGATTCGTTCAGCATCGCAGGGTACCGCGACGTCGATTCAGCCGAAGACAAATCCCCGTACTTCGCGTACCTCGATAGCTTCGCCAATGCGTTTAGCGCGGTGACCGAGGCTGGCGTGGACTTGTTGCGTCTGCGCTCGGGCAATTTGGTGCTTGATGTAGGCTGCGGTCATGGCGCCTGCGTGCCCCTGCTCGCACGCCGTGTCGGGCCGGCGGGCCGCATCGTCGGAATTGACGCCAGCCGCGCGATGGTTGCGGAAGCGCAAAGACGCTTTGATCAAAGCGGATTACCAGTGGAATTTCAGTTTGGCAGCGCGCAGGCACTGCCGTTTGAGGATGCATCGTTCGACGCCGCGCGTTCGGATAGAGTCTTCATGTTCTTGGACGATCCACAAAAAGCGCTGTCGGAACTGGTTCGAGTCACGAAGCCGGGCGGACGCATCGTTATCACCGAAGGCGATATTGGAACCCATTCGATCGATGCATCCGACGTCGAAACAACTCGCGCAGTGTTGACGGCGCTAAGCGATCACTCGCCGAATGGTTGGATTGGACGGCGACTGCGCGCGATGTTCATCGACGCAGGGCTGCGCGACATTGACCTGCAACTTGTGCCAATTCTAAGTACGAGCTTTGCCGAGTGGAACCATCGATTGGGCGTCGAACGTTTCCTGTCGAATTTGATCGCGGATGAAATTATCGATCGCGACAAGGCGCTTGCATGGCTTGACGAGCTTCGAGGCCGGGATGAGCACGGCCGTTTTACGGGAACCACGATGCTGCACATGGTCGGTGGTTCGCGGGCACGCGCTGAAACCACTGCTGAGAAGCTTGAAAATTCCGCAAGACCCTCGCGTCGCGGGTGAAGGCGAGGCGGTCGGGTGCGACGAAACTTGTCTGCTATTAAAATCGTAGCTGCACACGCACATACTGATTGCGCTGGAAGCCGATTCGATGCTCAAGAACCGGGCCAGCCCTTGATCGAGTTCCTGCAATAGCTGCCGGTGCCGGCGCAGACCGTCGGCCTGCTGCTGTCCAGCGTGTTCATGACCTTCGCTTGGTACGGGCACCTGAAAAACCTGGCCACCGCGCCCTGGTATGTCGCCGCGCTGATCAGCTGGGGCATCGCGCTGTTTGAATACCTGCTGCAGGTGCCGGGCAACCGCATCGGCTACACCCGCTTCAGCGTCGGCCAGCTGAAAATCATGCGGGAGGTCATCACGCTTTCCGTGTTCGTTCCGTTCGCAGTCTTCTACCTGCGCGAGCCGCTCAAGCTCGACTACCTGTGGGCCGCGCCCGTCGCTCAGGCCGCCGGTGCGACCGACGCGCCCTGGATACCGTGACGCGCCAATGCGTCGTTCACAAAGCCGCTCGCCTTCATCTCCTCGACATACCGGCGAAGAAACAGTGCCGCCGCCGCGCCCCGGTCGCGCGGCATTCCCATCGCCTGCGCGATCACCATAAAGCGGCCGGGCAACAGGCGCATGCCGGGAACACGGACGGCGTCGGCCTGCAACTGCTGCTTGACACCGGCGGCGACTTCTAAATTTTGCGCGACGAAGGTATCGACGACGGTCTGCGAAGTCTCGGCCCGCACCAGCTGCGCCCCGCGCAATTCCCGCGACAGGTAAAGATCGTAGGCGCTTCCCCTTCCGACCGCGATGCGGTGCCCGGCGCGGTCGACCTGGTCATTGTTTTGAAGCGGCGAGCCGGCGCGAACCAGGTAGGCGCCTTCGATCAGCACATAGGCGGCGGTAAAGGCGATGATTTCGGCGCGCAGCGGATCGATCGCGAAAAATCCCACGTCGGCCCGGCCCGTGCCAAGCGCCTCGACCGACTTGGCCGCGGTGTCGAAAACCATCAGTTCCAGCGCGACGCCTATACGTTCGGCCAGCCCGCTGGCCAGGTCAATGGAAACGCCGACCGGCCGGCCGGTTGCCGGGTCGCGGTTGGCGAGTATGGGATTGCCCAGGTTGATCGACGCGCGCAGCGGACCCGCCGGTGTGAAAGCTTGAACGATTTCAGGGTCGATGCTCACAATGCTCACAAATGCGGCCTTCAAAGAATCTGATTGAACCACAGCAGCGACAGGGCGGCCGACACCAGTGCCAGCGCCGCCGCCAGCAGGGCGAGCAGACCCGAGATCTCGGTTTCCTTTTTTTCCACCGTCAGCCGCGAGCTGAGGGTTTCGTAAACCTTCTTCAAGTCGCCGGCGGTTCCGGCGTAGAAATATTCGGCCTGGGTCGCGCGGGCGATGCCCTTGAGCGTTTCCTCGTCGAGCTTGACTCGCATCGACCAGCCTTCAAAGCCGATGGTCTCGCCCTGCACCGTGCCGACGCCGACGGTGTAGACCCGAACGCCCCGGTCGGCGGCGACCTTTGCCGCGTCGAGCGAATCGACCCCGGTGGTGCGCTGGCCGTCGGTGAGCAGGATGATCGCTCCGGATGTGTAGGAGCCCGGCGCGAAGGGTGTAAAAGCTTTTTTCTGCGCCTTGTCGTCCTTCGAATCCTTGCCGCGCTCGATGGCGCGGTCGAGCGACGTGCCGCGCTGGCGATCGCGGCCCGACTGCATCGATTCGAGGTCGATGCCGGCATCGGGAAACAGCTCGGAGAGCGACACCACGATGCCGTTGCCGATGGCCGTTCCGCGCTGCAGCTGGAACTTGTCGATCGCCACCGTCAGGTCCTCGCGGTTCAGCGTCGGCGGCTGGACCACCGAAGCGGTGCCGGCAAAGGCGACAATGCCGACCCGCACATTGCGCGGCAGGTCGGCCAGAAACGCCTTGGCCGCGTTCTGCGATGCCACCAGCCGGTTCGGCAACACGTCGGTGGCGCGCATGCTGCCCGACACGTCCATGGCAAGCATGATGGTTTCGTGTTGCGAAGGCAGGCTTACGACGGCGAACGGACGTGAAGACGCCACCAGCATGGCGGCAAACGCCAGCAGGAAAAGCAGCGGCGGAACATGCCGGCGAAAGCTCTGGCCCTTGCCCATGGCCTCGCGAACTATTGACAGGCTGGCGTAGCGCAAAGCCATTTTTTTCTTGCGCTTGAGCAGCCAAGCATAGACCGCGACCAGCAGCGGAAGCAGCAGCAGCAGCCAGAGGAATTGAGGCCAGAGAAAACTCATTTTTCCGCTCCTTCGCGCAGTTCAGGCGGCGCGCCTTAAATGGGTTGGCAGCCGGCCCGCACCGGCATTCGCGCCCGACGATCGACTGCGGCGCTTGCGCAAGTCGGTAAACCGCGAAATAGCGTCTACCAGGTCGTCGTCGGTCGAAAGCTCGAGCGCATCGACGCCCGCGCGGGCCAGTGACTGCCGCAGGTCGGCCTCGCGCTGCGCCGCGATGCGTGCAAAGCGCTTGCGAAATCCGGCGTCATGGGTGTCGACCAGCAACTGCTCACCGGTTTCGACATCGCGAATCGGGATCAGGCCGAGGTCGGGCAGCTCCAGCTCCAGAGGGTCGAGCAGTCGCACGGTGACGACTTCATGCCGCTGCGCCAGCAGGCCGAGCGGCTTTTCCCAGCCCGCTTCGCTGATGAAGTCGGACACGACAAACAAGGTGGAACGACGGCGGATCAAATTCGCCGCCGATTCAAGGAGTTCATGCAGCCGGGTTGGGCCTACGCTGGCGGCGTCGGGACGCGCGAGCAGGGTGTGCAGCAAATTCAGCACATGCTGTCGGCCGCCGCGCGCCGGTATCACCGCATCGACACCCGAGCCGTACAGCAGTGCGCCGACGCGGTTGCCGTGGCGCGTCAGCATGCGCGAAAGCACGGCGACGAAATTGGCCGACACATTGCGCTTGCGCAGCTCGCTCGAGCCGAAATCCATCGACGGGCTCAGGTCGAGCAAAAACCAGGCGCTCATTTCGCGGTCTTCGGTGAACACGCGCACATGCGGCATCTGCAGCCGCGCCGTCACGTTCCAGTCGATGTGCCGGACGTCGTCGTGGTACTGGTATTCACGCAGGTCCGCCAGGTCCATTCCGGTGCCGCGCAGCAGCGTGCGGTAGTCGCCTTGCAGCAGCCCGTCAAGGCGCCGCAGCATCGTCCACTCCAGCCGCCGCAGCAACTGGTCGGCGCTTTCAACCGGCACTGCGGCCACAGGTGGCGCCGAAGCGGACGCAAGCCTAGCCACGCAACACCTCCCGAACTCTGGACGCCACTTCCCCGCAAGTGCAAGTACCGGCCGCGGAACCGGCTCCGCCGGGCCGCAGGCGGGGCGGCCCCCCCGGGGGGCAGGAAGCTACACGCAGTGAGCGACCGTGGGGGCTTTCTTCAAGCGGCAAGTTTTTCATGTGCAAGCGGCTTGGCCGGCGGCGGAATTTTTGCCATGATCTTGCTGACCACCTGATCGGCCGAAAGTCCTTCCGACAACGCTTCGTACGACAACACCAGACGGTGGCGCAGCACGTCCGGGATCAAGTCGGTCATGTCCTCGGGCAATGCGTAGGTGCGGCCCCGCAGCATCGCCAGCGCCCTGGCGCCCTCGGTCAGGTTGATGGTGGCGCGCGGGCTGGCCCCAAAGGTGATGAAGCGCTGCAGGTCGTTCAGGCCATGCCGGGCAGGGTTGCGGGTGCTGGACACCAGCCGAACCGCGTACTGCACCAGTGACGGATCGACGTACACACGCCGGCAATCGGCCTGCAACGCGGCAAGTTGCTCGGTTGTCGCGACGGCCGACGCGCTGACGGCTGGTCCGGTGACGCGCTGGACGATGACGAATTCTTCCTCGTCGGTCGGGTAGTCGACCAGCACCTTCATCATGAAGCGGTCGACCTGCGCTTCGGGCAGCGGATAGGTGCCCTCGGTCTCGATCGGATTTTGCGTCGCCATGACAAGAAAAGGCGAGGGCACTTTGTGGCTGATGCCGGCAATCGTCACCTGCCGCTCCTGCATGACTTCGAGCAGCGCGCTTTGCACCTTGGCCGGCGCCCGGTTGATCTCGTCGGCGAGCAGCAAATTGGTGAACACCGGCCCGAGCGAGGTGCTGAACTCGCCGGTCTTCTGGTTGTAAATGCGCGTTCCCACCAGGTCGGCTGGTACCAGGTCGGGCGTGAACTGGATGCGCTTGAATTCGCCGCGCACGGTGTCGGCAAGCGTCTTGATGGTCAGCGTCTTGGCCAGCCCGGGAACGCCTTCGACCAATAGATGGCCTTGCGCCAGCATCGCCACCATGACGCGTTCGAGAAAACGGTCCTGTCCGACGACGACGCGCTTGACCTCGTAAAGGATCTGCTCCATCAGCTGCGCCGTATCGTGCCCGGTGGCGGAGAGGTTTCCAGACTCGATCGATTCCATTGGTAAATCCTCTTGCTAGAGCCTCAGAAAGGCGACATGCCGACGGCGGAAGCGGCGTTTTCGATCGGCACGGCGAAACCGATGCCGACAAAAGAGCGCTGCTGGTTGGGGTTGTAGATCGCGGTCACGATGCCGATCACCTCGCCCTCCATCGTGACCAGCGGCCCGCCCGAGTTGCCGGGATTGGCGGCGGCGTCGAACTGGATCAGGTTGCTGATCGGCTGCTTTCCTTCGGGCGAGCGAAAGGTGCGCTTGAGCCCCGAAATGATGCCGCTCGAGGCAGACGGGCCGATGCCGAAGGGGTAGCCGACCGCCATCACCTCGTCGCCAGGCGCGAGGTCGGCGGTCGAGCGCAGTGTCGCGGCGATCATGTCGTCGGGAATCGTGTGCGCCTGCAACACCGCAAGGTCGTTTTCGGGCTGGGCGCCGGTCACGGTCGCGGTCGATTCCGAGCCGTCGGCGAAGGTCAGCTTGATGCTCTCGGCGCCCTGCACCACATGCAGGTTCGTCAAAATCACGCCCTTGTCGGTAATGACGACGCCGGTGCCGACGCTGCGTTCCGGAACTTCGTCGCCGTCCTTGTCCTTGGTGCTTTTGCCCAGGCCCACCACGCGAACCACCGACGGGATGATCGTCTCGTAAGCCTTGACGCCGGGCGACGGCAGCACCGTCGTTTCCAGCGTCTTCAGCACCGCCGCGTCGATGTCCTTTTGCGTCAGCTTCAAGCCCCCCGGCCGCAGAGACGACGACAGGCTCAAAGCCAGCAGCAGCGCCAGCAAACCGAGCGCCGACCAAAGCAGGCGAAGCTGGTGAAGCGACGCATAGCGAGCCAGCCGGGCACGCCGGGTCAGCGGCGTCTGCACAGCCGGTTGAAGCGCGGCGCCGCTGATCGCGCCAGGTGCGGCGTCCTTGCCCGGCGAGGCGCGGCTCGAGTTACTGTAGAGGGCGGGTCTTTTCATCGGTTCACCTGTGGAGTTGGCGTGAAAACCTTCGGCGCAAGGAATGCACCCTATCACGATTTTTTCACCGCTGCAGGGATCGGCTGCGCTTGCAAAGCGTTCCGTAACACTTAGTTTCCGATGGTTTCAATCTGCCGGGCGACGCCAGGCCATGCGCGCTTTGCTGTGTCACCATCACGCAAGCATCCGTCTTGTTCATGACCTTCTGGATCGACACCCACTGCCATCTCGACGCGGCCGAATTCGCCGACGACGTCGCCAGCGTCCGTTCGCGGGCCACCGACGCTGGCGTGACGCATTGCGTCGTGCCGGCAGTTGCGGCCTCCAATTTCGAGACAACTCGCCTGCTGGCGCACCGGTTTTCCGACAGCTACGCGCTGGGCATCCATCCGCTTTGTGTGCCGCAGGCGCGGGACGCCGACCTGCAAACGCTGGACGATGAGCTCACGCTCAGGAAATCCGATCCTCGGCTGGTGGCCGTCGGCGAGATCGGGCTCGACTATTTTGTCCCGGCGCTTTTGCAAAGTCCGATGCGCGAACGCCAGGAGTTTTTCTATCGCGCGCAGCTCAAGCTCGCGCGCAAGCACGGATTGCCGGTGATCCTGCATGTGCGGCGCTCGGCCGACAAGCTGCTCAAGCACCTGCGCGAACTGGTACCCGAAGGCGGCTGGCGCGGCGTCGGCCATGCCTTCAACGGCAGCGAGCAGCAGGCGCTCATGTTCATCGCGCTCGGCTTCAAGCTCGGCTTCGGCGGCACGGTGACCTTTGATTCGGCGCGGCAGATCCGGCGCCTGGCGGCGGCGTTGCCGCTGCATGCCCTGGTCATGGAAACCGATTCGCCGGACATTCCGCCGCACTGGTTGTACCGCACGGCGCAGCAGCGCGCCGAAGGCCTGAGCCAGGGCCGCAACGAGCCCGGCGAACTTCCGCGCATCGCCGGCGTGCTGGCGCAACTGCGCAGTTTGACGGACGACGCGCTGGCGCGGGCGAGCAACGCCAACGCGCTGCAGGCTTTTCCCAAACTTGCGGGACTGATGCCGGCCTGACGGCGTGGCTTCGATTTTCTTACAATATTTTGCAAGAAACAGGGCTCCCGCGCCCGCCAGATGTGCGCTGTTAGCTATCAAATTCGTAGCAATTCGCTAAAATTGGCGTTTTCAAGCTCCGGATCGATTCAAAGCGATGAACAAGCTGCCCGTACCCGCCAGCGCCGACGGCGTTTTCAAAGCCTGGGCGCTGGCGCGCGCCGCCGATCGCATGGGCGGCCTGTCGCCGCGTTCGCTGGCGTCCTACCAATCGCTCTGGACCGGCTGGAACGACTACTTGCTGTCGGAAAAATCGCTGACGTGGCAGGGCGCCCGCTCAACCGACGTGCGCGCCCACCTCGAAGCGCTCAACCCGCGGGCGCAGGCGCGCGGCCTGGTTCACGTCAGCACCGTGACGCAGCGCCGCTACTACCGGGTGCTGAAAAAAATTTACGACTTCGCCGTTGCCGAGGAATGGCTCGAAAGCAGTCCGGTCGATACCATGGCGTCGGTGTCGCCGACCGAGCAGATGGATTCGCTGGTGTTTCACCCCATTGACTGGGACGCCTTGCTCAAGGCGGTGGCGCCTGCGCCCGATCCCGCGGTCGATCCGGCACAGGCCGATCTGCCCTGGCTCGCGGTGCGCGACCAGGCGATCTTGCGGCTGATGATGCAGGCCGCCCTGACCGTTGCCGAGCTGTCCGGACTCGACTTCGGCGACGTTCAGCATGCCGGGCTGGGTTCTTCCCATGGTATTGCCGAGCTGTGGCCTGCGCAGACCGGCGGCGAGGAGGAGCCGCTCGCCGCGCCGGTCGTCACGCTCGAACTCAGCGGCGCCAGGGCGGCGCAGGGTCGGCGGGTCGAGCTGCCGCCGGAAGCCGGCGCCGCCGTGCTGGCGTGGCTGGGCGTTCGCGCCACGCTTGGGTTGCCGCGGGCCGCCGACACGCCGCTTTTCACTTCGCGCAAGAAAGCCGGCCGGCTGACGCCGCGCGCGCTTTTCCACCTGGCCAACCGGCATATCAGCGCCGTCCTGGCGCCGCGCTATCCGCACACGGTGCTGGCGCATGCCGGGCCGATGACGCTGCGCAATTCATGCATCGTTCGCTGGCTCGACGCCGGCATGCTGGACGCCGACATCCTGGCGCGCGCCGGGCTACGCGAATCACAGGCGCTGCTGCGTTTGCGCAAGCATGTGCATGCGGGCGCCGCGCCGGCGTTGCAACCGGTAGGTTAGTGCCGGTCAGCTCTGCGCCAGCAGCACGACCAGCGCGCCGGCGCCGCCCTCGGCCGGCCGCGCCTGCACAAAAGCCAGCACCTCGCGCTTTTGCACCAGCCAGCTTTGCACGCGGCCCTTGAGCACCGGCGCCTTGCCGGGCGAGCCCAGCCCCTTGCCATGCACGACGCGCACGCAGCGCAGGCCGGCCTTGCTCGCGTCGCGGATGAAGGCCGCCAGCGCCTCGCGCGCATCCTCGCGTCGAAAGCCATGCAGGTCGAGCTGGCGCTGGATGCTCCAGTCGCCCCGGCGCAGCTTGCGTACCACGTCCGGACCCATGCCGGAGCGGCGAAAGCTCAGGGTTTCGTCGGTGTGCAGCAAGGATTCCACGTCGAAACCGTCCGACAGCGCTTCCTTCATCACCGACAGTTCGTCGCGCTGGTGCTGCTCGGCAACCGGCGGCGGCCGGGCGCGCTCCAGGCTTGCTTTGTAGCCCGGCCGGTGTCGCGGCGACAGGGCGACAACGCTGCCGACGGCGCGGGCGAACAGCTCATTTTCAGCCCTGGCCTTCGCCGCGGCGGCCAGCCGGGCGGCTTCACGCTGCTGCTCCAGCCGGAGGCGCGCCTCGATCTCGTCGCCGATGCGTTTGAGGTCTTTCAGGTCGCGCAGCGGCACGGCTTTCGGGCGTTTGGAAGTGGGCGAAGCCATGGCGGTGGGTCGGGTGGAAGGCAAGCGGCGCCAATGCTAAAGCAGTCCCAGCTCGGCCATCGAAACCGCCTCGGTACTTGTCACCACGAAATGGTCGAGCACCCGCACATCGACCAGCGCCAGCGCCGACTTCAGGGTCGAGGTCAGCAGCTCGTCGGCGCGCGACGGCCGGGCGGCGCCGCTCGGGTGGTTGTGCGCCAGCACCACGCTGGCGGCGTTCAGCGCCAACGCCCGGATGACCACCTCTCGCGGATAGACGCTGGTTTGCGTCAGCGTGCCGCGAAACAGCTCTTCCAGCGCGATCAGCCGGTGCTGGCTGTCTAGGAACAGCACCGCGAAAATCTCGTGCGGCCGGCTGCCCAGCTGCAGTTGCAAATAGTCGCGCACCGCCTGCGGCGAGGCGAACAGCGCCTTTTCCTTCAGCCCGGCGGCCAGCGCCCGGCGCGCCAGTTCAAGCACCGCGACGATTTCAGCGCGTTTGGCCGGTCCCAGCCCCTTGATGCTTTTGAGCGCGTCGGCGCCGGTGTGCAGCAGCCCGGCAACGCCGCCGAAGCGGTCAAGCAGCTCCTGGCCCATTTGCAGCGCATTCTTGCCGGGCAGACCGGTTCGCAAGAGCAGCGCGAGCAGTTCGGCGTCGCCGAGCGCGCCGGCGCCGCGCGCGAGCAGTTTTTCGCGCGGACGGGCGTCCTCGGGCAGATCTTTGAGGAGCATGGGTAAAAGGGGTTGTGACGAGCGGGACGGCCGGCGGTTTAAAAAGGGAAAAGCCGGGTGGTGGCCCGGGCAAGCCCCGCTTTCTACAATAGGGCAGTTTACTAACAGCGGCCGGCCGCCCAGGCCGGTCTGAAAGTCTTATGTCCACCGTGGAATCGCTCGCCCCAACCGCAAGTCCCGCCGTTGTCCAGCCGGGATCGTTCCTGACGCTGCACTACCGCATGGCCGACGCCGGCGGCGCCAGTCTCATCGACACCTTCGGCGGCAAGCCCGCCACGCTGAGCCTGGGAGGCGGCCAGCTCTCGCCGGCCATCGAGCAGCGCCTGCTGGGCTTGCCCGAAGGCGCGCGCGCCACCTTCGAACTGGCGGCCGGCGAGGCGTTTGGCGAGCGCAATCCTGAACTGGTGCAGTGGGTCGCGCGCAAGCTGCTCGACGAGCTGGGCGGCCCTGGCGAGCGCTTCAGCGTTGGCGACGTGGTCCAGTTCCCGACGCCCGACGGTGCGGGCCAGTACGCCGGCGCGGTGCGGCAGGTCAAAGAGGTGGAAAACGGCGACGCGGTGCAGTTCGACTTCAACCATCCGCTCGCCGGCCAGCCGGTGGTGTTCGAGGTCCATCTGATAGGCGTTCTATGAACACATTTGAAGACGGTATCGATCCGAAGCAATTTTCCGAAGGGCCGCCCCAAGGAAAATCAGCCCCCTCGGGGGGCAGCGCAGTACGCGAAGCGACAAGCGTGGGGGGACAATTTTCCGACGGGCCGCCCCAAGGAAAATCAGCCCCCTCGGGGGGCAGCGCAGTACGCGAAGCGACAAGCGTGGGGGTCATCCTCCTGGCAGAACCCAGGGGCTTTTGCGCCGGCGTTGACAGGGCGATCGAAATCGTGGATCGCGCGCTGCTCAAGTTCGGCGCGCCGATCTATGTGCGCCACGAGATCGTCCACAACACCTATGTCGTCAACGACCTCAAGACCCGGGGCGCGATTTTCATCGAGGAACTTGACGACGTGCCGCCGGGCGCAACGCTGGTGTTCAGCGCTCACGGCGTGAGCCGGGCGGTGCAGAACGAGGCCCGGGCGCGAGGCTTCCAGATTTTCGACGCGACGTGCCCGCTGGTCACCAAGGTGCATGTCGAAGTCGCGAAGCTCAACAAGGAAGGCTACGAATTCATCATGATCGGCCATAAGGGCCATCCGGAAGTCGAAGGCACGATGGGCCAGCTCGACAGCGGCATTTACCTGGTCGAGGACGTCGCTGATGTCGCGCGCATCGCCCCGCTGCAGACCGAACGACTCGCGGTCGTCACGCAGACCACGCTGAGCGTCGACGACGCGGCCGAGATCAGCGCCGCCATCAAGGCGCGCTTTCCCGCGGTGCGCGAGCCCAAGCAGCAGGACATCTGCTACGCCACGCAGAACCGGCAGGACGCGGTGAAAATCCTGAGCCCGCAGGTTGACATCCTGATCGTCGTCGGCAGCCCGACCAGCTCGAACAGCAACCGCCTGCGCGAGCTGGCCGCCAAGCTGGGCACTACCTCCTACATGGTCGATGACGCCAGCGAGTTGCAGGAAGGCTGGTTCGATGGCAAAAGCCGGGTCGGCCTGACGGCGGGCGCCTCGGCGCCTGAGATTCTGGTCAAGCAGGTGATCGACCGCATCAAGGCGCTGGGCGCGGTGTCGGTCCGCAAGATGGACGGGATCGTGGAAACCCTCAAGTTTCCGCTGCCCAAGGGCCTCAAGCCTGAGACTCCGGTGCCGCAGGCTGCCGATGAACACCCCGCCGCGCCGGCTTTGGGGGCGACAGGTCGTCATTCGCTATCAAATTGAGAGCTTCTAGCGCGCGTACAGCAAGCGCTAGGCCCACTTTTTATTCATAAAATCCCGCTGTGAAACCGACTGAATGTTAGACATCAACCTGCTCCGCAAAGACCTGACATCGGCGATTGCCCGGCTGGAAACCCGCAAAAGCCCGCAGACGTTTCTCGACGTCGAGGCTTTCCAGGCGCTCGAAGCCGAACGCAAGGCGGTGCAGGTCAGGACCGAGGAATTGCAGAACCAGCGCGGCACGTTGTCCAAGCAAATCGGCCAGCTCAAATCAAAGGGCGAGGACGCCAGCGCCGTCATGGCGCAGGTTGCCGCGTCCAAGAGCGAGCTCGAAGCGTCCAGCATCCGGCTTGAGAAGATTCAGGCCGCGCTGCAGGCGCTGCTGCTGGCGGTGCCCAATTTGCCGCATGAAAGCGTGCCGCGGGGAAGTGGCGAAAGCGGCAACGTCGAGGTGCGCAGATGGAGTCCGGCCGGGGGCCTGGGCGGCGCGCCGGCGGCGTTGGGCTTCGAGCCCCAAGACCATGTCGATATCGGCGAGCCGTTGGGGCTGGACTTTGAACTCGGAACCAAACTGACGGGCTCGCGCTTCACCGTGATCAAAGGTCCGCTGGCGCGCCTGCACCGGGCCTTGTCGCAATTCATGCTCGACACGCAGACGGCCGAGCATGGCTATACCGAGTGCTACACGCCTTATATCGTGAACGCCGATTCGCTACGCGGCACCGGCCAATTGCCCAAGTTCGAGGAAGAGCTGTTCGCCACCAGAAAGGGCGGCCAGGAAGGCCAGGCTGAAAACGCGGCGCTCTACCTGATCCCTACGTCCGAAGTGCCGCTGACCAATTTCGTCCGCGACGAGATCATGCCGGAGTCGCAACTGCCCTTGAAATTCACCGCGCACACGCCGTGTTTTCGCTCGGAAGCAGGCAGCTACGGCCGCGACACGCGCGGCATGATCCGCCAGCACCAGTTCGACAAGGTGGAAATGGTGCAGATCGTTCATCCCGAGAAAAGCGATGAAGCGCTCGAAGCGATGACGGGCCATGCCGAAGCGATCCTGCAAAAGCTCGGCCTGCCGTACCGCGTCATGCTGCTGTGCACCGGCGACATGGGTTTCGGCGCCAGCAAAAGCTATGACCTGGAAGTCTGGCTGCCGGGGCAGAACACCTATCGCGAAATCAGCTCGGTGTCCAACTGCGAGGCTTTTCAGGCCAGGCGGCTACAAGCAAGGTTCAAAAACGCGCAGGGCAAAAACGAGTTCGTTCACACGCTGAACGGCTCGGGCCTGGCGGTGGGTCGAACACTGGTGGCGGTGCTCGAAAATTACCAGCGGGCCGACGGCAGCGTCGCCATTCCGGAAGCGCTGCGGCCGTACATGGGCGGCCTGACGGAGCTGTGTTTACCGGCCACATAAGCGCCACCGGGTGCTGCTAGAATTCGACCCGGACGCTGGAGAGGTGGCAGAGTGGCCGAATGTACCTGACTCGAAATCAGGCGTACCGCAAGGTACCGTGGGTTCGAATCCCACCCTCTCCGCCAGACGGCAATTGAAAAAGCACCTTTCCGGGGTGCTTTTTCTTTTTGTCTGCCATCATTTTCACCATGAGCGCTGCGGTTCAAGCTGGTAAGACGCGATCCAATAGACCGCCCGACGAAGTGACGTAAATATAAATGCGTGATGAGGCATTTGAAACGCGAATTGTGCAGGGATGATTTTTAGCGCTCGACGCAATACGTCGCGTTGATACGGGAGCTCAATCGCAGTGGAAAATCAATTCTTCGAAAAGCCAATTCTCAATTCACCGTATGGCTATCCGGCGCTTTATTGGGAACTCGACAAGACCGGCCAGCCGACACAGCAGATCATCGAGAGGCGCAGACCCGCCGAGTTCATCACCCCAATCCCCAAGCCAAAAAAGCAAAAAGGCGCGCAGCAGGAATCCCTGCTTTTTGACGACACGCTGTCCACGCAGGCCCAGCAGTACCACTCCGCCATCATCAACTCGGTCCGGACCGAGGTGGATAAATGGCGCGCCCTGAAAAATCCGAATGACTGGCGCGTGACGCCCGAGACGGCCCGCCTCCTGCAGCACTGGCGCGATCACAAATTCAACAGCATTCGTCCCTTTTTCTGTCAGGTCGAAGCCGCCGAAACCGCCATCTGGTTGACGGAAGTGGCACCTCAAATCGGCAAGGTGGGTCAGGTCTTCATAGATCACCTTGCCAACGCCAACAACGACGCCAATCCGGAACTGATGCGATTGGCCCTCAAACTGGCGACCGGCGCTGGAAAGACCACCGTGATGGCCATGCTCATCGCATGGCAAACCGTCAACGCGGTGCGCAGGCCGAACAGCAAGAAGTTCACCCGAGGCTTTCTGCTGGTCGCGCCAGGCATCACCATCAAAGACCGCTTGCGCGTCCTGCAACCGAACGACCCTGACAGCTACTACGCCAGCCGCGAGCTGGTGCCCAGCGACATGATCGGCGACCTGGATCGCGCCAAGATCGTCATCACCAACTACCACGCCTTCAAGCCACGCGAGCGCATGGAACTGTCCAAGGGCGGCCGGCTGTTGCTGCAAGGGCGGGGTGGTGATGAACTCAACACGCTGGAAACAGAGGGTCAGATGCTCCAGCGCGTGATGCCTGACCTGATGGGCATGAGCAACATTCTGGTCATTAACGACGAAGCTCACCACTGCTACCGTGAAAAGCCCGGCGTGAAGGCGGAAGGTGACGACCTGAAGGGCGACGACAGGAAAGAGGCCGAAGAAAACAATGAGGCGGCGCGCCTCTGGATCACCGGCCTTGAGGCGGTGAACCGCAAGCTGGGCGTAGCCCGCGTGTTTGATTTGTCGGCAACGCCGTTCTTCTTACGCGGCTCGGGCTACGTCGAAGGCACATTGTTCCCCTGGACATTGAGCGACTTCTCGCTGATGGACGCCATCGAGTGCGGCATCGTCAAGCTGCCGCGTGTGCCGGTGGCCGACAACATCCCCGGCGCCGAGATGCCAATGTTTCGCGACCTCTGGGAACACATCCGCGCGAAGATGCCGAAAAAGGGCAGAGGCAAGGCGGAAGCGTTGAACCCGCTGGACCTGCCGACGCAGTTGCAGACCGCGTTGGAAGCGCTTTACGGTCATTACGAAAAAACCTTCGCGCTGTGGGCCGAGGCCAAGATCGATGTTCCGCCGTGCTTTATCGTGGTCTGCAACAACACGTCCGCATCAAAGCTGGTTTACGACTACATCTCCGGATTCCAGCAGCCCCACAAGGACGGCACCAGCAAGCTTGTCGAAGGCCGCTTGCCACTGTTTCGCAACCATGATGAGCATGGCAATCCGTACGGTCGGCCGCGCACGCTGCTGATCGACAGTGAACAGCTCGAATCCGGCGAGGCGCTGGACGACAACATCCGCGGCATTGCTGCCGATGAGATCGAGCAGTTTCGTAGGGAAATTGTCCAGCGCAGCGGTGATGCGCAAGCCGGCCAAAACATCACTGACCAGGACTTGCTGCGCGAGGTGATGAACACTGTCGGCAAGTCGGGGCGATTGGGCGATTCCATCCGCTGCGTCGTCTCGGTTTCCATGCTCACTGAGGGCTGGGACACCAACACCGTCACCCATGTGCTGGGCGTTCGCGCCTTTGGCACGCAGTTGCTGTGCGAGCAGGTCATCGGCCGCGCGCTGCGCCGGCAGTCGTATGAGCTGAATGCCGAAGGCCTGTTTAACGTCGAATACGCGGACGTGTTGGGGATCCCCTTCGACTTCAACGCCGAGCGGGTTGGGGCCCCGCCACAAAAGCCGCGCCAAACCATCCAGGTCAAAGCCATGCGTCCCGAGCGCGATGCATTGGAGATCAGATTTCCACGCGTCCAAGGCTACCGCGCCGAACTGCCCCAAGAGCGGCTCACGGCCGAGTTCAACGCCGATTCAGTGCTTGAACTCACGCCTGACCTGGTCGGTGCTACCGAGACCAAGAACTCCGGAATCATCGGCGAAAGCGCCGACTTGAA
>Ga0136611_10001337_pt1 | contig 17113 bp, 14 predicted proteins | sample AntDrymUQ2232306_2_FD_106645 | JGI IMG/M metagenome (GOLD analysis project Ga0136611, IMG submission 106645) | Polar desert sand microbial communities from Dry Valleys, Antarctica - metaG UQ223 (23.06) | ecosystem: Environmental > Terrestrial > Soil > Desert | place: Antarctica: Dry Valley...
AGCCTGTTGAAAAACCTCTTCGGAAGGGTATGAGCGGTCTGGGAGGCCGCCGAATCGAGCCGCAGTACCCAAGAATACACAGGTTTCAAGGTCATTCAGAACGCGGTAACAGCGATCGAGACGTAGTCTTTCGAGTTTTTCAACGAGCTGCCCCATTAGACGACGATCAGGACCGTTTTCGGGTTAGTTTGCGTGTGACTTTCACCGCTTTGTGGCGGTATCACTCATACGACCATCCCAATCACCAGACTCTCCCGCGCTGCTTCAACCACGTCCGACGAGATCGTCTCCAACTCGTTGATCTCCAGCACCCGCTCGATCTGACTGCACAGCCGCTGCACCAGCCGGAAATTCCCACCTGTGATCTGGCTGATGGCGGCCAGTGCCGCGGCGCCGAGCACTGTGTCCGATGCGCCACCATGCCCGAGGATCGTCCATTGCTGCGCGACGACACCGCGTAGCTCGGCCGTCGTGAGGGCGCGGCCTTGGATGAGCTGGATGAGCACGGCTGGGAGGTGGCGCTGCCCGCGGTCGCGGCGTGCCTGTCGCGCCAGACCGACGAGTCCATCCTGTCGATAACGGCTGCACCAGCGCTCAAGGGTGCGCAGCGGGATGTCGTGCGCGACTGATCGCGGGAAGCGGCACCCCGTCATCGAGATGCGGGCGCAGGATGGCGTGGCGGGCGAAGGCGTCGGCGCGTTGGGAGTCAGTCAGCTCGGTCGATCGGGCCACGGCTAGAACTCCTCGATGTAGGCGGCTACCACCTCCTCGGGCGGATTGGTATAGCGCTGGATATAGCGCTGGGAGCGATGGCCGAGGCGCCGCTCCAGCTCATAGGCATCGGCGCCGGTCACCTTGGCCAGGTGAAAGGCGAAGGTGTGGCGGAGGTCATGCGGACGCAGCGGCGAGATATGGCGGCTGGCATCACTCAGCTCGGCGTCGTGCCAGCGACCAATCTGGTCCAGGATGAGATTGATCGCCCGCGCCGAGAGTCGGCCATCAGCGGCGCGCGCCGAGATGCCGGCCGCACTCAGAAACAGTGCGGTCGCGTCCTCGCTTGCGTCACGTGGTCGCTCCCGTTCCAAATAGTCGGCCAGCGCTTGGCGGGCGTCGGCCGAGAGAAAGACGGTGCGCTCGGAGCCACCCTTGCCTTTGACTCGACTGATCCGCCCCTGGTGTGCCAAACCGCGCCTTATCATGCTTGACACATAGCTGTCATCGCCGTGGCGACACCGGCGTGGCTTTGTCCGCCAAGCGGCGGGCGACACCGGCCGGACATTGGCGTAACCATCGGGGTGTCGCGCCACTGACGGCGTCATTGTCGCCAGATGCCAAACGGTTTTCTTGACACCCGATCACCAATCATGTGTCAAGGATGTTGTGGCTGAGTCTGGTGTGCCTTCCTGAGTCCCGCCACCATGTTTGGGCTGACCTGGTCGAGATCCAGTTGGACCAGTTCCTCACGCCGCAGTCCCGTCGAGAGCAGCACGGAAACGATCGCTCGATCCCGTACTGGGCGCGACTGCTGCTTGAGCGGGGCCGGTGAGGCGCCGGTCCAGCGCCCGCCCTTTTTCTGGTGGAACCGCTCGAGCCGATCGCAGACGTTCTTGAGCGAACGCACCTGACTCGGGGAGAGGGCGCGTGGCTCGAGCGCTGGCAATCCCAACTCGCCGATGCCCTTGGCTGGGTCGCCGACCGGAAAGACCTGTGGCGCCTGGGCGGTCACCCAGGTGGTGAAGCCGGAGAGCGAGGCCAGGGAGTTGTTGACCGTCGCCGGCGCCAGCCCCTGCTCGACGAGCGCGCGTTGCCAGGCGACGACATCGCGTTTGAGGCAGGTGGTGATGCGGTCGTGTCCTTAGCTCTCGACGAAGAAGCCGACGAAGCGGTCGAGGTGGAGCGCGATCTTCTGGGTAACGGCGGGGGAGCGGACGCCAATGACGGCCAGCGTCAGATAGCGCGCGGCCCACGCGGCGAGCGAGTCGGGCAGGTCGGATGAGAGGCCGGTTGGGAGGACCGTCACCTTTCCTGTAGTGAATTGCGGGAGATACTGGAGGGTGTGTGACACGGTTTTGCGGTTCATAGGTCTCGATCACTTCACAGAAGGGACATTCTGGATAGTAAACCTACAGTAGCAGGTTTCGGGCATGGAATGCAACTGGCACGTCGCTGATATCGCTCGGGGCAGAGGGAGAGCACATGGAAAGGGCGGCGGCCGGCAGTCGACCAGCAACTGGGGCGGTGGTGCTGGCGCGAGGCTCTGCTACCTATTATAAGGAAGGTGGGGACAACTGAGTGGGAGTGAAGGCCGCCAGTTACCGCTGAAGATTTCCCGCCATCTACCGATGAAAGTCACAAGTGTTTCTTGTCCTGATGCAGGTCTATCGGTCGCTGGTGTCTCAATAGCTGACTGCGAGGTTGGGTTCTGAGACGAGTAGAATGGAGTGGCGTTCCCATGCTGAGTGACGCGCTCATCGACGCTCAGTGTCGTCCCTGAAGCCACCGCAAGCCACCATCGTGGAATTGAAGGTGTAGGCCCTCGCCGTGCGCCAGGCGATGCCAGACACCTCGATCACGTCGTCCGCAACGCTCACTCATCATTTCCACATCCCTGTGACGGCTCGCCAGCACCTGGTGCTACACTGGCATACACACACGGGCTGCAGATCGTGCCATGGAGTCTTCCGTTGCAGCTGCCGGACGAACCATCGAATCACCCCGTAACGATTGAGTTTCCCATGCCACTATCTGGCCGTGTGCTGGAGTGTAAGCGGATTGCTGACCGCCTTGCTGCCGCTCTCCGGGGTACCGGTGGGGTGGTTACCGTGTCAGGCGAGGCAGGCATTGGTAAGACGACTATCATCAATGCAGCGATGGACCTGGCCCATCGCTCCGGGGCGGTCGTGTTGGCCGGGGGGTGCTACGATCTGACGATCACACCACCCTATGGTCCGTGGGTCGAGGCGGTCGATGGTTACCTCCCCACTCAGGGTATGCCGCATCCGCCGAAAGCACTCTCTAATGCCTCCACCGTCGCCCGAGCGTCGAGTCACGAGATCTTCGAGCAGGTTCACGCCTGGCTTGCCGACGTCGGATCTCGCCAACCTGTCGTCGTGATCCTCGAGGACCTCCACTGGGCGGACGCCGCAACAGTGGATCTGTTGCGTTTTGTTGGTCGTCGTATCGCTCGCCTCCCACTCCTCCTGGTCGCGACGTGGCGTGACGACGATACGATCGGGCACGCACCGCTGTATCACATCCTCCCGACGATGATTCGAGAAATGCGCCCACTACGGATTGAACTGCAGCGGCTCCCGCTCTCGGGGATGCGCGATCTCGTTGCACACCACTACCGCCTATTGGATGAAGACCATCATGCGCTCAGCGAATGGGTGCAGCGCTACGCCGAGGGCAACCCTTTCGTTGCCGGCGAGGTATTCCTGGCGTTGGAACGGATTGGCTCGCTCCAGCTCGTTCGGGATATCTGGCACTTTAGCCCGCCGACAGACTTTAGCGTGCCGCCTCTCCTACGCCAGGTGATCGAGCAACGGATCGCCTGCATGAGCGAGACAACCCAACTCATGTTGGAGCACGCCGCCGTCGTCGGTCAGGACGTCCCGCTTTCCCTGCTCCAGGCATCCTGTGCTGCCTCGGACGATGACCTCTCGATTATGATGGACGAAGCGATCACTGGTCACATCCTCACTGAGGAGACGGCACGTGGTGAGATGCTGCACTTTCGCCATGCGCTGGTGCGTGAGACCCTCTATCAGCGACAGAACGCGTTTCGGCGGCGCGTTCGTCACCGTCGCATCGCCGACATCTTGCTCGGAGAGGCGAACCCGCTGGCGGCCTCGCTCGGCTATCATTTACAGGCCGCCCATGACCCTCGAGCAGTCGAGTGGCTTGTACGTGCCGGGGAGCAGAGCCTTGCCCTCTACGCTCCCCGCGATGCCATCACCTTCCTGACTCGTGCGCAGGAAGCCGCTGCGCGATCTGGCGACCGACTTCCACCGCATGCACTCTGTACCCGGGCTCGCGCATGGGAAATGGTCGGTGACTTTGCTCGTGCTCGTCAGGACTATGACGATGCGCTCCGCGCTGCCCGGGATAAGCGGGATGACTACGCCGAATGGCAAGCACTCCTCAATCTCGGCGCACTCTGGGCTGAGCGAGACTACGGCCGGGCTGGAGAAGCGTTTCACGAGGCGCTGACCCTCGCCCGTCAACACCTTGACGGCGTTGCAATCGCCCGGAGTCTCAATGCGGTCGGCAACTGGCACCTCAACCATGAGGAGCCGCATCAAGCACTTGACTTCCATCAGGACGCATTCGCGATCTTCACCAAGCTTGGTGATCGACATGGCATCGCTGCCTCACTCGACCTACTCGCACTCGCACGCTACGTGGCGGGTGATGTCCAGACAGCAGCACGTGACTATGAACGCGTCGTAGCACTGCTGGAAGAGATTGATGACAGGCCACTGTTGGCCTCAGCGCTGACCAACTGGTCGACAGCCGGAGGGTACTTCGAGACGGATGCAGTCGTCACTGCGGAGGGTCCGCTCGACGTCTGGCTCGACCGTAATACACGTGCGAGCGAAATTGCTCGCGACATCGGCTGGTCGGCCGGGCTCGCCTATGCCCTGATTCAAGGAGGTGCGATTCTCGCTCATCGGGGGCATATGATTGAGGCACTGCATCTTGCGGGTGAGGGACTGGCGCTCGCCGAACGGATCGGTCACCGCCAGTGGACGGTCTGCGGACATGTGGCACTAGGTCGCATGCATGCTGACGTGCTCGATGTCGATCGGGCGCGTACCCACCTCGAGGTTGCGCTCGACCAAGCTCGGGCGATCGCCTCACCGTTGTGGGTCGCCCTATCGTCGGCGGAACTCGCATCACTCCTCACCGATGCCGGTGATCTCGATCGCGCACGAGAGGTCCTTCGTGCCGGTCACGATCTCGACCAACCAGCGATCACAACCAGTCAGCGGCGTTGCCACCTCGCGTCGGCGAACCTCTTACTCGCCCAGGGACAGTCAGAGCAGGCGTTGTGCATCATTGATCGACTACTCCAGCGTGCACCCAACGCCGTTAGCGCACGCTCAATCCCCTGGCTTGGTCTGGCTCATGGTCAAACGCTTCGCATCCTCGGCCGGGTGGTCGAGACTGAGGAGGTCTATCGCGCTGCGCGCCTCGGTGCCATAGACCGTGGCTATCGTCCCCTTCTTTGGCGGATCGACCTCGCACGTGGACATCTGTTGGATGACGCTGGCCGCGTCAACGAGGCAAGGTCCGCGTTCGGCCACGCCCTCACCGTTGTTGAGGAGATCGCCGTAACACTCCCCACCGAGGACCAGCGGATGATCTTCCGTCGCGGCGTGGAGGAACGGTTCCCTCGTGCGGCAACTTCCTCCAAGTCTAGACCAACTCCCATGGGCCTCAGCCCTCGCGAGGTTGAAGTGCTGTGTCTTGTTGCCACAGGACTCACCGATGCCGAGGTCGGTGAGCGGCTCTCGATCTCCCGACGCACCGTTGGCCGTCACCTGGAGTCGATCTACACCAAGTTGGGAGTCGGATCGCGCACCGCAGCTGCGGCCGTCGCCTACGAGCATGGACTGATCGATCGTTGAGGGACGGGCGATGGCAGTGCATGGGGAATCTTCCCCACGCACCTGGCCCATCTGCGAATGGGGAGTTCTCGCGATGTGGGAACGGCTCGACGAGGGTAGTGTCTCATTCAGGCACCCGATTGCCGATCCTCGCTCCGACACCACGTATGGGAGGTCTCCATGCTGCAGTTCAGGCCGACAACACCGAACACGCTTGAGTCTAGCGCCATCGCAGCGCTCCGATCCCGGCTCACCGGGAAGGTGACGACATCCAATGACCCTGACTACGACCAGGCACGGTTGATCTGGAACGGGATGATCGATCGGTACCCGGCACTCATTGTGTCGTGTGCCTCAGTCGACGATGTGATCGCCGCACTGGGCTTCGCGCGTGACCACCAGTTGCTGGTCGCGGTGCGGGGTGGTGGACATAGTGTCGCCGGACACTCGACCTGCGACGGAGGCATCGTCATCGATCTCACGCCACTCAAAACGATTGAGGTCGACCCGGATGCGCGCATTGCCCACGTCGGAGGCGGTGTCACCTGGGGCGAGTTGGATGCGGCCACCCAGGCGTTCGGGCTCGCGACTCCCGGTGGCGTCTTCTCTCGGACTGGTGTCGCTGGACTCACCCTTGGGGGCGGTTACGGATGGCTGCGTTCAACCTACGGGCTCGCCTGCGACAACTTGATCGCCGCCGAGGTTGTCACGGCCGACGGACGGGTGGTGATGGCAGGCGACGGCGACGGTGAGGATGCCGATCTTCTCTGGGGCCTGCGCGGCGGAGGCGGCAACTTCGGGATCGTGACCCGCTTCACCTTCCGGCTGCACCCGGTTGGCCCGGAGGTCTATTTCGTCTTTGTCGTCCACGATGGGGAGGGTGAGGCAACGGAGCAGTTGCTGCGCTTCTTCCGCGACTTCTGCCACACCGCGTCGTCCTCGATCAACCCGCTTGCCGTCTGTGGCATTGTCCCGGACGATCCAGAACTCTTCCCGATCCACACCCATGGTCGACGGTTCGTGATCTTCGGAGCGCTGTACGCCGGACCAGCCGAAGAGGGCCAACGCGCGCTTCGACCGCTGCTCGATGTCGCCGAACCGCTGGTCGATTTCAGTGGCGTCATGCCCTACGTCGATGTCCAGCAGGTCTGGGATGCAGACTACCCCGATGGGATGCGTTACTACTGGAAGTCGCTGAACCTGGCGTCGCTCAATGACGACATCATTGCGAAGATCGCCGACCACGCCCGCAGACAGCCCTCACCGAAGAGCACGACCGATCTCTGGTTCGTGGCGGGGGCCAGCCGACAGGCCACCAACGGAGCGAGTGCATTCCATGGTCGGGAATCAGCCGTGTTGCTCGGCTTGGAGGCAAACTGGACGGACTCGAACGATGACGCCGAGAACATCGCGTGGGCACGCGAGTTCATCGCCGCCATGGAACCGTACTCGGATGGTAGTCGCTACCTGAACTTCGCCGGCTTCCAGGAGGAAGGGGAGGAAATGATGCGCTCTGCTTTTGGCCCCCACTACGAGCGGCTCGTCGACCTCAAGCAGCGCGATGATCCGACGAACCTCTTCCGCCTCAACCAGAACATCGATCCCCACCCTAACGGCGTGTGATGTGATGCCTTCACGACATGTGGAGTGAGAGACCAATAGCATTCACCATCGAGGTGCCGACGTCGACCCCTGACATGTGTTGGGGGTCGTCAACATGCTCAGGGACTTGGATTCCATAGCGGTAAGGCACAGCTCCGTCTCCTGCCGAGCGCCACGGCTGGCAAGCCAACGGGGAGCCATGCGAAAGGTAAGATCTACATAGATAGCGCGGGGACGGTGTTCATCTGCACGGCAGCGGGGACTCCGGGCACCTGGAAGAAGATCAACACCACCCTCGCCTAGTGTTATCTGAGATCCTGGAGGATGCCTGTAGCCGAGCGAGACGGGCATTTCCATGCCTGCGACCAGAAGGTCATGGACTCCTGAACGATGCTGAGAGCTTGGTGCCATCGTAGCGATGATGCACTCGTGGTGTCAATCAGGAGTTCGGCCAAGTTCTTCCCCGTCGTAGCGCATGCTCTTGGGGCGCCACGGAGCCCCTTCTCAGTGCTGCTGAGGGGATGTCGCAGGGGATAGCCCGCAGGCCATATTGTCATTGATGTGCATGTACGAGATTCCGGGAGGCCGTGCAGTCGCAACGACAGACCCGCGTCAGTATGGGACACTCCCCACACTGATCGGCGCGATCCCTCCTAGGTTGACACGCGATCGGGACGGCAGTCGGCTACAGACCGTTGGAGGGTAGGAGTATCTCAGTGCGCGATGATCACGCAGCGGATGCCGTCGCAGGGACACCACTGTCTGACCAGGTCGATGTCGGAGGGCGTCAGCTCGCGTTCGTGCAGAGCGGCTCTGGGAGTGTGACTGTGGTACTGGAGAGTGGACTCGGTGCCGAGAGCAGTTGGTGGGATCTTGTCCAGGGTGCCGTCTCGCCGTTTGCACGTGTCGTCCGGTTCGACCGGGCTGGCAAGGGGCTGAGCGATCCGGCTCCTGTGCCACGCACAAGCCTGGATATGGCGGCGGACCTCCACACACTCCTTGAGCGTACGCGCATCCCAGGTCCATACGTGCTGGTGGGTCAGTCCGTCGGTGGGCTGAACATGCGCGTCTACGCTGCTCGGTATCCGGATGCCGTCGCCGGGATGGTCTTGGTCGACTCAATGCATGAGGAACAGTTCGTCACGATGGGGCCACTCCTGCCACCGCCGTTCCCAGAGGAACCACCTGTACTCACCGGACTCCGGCAGTTCTGGACACACGATTGGGTCGATCCGACCAAGAACGTGGAGGGCATTGACTTTCCTGCTAGCTGCGCGCAGGGCCAGGCGGTTACCTCGTTGGGTTCACTGCCGCTTGCCGTGCTGACGGCTGACTTCGAGCACGCACCCGAACTCAGCGAAGCGCCGCCGGCATTCCGGATAGCATGGGCAAAACGGTGGTGGGAGCTACAAACGAGCCTGGCCAGGCTCTCGAGCGCGAGCACGCATACGCTGGTGTCGGGCAGTGGGCATTTCATCCAGCGGGATGTTCCGGATGCCGTCATCGCTGCCATCCGGGAGATCGTCGAGACGCCACAACGGTCATAACGGGACAAACCTCGCCACGTGATACCGGCTCTCCCGAACTCTTGGTGATAACGGTCAAGTCACGTCACGAGGTGGGGAATAACGACTCGACATTGGCGATGGCGAGCACGATCTGAGCCGAATACAGGCGGTTTTCACGGTGGCATCCCTAGTTTGGAGCATGATTCACCAAAAGCTCGGGAGAGCCATGATCATGTGGCGAGGTGTCGGTGGGAGGACTACCTCTGTGATCTCGCTAGTGCGATGAACGCCGGAGTCTTTCCTGGACCGATCGAGTTCGCCCAGATCGTGGCCAAGTACGACGTCATCCTGCCAGCGCAACTGCACGGTCGGAGGCACACCACCGGATGTTTGCGACGGTGGCAACACACTCAGTGAGGCGCTGAACTCGAGTTGCTGGTGCTGACGATTGACGACAGAACGGAGTGAGCGCATGGTCGATCTCCCAGAGGAACGTTCCAGCCCCACTGCGCTGCAGCAGACCGAGATGATCCTCGAGCTCCAAGGACTGCAGCCGCATGCGTCACGACTCGAGCGCCTCAGCCAGGAAGCGCACGCCCATTGGCGCCGGGGCGCACAGCAGCGCGTTGCCGTGACGCGTGACCTGGAACCGGCTGGCAGGTTTCAGCCCTTGTCGTCCGATCCAGCGGCTGCATCCAACCCGGCCGTGCCGACACCGGTGCAGGCGGACTCGGGCAGTGCGAGTCCTGCCTGGCTCACGATCACGGCGCTCATGTCACTGCTCGACCGTCGTGAGGTGTCGTCGCGTGAGATCACCGAGGTGCTGCTGCGCCGCATCGAGCAGTACGACCGCACGGTCAACGGCTACATCACGGTGTTAGCCGAGCGTGCCCTCGTAGACGCCGATGCGGCCGACCAGCGGCGCGCTGCTGGTGGCACCGGAGCACTCCTCGGCATTCCGCTCGCCGTCAAGGATCTGTGCGATCTGCGTGGTGTCCCCACGACGGCTGGGAGTCGCATCCTCAGGGACGCGGTCGCGGACCACGACGCCACGGTCGTGGAGCACGTGCGGCAGGCTGGGGCAGTGCTGCTTGGCAAGACGCACATGGCGGAGTTCGCCTATATCTTCTCCCATCCGGACTACGGACCCAGCCGCACGCCGTGGGACACGACCCGCTCGGCAGGCGGCTCCAGCGGTGGCTCTGGTGCGGTGGTGGCGGCCGGGCTCGCGTATGGCGCCATCGGCACCGATACGGGCGGCAGCATTCGCGGCCCGGCGGCGGCCTGCGGGATTACCGGGCACAAACCCACCTACGGCCTCGTCAGCCGGGACGGGGTCGTGCCATTCTCCTGGTCCCTCGACCATGTCGGGCCGATGACCCGCAGTGCGCGTGACGCACGGCTCCTGCTCGACGTGATCGCCGGTGCCGATGCCAACGCCCCAGCCGGTGTCGCGAGCCATCATCGGCCGCGCGTCGCGCAGGTGGACGACCTGCGCGGTCGACGCTTCGGCGTTGATCGGCGTCTGTGTGACGGCGTGCACCCCGAGGTGGAGCGGGCGTTCGAGGCTACCCTCACGACGCTGCGTGAGATGGGCGCTGCGATCTGCGACGTGCAGCTGGCAGACCTGGAGCTCGTCAACGCGATGGCCATCAGTATCGTGCTGGCGGAAGCCGCCTCCTTCCATGGGCACTGGCTGCGTGAACGCCCGGAAGACTATGCTCCAGGCACGCGCTCCGCCTTCGAAGGCGCACTCGCGATCCCGGCCGCTCAGTATGTCGATGCGCAGCGACTGCGCAGCCGGTTCACCCATAGCTTCCAGACGTTGTTCAGCGAGCACCGCCTCGACGTACTGATCTGGCCGCCGCAGAGTCATCTTCCATTGCCAGTGAGTGATGACGACGAGCCGGACATCTTCATTGACTTGGACGTTCGCCGTAACGCCGTTGGCAACCTGACAGGAGCGCCATCGGTCGCCATTCCGTGTGGGTTCACGGACGACAACCTCCCGCTCAGTGTTCTGCTCACCGGCCTGCCGTTCCAGGATGACCTGGTCCTGCGGATCGCCGAGGCGTACCAGTCCGTCACCAATTGGCATCACCGCCATCCGCCGGGCTTCGAATCGTAAACATCGTGCACCGTTACCTCGTTGCGACGCCTATCTGCTGATGGAGATCATTCATGACTTGGACGATGACGAGTCTGTCGCCATTCTTCAGGCAGTCCGTCGTACAGCCCCACCGGATACGCGACTGCTGGTGATCGAGGCGATCATCCCGGACGACACTGATCCCGACTGGTCGAAGCTGCTCGACATCCATATGCTGACGTTGCTGGGGGAGATACGCAACGGACCCAGCAGGAATTTCGATCCTAGAAGCCATGGCGACGTAGAACGAGCAATAGATCGGGGAGCAACAATGGATCGCATTCTCTTTGCTGCCGCCCACCAGCGCCGTTACTGATCCCCAATGGAGCCATGCGTCGTACAGCACTGCCGTCTCAAAAACGCTGGTATTCGAAACAGCCTCCGCCAGGTCGATCGGTTACGAGGGTTGCAGCGCTTGTCTGTCTCAGAACCCGTCGCTCAATCAACGTCTCACAACCTGCTACGGCCGGCGAGTTGTGAGACGCCAGGTAGACAGTGGTTGCCCGGTATGGATAAGTAATAGTGATAAGGCCCCTTAGACGTAGTCATCCATCGTTCAGGGCCCACTAAGGTGTCATTCCAGCACCGGTTATCCCGCCAGAGTGAGTACGTCTAAGGACTACATGCGGCGTTAGACATTATGCTATACTACCTATATAATGGAAGAGAGCAGTGCAATCCCCGACGAGATCGCCCAGTTTGTCGATGAGCTGCGCCGCCAGGACGTGGCCCATAAGACGCTGGTCAATTACCGCTCCGACCTGCTGCTGGTAGCGCGTTGGTTCGAGGGCAGCCGGGGAGAGCCGTTCGCCGCAGCTGCCGTCACCCCCACCGATCTGCGCGACTACCGGGCCCATCTCGTGACTGTCGAAGGGAAGAAGCCGGCGACCGTCAACCGCCGGCTGGCGGCCTTACGAAAATTCTTCGGCTGGGCGAAAGGCGTTGGCTTGATCGTCGACCGGCCGACCGATGCTGTGCGTGGGGTAGACGTGAGTCCGCGCTCGCCGAAGTCGCTCGACCGGCGGGAGGCAGACCGCCTGATCCGGGAAGCGGAGCGGGACGGGAACAAGCGCGACCTGGCCATCCTGCAGACGCTGCGCTACACGGGCCTACGAGTCGGGGAGCTGACGGCGCTGACGTTGCGCGACATAACGATTTCGGAACGCAAAGGGAGCGTGACCGTCCGCAGTGGGAAGGGGAGCAAGTATCGCGTCGTGCCGCTCAACCTCGATGCGCGCCGGGCTATCGATGCCTATCTCGAGGTGCGCCCGAAGGTCTCGGCCGAGCACTTGTTCATCTCGCAACGTGGTGAGGGGATCAAGCCGCAGGCGATCGAGAACGTTGTCAAGAAGTACGCCCGCCGGGCAGGACTCGAGAACGTGTCACCACATACGCTCCGGCACACCTTCGGGAAGAGCGCACTAGACGCCGGCGTCGATCTCGTGACCGTTGCCGCACTCATGGGACATGACTCGGTCGAGACGACAGCCATCTATACCCATCCATCACAACGTGACCTTGAACAGGCGGTCGACAGGTTAGCGACCGATTGATGAGCAAGCAGCAGATGGCGACTGGCCATACGACGCGGAAGAGGACATGAACGAGCAACCGGAGTTTTTCGTGAGCTACAACCGCGCCGATCGAGAGTGGGCCGAGTGGGTTGCCTGGCAGCTGGAAGAGGCGGGACACGCAGCGATCGTGCAGGCGTGGGATTTTCAGCCCGGCGTCAACTTCGTGCTGGAGATGAACGATGCCGCGAGACGCGCCAAGCGCACTATTGCCATTCTCTCGCCTGACTATCTCGCATCGACGTACGCCGCTCCTGAGTGGGCAGCGGCCTTCGCACAGGACGCACAGGGCGATACTCGTCGGCTGATTCCGGTTCGTGTTCATTGGTGCGAACTCGCCGGACTGCTCGCACCAATTGTCTATATCGACCTCTTGGGACTCAACGAGGATGCTGCCCGAGACACACTCCTCAGAGGCATTCGTCAGGAGAGGGCTAAGCCACAGCAGCCGCCACGCTTTCCCGGCGGGCCAGCGCATGTCGTGCCTGAGGAGCCACCATTCCCCGGCGATGCCACTGCGGATACCATGGCTAAGCCTAGAGGGACGTCTCCAACATCATCCGCCCTATCTGGGATCGATACGGAGGAGTTGACCCAACGCGCACTGGCACTCATCCCACCGGCCAATCGCGGTTATGTGCCAGGACGTCTCGGTCTGGTTGTCGTAGGAGGACCACGACGCGTCGTCGTGCGGCCCGCACAACTCGAGAGCGGCCCGCTTCGTGAACGCCTGACCCAGCGTGCCCTCTTCGGCGAGACCAAGCTCTTCGACTTGGAGGCTGGAGGGGTGGATCACCATGTTGAGGGGAACGCGCTACTGCTACACCATCATCACACGGCTGTTTCGCTTGATGAACTCGGCTCGCTGGCCGTGTTTCAACCCGTTGACGCACCTCGGCCAAGCAGTGGGATTAGAGGTGGGCTGGACACGTCGGTCATCATCGAGGAGGAGATCGCGGACCGGCTCCAGCGCGCCCTTCGGTTCATCAGCACAACATTGGATGATCTCGATCCGCAGCATCACCTCTCGGCCGTCGGGATCGCCGCCGTTTTGCTCGATGTCGGCCATCGTGCCTGGCGGACGCGGGACGAACACCAGTCTAGCCCGAATACCGTCTCTCTGCCGGGCATGCCGGTAGAGCGCGTGATCGTGCAACTCTCGCCACCGGTTCAGGCGCGCGACAGTCTCGACGACACACCTCGCCATATGAGCTGCCCCGCTGGTTTGCAGTAGCGGTGTCAAGACCGTACCATGCCGTCCTACCGTTCGAGCCCACCGCCGACTGGCAGCACGTGCAACCAGTCGTCGGTTTCCTGAGGTGAGAGGACACAACATGGACCAGGTTGATGCCGATGCCATTGTGCAATTTGAACGTGAAACCTGGACGCGGTCAGCGCCAAGCTACGCTGACTCCACCGCGAAGCTGACGTCTCTCGGCGTGAGCCACCTCCTCGACGCAGCGCAGCTGACGGGCGACTGCCGCGCACTCGAGGTGGGCTGTGGACCGGGGCATATCACGGCGCTGATGGCTGCTCGGGGCGCCACTGTGACGGGCGTTGATCTGGTGCCCGCCATGATCGAGACGGCACGGGCACTGCATCCAGACCTTGAGTTTGTGGAAGCCAACGCCGAGCAGCTCCCGTTCGCCAGCGACACCTTCGACGTGGTCCTCGTCAATTGCGTCATCCGTCATTTCGCACATCCCACCGTCGTCTGTACGGAGATCAGACGGGTGCTCAAGCCGGGTGGTCGGTTCGTCTTCGCTGATGCCATCGAGCAATTCGGCTTTGGCGCGTTCATCGAGGCGTTGACCAGTCATCACACGATGGGGGTGCTTGCCCATGCGCCGTTCCCCTTCGATGCCACGAAGCAGGACTACGAGAACCTGGTCAACGCTGCTGGCTTCGCACGCTACGACGTCGCCGTGCAGCAGTTGACCTTGCGCCTGGCAGACCTCGAACCCATCCTCCAGACCGGCTGGGTAATGTGGGACCTTGCAGCGCTACCGGAAGACACACAGGCAAAGATACGCGAGACAACCATCCAGGCGGCGGAACCGTACAAGATGGACAACGGCTACGCGTTCCCAGATCGGTGGGTGGTTGGCACGGCCACGAAGTAGCCGCCGCGATTGGTAGCGGCGTGCCGTCAGCACCGCTGCTCTCGGGCAGTAGCGGTGTCAAGCTTGTAGCAGGACGCGCTGCCGTCGCAGGGGGCGTACGGTCATGCCCAAAGTACGACGCCCACGGGTCGAGCCCACCGATGACTGGCAGCAATTACAGCTGCTCAGCCGGTTTCCCGAGCAACACGCCTACGAGTTGCTGCGGCCGGTCGTGCTGTTCGGGCACTCACCAGCCGAACGCGCTCGCCAGACCGGCGCTCCCGAGCGCACGCTGTACCGTCAGGCGGCCCGCTTCGAGACGCACGGCATGGCCAGCCTCTTCGCGCCGGCTGCTCAGCGACAGCACCGCCTTCCAGAGGAGATCCGGCAGGCCATCCTCCAGCTCAAGGCCGAGTACGCCCCGCTCAGCCCGCACGAGATCGCTGTCATCTGCTCGGCGCGCTTCGGCCGCCGGCCGAGTCCCCACACCGTCAAACGCATCCTAGCCGAGGAGCCGGTGCCGACCGGGGTGCCGCGGCGTTACCCGCCCTATCACGCGATCAGTGATTCGGCCGAGCGCCGCCTGGCGATCATTCGGCTGCATAGCGAAGGTTGGAGACCCACCAGCATCGCCGGCTATCTCGGCATCGATCGCCGCACCGTCTCGCGGACGTTGCAGCGCTGGATCGACGAAGGCGTGCTCGGTCTGGACGATAAGAGCCATGCGCGTAAAGACAGCATCCGCAAAGTCGATCTGCGGGCCATGCTGGCGGTGCGGGAGCTGCAGGAGAATCCCGAACTGGGTGAGTTCCGCATCCACGCCGCCCTCAAGCAACTGGGCATTGAGCTCAGTCCGCGGACCTGTGGGCGCATCCTCGCGCTCAATCGGCGGCTGTATGGCCTTCGAGGTCCGGCGCGCACCGAGCACACCCCGAAAGAGATGCCCTTCCGCGCCCAGCGCCGCCACCAGTACTGGACCGTCGACATTCGCTATCTGGACCATGGGCTGGATGACGAGCGGATCTACTGCATCTCGATTCTGGAGAACTACAGCCGTGCGATCCTGCCAGCGGCCTAGCACGCCGGCAGGATCTGGCCGCCTACCTGATGGTGCTCTTCGCCGCTATCCGCCAGCATGGTGCCCCAGAAGCACTCGTGAGTGACGGTGGTGTGGTCTTTCGCGCCAAGCAAGCGCAACACATCTATGACCGCGTCGGCGTCCTGAAGCTGACGATCGAGCCGCGGCAGTCGTGGCAGTCCTATATTGAAACGGCCTTCAACGTCCAGCGGCGCATGGCCGACTGGCATTTCGCACAGGCCACCACCTGGGCGGAGTTGGTCACCCTCCACGATCAGTGGGTGGCCGACTACAACTACCAGGTGCATTGGGCGCATCGGGAGCGTGAGGATAATCGGCACAGCCCTGCTGAGGTGCTGGGATGGGTTCATGGCCAGTCCTACACACCGGAAGAGCTGCACCGCATCTTCTACGCGACGCGCTTCGGCCGCGTCCTCAACCGGTTCGGCTATGTGCGCTTCCGCCACTGGCGGCTGTATGGGGAGCGCGGCTTGGCCGGCAATGCCGTCGCCGTCTGGCTCTACGGGGAGCACCTGACGATCGCCTTTGCCGATGAAGCCCTCGCCCAGTATGGCGTGACCTACCAGCCGGATCGGCGTCAACTGGCGACGGTGGTCGAGGAACACCGCTTCGAGACGCCGTACCAGTTACCACAACTGGCGCTGTGGGACCCGCAGCCGGACGAATGGCTGACGGTCGTACGCGTCGCGCCGGCTGCACCGCGCCGTCCGCGTCCCCTGCTGGACATCCATCAGCTTCGGCTGTTCGCTGACGAGCTGGCTGACGTGGCGACGAGTTGAGACGCTCGTCGAATCCGTCACCCCAACTGCACGTATACGGGGCAGATCACGTGGCGAGGTCTGCTCGCCAGAACATGCTTCACACATATGGATCATGGCCGTGGCAAAAAAAGTGGCGAATGGTGGCCACGGAATAGCAACGTGCCCGCCGCACCCGCGCCATCGCACCACCGGTGCGGCGGGTGCGTATGCAACGAGGATTACCGGCGGACGAGCGCCACGTTGGTCCGCATCGGGTAGGCGAGCGCGCCGCCGTCGAGGTAGTCTCGGACCAGCGGTGCCAGCTCCGCCGCGATGCCGTCGGCCTTCGCCTCGATCTCACCGGGGGGCAGCGCGGCGAGGGCGGGCACGACCGCCGCCCTCGCCTGAGTGCCACGGCGCACGAAGTCGCCGAGGCTGGGCTGGCGGATGGTCCGCTCGGCCTCGGCGAACGCCACCGTCGCGAAGCCCGCCCCTTCAAGCAAGGCCCGCACCGCCCCGGCGTCGGTCAGCGAGAAGGGGATCGACCCGGCCGGCACGTCGAGGTGTGCCACCGTGACGCGATTGTAGGCGTCGAAGAACGGGGGCTGCATGCTCCAGACGCTCAGCAGCGCCCGCCCGCCGGGGGCGAGGACGCGCCGCAGCTCGCGCAGGGCGGCGGGCTTGTCGGGGAAATACTGCAGCCCCTGCTGGCAGACGACGAGGTCGAAGG
>Ga0136611_10001338_pt1 | contig 17111 bp, 20 predicted proteins | sample AntDrymUQ2232306_2_FD_106645 | JGI IMG/M metagenome (GOLD analysis project Ga0136611, IMG submission 106645) | Polar desert sand microbial communities from Dry Valleys, Antarctica - metaG UQ223 (23.06) | ecosystem: Environmental > Terrestrial > Soil > Desert | place: Antarctica: Dry Valley...
TACCTCTTTAATAACAAATGTTTCAAGGTGTAAAATAAACATTTTTCAGATATAATAGTTTTTCATGGACTTTCACATAATGGTGCAGTTTTGGTATAAATCCGAGTACCGGAGCGGAGCGTATTGAAGGTACGTGAGCACCGAGCACAGGATTTAGACCGAAAATGTGCCGTTCTGTGGAAGCCCATCAAAGTAGGAGAGGTCGCATAGTGGCCTAGTGCGCTGCCTTGGAAAGGCAGTAAGGGGGCAACTCCTTCGAGGGTTCAAATCCCTCCCTCTCCGCCACACTGCTCTGGTTCAAACCCCGACAGAAGGAAGCCCGAGCCCACCGGCCCTGGCTTCGTCGGTAGTGCGGCTGCTCGCTGGTCGTCTGGAACGTGTCGTCAGCCTCAGATTGGGCTGACGGTTGGTACTCGACGATCAGCCGGGGTTCTTGGGCACAGTGTGCCCGCATCAGGGTGGCGAAGGGCTGGTTGTACTCCCAGCCGACGATGCCGGTCTCGGTGACCCAGACAGCCTGGAAGATGGCCTGGTTCATCAGCCGCCGCTCTCGGTCGTTCATTGACAGGTAGGTCTTGTGGCAGTCGTCAAGGAGGGCCACGGCGGCGTCAGCGTTGGCCTGGAGGTCAAGAGCGGCTGCCAGCGTGACCTTCAGGGCGGTCTGGAGGCTGGTGACCTCGGCCCCGATTCGGGCCTGCTCGGACTTCAAGAGGTCGAGTGGGATGGCGTCGGCGTAGTGGGCTTGGAGCAGTTTCAGCCGTTCGGCTTCCAGCTGGTGGAGCCGCGACTGCTGCCACTGCTTCTGGGCTTGGGTGTCGGCCTGCTGGCCGGCCAGCTCGACCAGGACGGCCTTGGCCGTCACGTCCAGGCCTTCGGCGGTCAGCTGGACCTGGCGGTAGTGCTCGGCCAGCTGCTGTTCAACCAACTCGATCGGCCGGGCCTTCAGCATGCAGGTAGTCCGGCGTTGCTGGCGGCCGACGCACAGATAGTAGGGGTAGTGCTTGCCGAGCTTGCCCCGGGCATGGGTGACGATCAGCCGGGCGCAGCAGTGCCCGCAGTAGATCGTGCCCTTCAGGTAGTGGTGGTGCTCGCGTTGCTTCTCGCCGTTGGCTTTGGAAGCCAACATGTCTTGGACGTTCCGCCAGGTCTCGGTATCGACCAGTGGCTCATGCTTGCCCTGGTACTGCACGCCGTTGTAGACGACGATGCCCTTGTAGTAGGGGCAGGCCAGGATGCGGTGCATCTGGGAGATAGACAGCGGCTTCCTCGGTGTGTTCGGCCCACCCCGGCTGAGCAGGCCTCGGGCGGTGGCTTCCTCCAGCAGCCGCTTGACACTCCACTCGCCCGTGGCGTAGGTGACGAAACACCAGGCCAGCAGGGCGAACGGTTCCGAGTCGGGTACGACCCAGCGCTTGCCGCCCTCGCCGACGTTCTTGTAGCCGATGCGGGCTGGGCCAGGGGTCCCGCCCTCCTGAATCTTGATCAGCACCTTGCGCCTGATCTCATCGCCGAGGTTGCGGGACTGGTATTCGTTGTTGGCGGCCAGGACTGTGTGCATCATCCGGCCGCTGTTGGATCGGTCGATGGTCTCCGAGCAGGACAGAAGCTCAGCCCCGGCTACTTCGAGGATGTAGTCGTTGACCAAGTCCTCCCGGGCGTTACGAGCCCAGCGGTCGAGCTTGAAGACAATGACGTAATCCACGTCTTGCTGGGAACGGACTCGTTCCAGAAGCGCCTGCATGGCCGGCCGCTTGTCAGTTCGGGTGCCCGTGTCTTTGTCGATGTATTCCTCAACGATGGTTGCCGACAGGCTGTCAGCCTTGCGCTTGGCGTCGGCTCGTTGCGTTGGCAGCGAGTAACCCTCCGGGTTGCCGTCACGGACGGCTTGGTCCTTGGTGCTAACCCGCAGGTAGACCACGGCTTTCCGTGAACTACTGGCTTCCTCATTCTTATTCATTCCTGCATTGCTCCTCTCCGGCGCCTTCATTCTCGCGCCGCTCACCTGAAAAGACAAGCCGTCCCATGAGGGATGAGAGCCTCCTCGTCGTGGTCCAATAGATCACAATTAATCGCGTTCTAGGCTAAGCCGCCAGCGTCAGCTGGCCGGTTCGGAAGTACCGCCGTGCACCTTTCGGCAACGATACATTCGTCGCCATGCCTGCGCAGCGGGCGTAACGATCCACCAGCCCGGTTTGCTGGAGCCGGTAGCGCATAGCGACTTCGCTGACGCCGAATAGGGCTGCAAGGTCGCTGGCGTCTTGATGGCCTTGGCCGTAGAGCCTTTTGACCAGCTTCTTGGGCATCAGGGCACAGGCGGCGAAGTAGTCGGCCACGCCTTCAATGTCTCGTTGGTTCCAACCGTCGTACAGCTGGTCAACACCTTCGTGGTCCAGTATGTGCTTGAACTCGTGCCAGAGGCTGAAGCGCCTCCGGACGGCTGGTTCGGTGCGGTTGAGAAGCACCACCCAACGGGGCTAGAGCCAGTCGGTCATGCCGGAGGCCCCGTCTGGCAGATCACGGCGCAGCAGGACCTGGACGTAGGGCAAGCCGGTGATCAGGACATCGGGCGTGCCAGGTTCATTAGTGCCCGTGAGTTCCAGTAGCCGGTTGGCTTGGAGTTCGGCCAGGCGAAGCGCCTCGCTGCGGAGTAGTCGTCGCTCCGGCACTAGCGTCCGGAGTTGGTAGAGCAAGCTGCTCTGGTTGTTAGTGGTTGTCATGTGGGACCTCCTTTCGGTTCCTTAGGGGATTAGCTACGTTCGCGAGTTTTGTTTTGTTCTCTTTTATGTTCTTCTTGTTCGTCGGCAATCCGACGAAAAATGCCTTCCAGTAAAGCCAACTTGTCGGGTGGCAGGTGGCCGTACTTGGTGCGCAGGTAGGGCTGGAAGCTGGGGAGTTCAGCGGGGACGGTCCAACCAGCCGCAGCGAACAGGTCTTCGGCCGAGATACCCAGGGCCTCCGCCAGCCGCTTCAGCGTGTCGGCTCGGGGCTGTACACGTTCTCCACTCTCAATCCTAGAGATCACCGCCTTGTTGACGCCACTACGCTCGGCCAGGTCCCGCAGTGATAGTTCTGCCGCTTGGCGGGACTGGTATAGGGCTTGGGCGAGTGAGATAGTTGCTTTCATCTACTCCCAGTCTACCCGGTTGGTTGCCAGATGGCAACCGTAGAAAGTACAACGACCGTCGCTACATAGCAAAGCAATGCACACCGTCGCTTCCCTCGACCACGGCTACGCAGCCACTCTCGACGAGCTCTTTGGCGTAGGCCTCAGTGTCGAAGCGGACAAAGGGCCGTAGGCCCGGTGTCAGTTGGGCCAGCGCCTCATTGACGCCGAACTCCTCAGCCAGGTGTTGGGCGTAGTCAGCCGCCGTCTTGAACCGACCGATGTAGCGTTCCTCAAAGTCCGGCAGCTGCTCGGTCTCAGTGACCAGCTGCGCCCAGTACTTAAAAGCCTCCCCGTGAATGGCAATACCGTTAGCCAACCGGCTGACGTAGCCCAGGTCTTGCCACTCGGCGTCCAGCTCCAGCCCGTAGAAGCCCTCGGCTTCATAGACGCCCCACAGCGGACTACCACTGCGAGAGCCACGCACCACTGCCCGAAGCTCGGCCTCCAGCGCCTCCGGTTCGCCCGTGGCATCAAGCCAATTGCCGTGCAGTCGGTCGTATTGTTCGTAGTCACCAATGCTGGCCACGAATATTCGTGGCGGAATCTGCTCTGGTTCAGTCCTTGGTTCTGGTAAAGGGATCACCTCACCTCCTTCTCCTACAATTAGTTTTAATGGTTCCATGTTGTTCTCCTTCTTGTTGCGTTCCTCTTCATTAGTTGGTTTTGCTCCGCTGTTGGCTCTTGGCTCATTCCTCATCCCTCGCTTGCCGGTTCGCTGCCTGGTGGCTGCCTTCCGGTCAGCGCCCACAGCGCCTCGTCAAAGCGCACGACCTGGAACAGCTGCCAAGCCTCCGGGTCGAGCCGACCCAGCACCCCGGCCAGCTGCGCCCGTCGCCGTTCGTCCGGCACCAGCCAGACCGAGCGAGGGAACAGCCCCGAGGAGGCTTGCTCCTGGCCGCTGTGCCAGTAGGCCACGTAGGTCTCGGCCTTCCGCCGCAGCACGGTGGTGCTCTCGGTACTGCGATCGACCTCCACGAAGCTGAGGTGCTCGTAGTCACCGAGTCCGAGCCGGACGAAGGCGTCGGGCTTCAGCACCAGCCGCTCACCGCTGGGGCCGTGCCACCAGCGCCAACAGGGCGGCTCGGTCTGGAAGTCCAACAGTTCGACCTCTCTGGCCCACGTCGCCTCCCGCAGCCGGACGTACAGCTCGGAGACCAGCAGCAGGTGGTCAATGAAGCTTGGTGCTGGTTCCCACGGACGCCGTAGCCGACTGCCGCCGGCTGGCCCCCGTCCCGAGGACAGCCGTTGCCCGGCAGCGCTCAAGCCGTAGGTAAAGCCACTGCTGCCAGCGTGAACGCCGCCGACCTGACGATCGAGCCGCAACAAGAGGCCCTGATCACTCAGTCGTTGGAGGACAGAGCGGGAACGACGAGAGCGGGTCAGAGGTGAGCCTTCAGGTACGTGCAGCCGTTGCAGCTGACGACCGGTAGCCAGCCGCAGAACGGCCAGGTCACCCAGGATGGCTTGGTCTCGCTCAGTCAGCCCGGCGGCCAACCGCTCCCAGCCTCGCCCTGAAACCTGGCGTAAGCCCCGCCCACCGGGCGCCGTCACGTCGTACCTCCGAAGTCGGAGACCGTCGTTGGCGGTACGAGCCGGCGTCCACCGTCTGACCAGCCGAAACGTCCAAGCCCACCTGAGGCGACCGGCAGGCCGAGCGGTAGGGCGTTCACGAGGTGCCTCCTCGGCGTTTGGCCCCGATCGGACCGGCGCTCGGGGCTGACTGCCGCCGCTCCAGCAGCTGGGCATCGACGGCCGACCGCTCCAGCCCGTAGCGCTGTGCACTGATGTCGCGCACCTCGTCGTAGCTACGCAGCAGCTGACCGAGCGGCAGCGTCACGACGCTCATCGGCGCCGTAGTCCGGCCATTGACCACCAGGGCCTGGTAGGTCTCGTAGCGCTCCAGAGCCAGGAAGTCCTCAGGCTTCAGGTTGCCCCCGAGCAGCTTGGCCAAAGCCGTGCCGTCCTCGTGGCCGCTCTGGAAGGCGATCTTGCTCCGGGCGTTGCCGTCGACTGCTGAGCGAATTGTCGGATTCAGCTGGGTCCGATTCTGATGGGCTAGAACGAACCCGACGCCGAGCCCCCTAGATTGCACCAGGGCGTCACCAAGGTCCTGGAGCCTGAGCACCGTCTGGAACTCGTCCAGGTAGATGAACACCGGCCGCCGTCGTTCCGGAACTAGCCGACTGCGGCGCTGGGCAGCCGTCCAGAGCGTGGACAGCAGCAGGCTGCCCAGCAGTTGAGCGGCCTCGCTACCGATGCTGCCCGGGGCCAGGGAGACCAGCAGGATGCGAGGGCGGAAGAACGGCTCGCTCAGGTCATAGCCGCTGCTCTGGCCGATGATGCCCCGGACGGCTGCCCTGCTGGTGAAGCTGCGCAGCTTGTTGAGCGACGGTCCAATGACGGCCGCGCGCTCCGATTCGCTGTAGTTTTCGTAGCCGTGCCAGAAGCCAGCCAATCCCAGGACATCGTCCTGACCGGCAGCCCCGACCAGCTTCCGACGGAAACCGGTATTGGTCAGTAGGGGCACGAGGTCAACCAGCGTCATGCCCGAGGTTCGGGCCAAGGTGGTCAGGCCGTGGAACAACACGTCGGCTGTCCGTTGGCCCCAGCTACTGGCGAATAATTCCTGAAGGACGTGCAGAACACCGTCAACCGCTTGGGCGGGATCACCCGCCAACGGATTGAAGCCGACCGGCCGGTTACTGGTCGGATCGAGAATAATGGTTTCAGCTCGCCGTTCTTCCGGTAGCCGTTCGGCGATCTGACGGCACAGGTCTGCCTTGACGGAAGGGTCAAGCACGATGACCGACCGTCCAGCCGCAGCGTCCTGCAAGGCCAGCGAGCAGATGAGGTGGCTCTTGCCGCTCCCGGTTGGTCCAGTGATGATTGAATGCATAAGTCCGGCCTCGGCTGTCAACCCCACCAGCGTTTCCCGGCCCGGATAGGTCGCCCGACCAGTGACACGAACACCAGGCCCGGACAGGCTGCCTCGCACTGGCGGCAATACCCGGCCACCGCTGTAAACGATATTCGGCAGATCAGGATTGCCAATTGGCCACCCGAGCACTGCCGCTAGCTCCTCAGCGTTCAGGATGCACGGCCAGCTAATGAAAGGCTGATGGAGCCCTCGCATGGCTCGGACTGACCACCAGTTGGGCAGCCAGCGCCGCTCCAGGCCAACACCGGCACTACGGGTCAGCTGCAAAGCGCCGACGACTCGTTGGCGGAGTTGTTGCTGGCGACCAGCGTTCTTGGCGATGACGCCTATGCGGCCAACGACGCCGTAGACCGGCTCACGCTGCTTGTCACGAAGCGCTCGGGCTTGCTCATGGTCAACCAGGAGATTCCCGAAGTCGAGGACAGATTGGTCAGCCGGCTTCGGGGTTACTCGGACAACTGAGCGATGCAGCCACGGGCCGATCAGCCAACTGAGGATGACCTGCTCTTTATCCCGGAGGTCTTGGAGGCTGGCCAGCAGCCCAACCACCAGCTGCTCAGGGTCGCTGGCACTGAGCGGCCGACGGCCGGTGTTGGTGCGTAGCTCCCAAGCCGCATCGACCTGGAGACTTCGGCCTTCCAGGGCAGTCAAGCGCAGGGCCGGAAAGGCCGCCCGCAGCGGCCCGACGATTTGAGCTTCCTCACGGTCAGCAAAGCCGAGACGCCAGCTGACGATCGCCTTGGTGACGATCAGCTCGGCGACAACAGCATCGGCCGAACCGAGCAGACCGTAGCGGCGACGCATAGATAGCGAGCGGGTAAACTGAAGCACCGCCTCAGCCGATGTCTCGCTCGGGAATGCCAGAGTGAACCAGCGCATCAGGCGGCGTCCTCGTTGGCACCGGGCTTCACTACTGGCGGGTTGATCACCGCAGTCCCTGCCGCTACCTGCCGCCGAGCAATAGACAGCAGTGCCCGGGCCAGCTTCTGCAGCTGGGGGTTCTTGCGGTACTCGGCATCGATCTTTATCTCTCCCATCTCAACCCTCCTTTCATCTACTCGTCGATATTTGCTAACTTGTGAGTTGCCGATCGGCAACCATCTGTGTCTTGCAGTATGAGTTGCCGATTGGCAACCGTCAAGGAAAACAAGGCTTCATTGGAAGAACTACAACACCGAGCGGTAGACCGTGACCTCCGGGCATCCGCTCCTGATGTCCGGAGGCAGAAACGGGACGTGGTCGGAGCCGAAGAAGCAGCCGGCCGGTCAGCCTCGGCCTTACCAGTACCGGCGCCGCTGGATGATGCCCCAGACAACAACGCCGAGCCCAACCGACACCACCAGGAAAATGCCGACTGGCAGGAGCGGCCTGAGTAGCGCCACCGCCCAGGAGATGAGCCAGGCGCTGATGGCCAGCATGATGGCGGCGCCGAAGAGCTGGTGTAGCCAGGAGGTGGGCTGTTTCATCCTGGCTCTTCCCAACCCGCCACGGTCCGGACCGCCGACCCCAGTCCCCGCTCCAGGCTGGTCCGCACGAAGCACGCCTGATCGACCGGGAAGGCTCCGGCCGTGGCCACACAGATGGCCTGCCCCACGGTGTCGGCATGGAGCAGGGCGTGTTCCAACGATCCAGGACCTAAGCCGTAAGCCCTCAGCACGTCCAGGTGCGCGATGGCCACGGTCAGCTCACTGTCCAGATCGAAGCCACAGCCCAGCAGGACGTGCGTGCTGTCGTGCCAGAAGCGGAAGGCGACGTTCTGGTCAAGGTTGTCGTAGACGATGGAGCTGGAGTTTTCGTTGCTGACCGGCAGTGCTCGTCCGGACACCTGGCTGGCCACGAAGGCCCGCTGCAGCTCCGGGAAGGTCGACGGCGCCTCAGCCGCTGGGGTCCAGCCGAAGCCCAAGATGTCCTGCATTGCCCGGGCCTGAGCATGCACCAACTTCCCCAGGTTGTAGGAGGCCTGGCGCATAGCCGGTGTCCCGGGCGTCGACGAACTGGACTTTAGGGCTGGTCGAATCTCACTTTGGTTGGCCTCGACCCCATCCGTGACCAACATCACTGCTCCGTCTTGTCGCGGTACAGGCTCTCTCGGAGCATGCGCTGGCGTGCCTTGCGTAGTTCCAGCTCGACCTCGGCCTGCCGGAGTTGTTGCTCATCGGGCTGCAGCGACTTCCAGAAGTCGATGAAGGAGGCCAGGCCGACGCCGAGGAGGGACAGAACCACGACCCAGACCACGATGAAGCCGACAAAGAGGTAGAGCGTCCTCACTGGAGCCGCCGGCTGCGAACCGAGAGGCGCTGGATGCTGGCCAGCAGGCTGTCGCCGACGACATCGGCTTCGGGCAGCTCGTAGATGTGCCAGGGGATGGTCAGGCGACCGACCAGGGAGGAGCTCCCCAGGTTGGCCGTCGACGCCAGGTGGTCGGAGACGTGGGCCAGCTCGTTGCCGAGGGCGATGCGCTCGGCCAATGTGAGCTGGCAGGTCAGCTCCTCTTCGATGAGACCCTTCAGGGCGACCAGGAAGGCCGCTTCTTCGGCCAGGCCCTCGCGCTTCAGCTTGGCTAGCTTCGCCAGGTAGCGCATGCGGCGGTTGTCACGGCCAGGACAGGTGGGCATCAGACATCCTCGATCTGGGAGTAGAGCTGGCGCTGGATGCCGCGCAGCTTCTGGACGGCCGTGGCTTCCAGCTCGGCCAGGATCAGGTTCTTGGTCTCGTCACCCCGGGCCAGGTGGCGGCGGTCGTCATCCATCTCGACGACGCCTTCCATGATGCGGTCCGTCAGGCGGAGGACGCCGTCGGCTTTGAGGGCAGCGAGGCGGACCTCGTCGATGACTGCCTTGGCCCCGGGTGTTAGGGCACGCTGGGGGCGCGGGTCGTCGGGAACGCCGGCTAGGCGGGTGAGCCAGGTGGACATCGCTATCTCCTTCGTCTCGGTCTCGTTGGTGGGCTGTCGGATCAGGCACGCCCGCAGGAGTGTTGGACCGCACACCACTCGTGTTGTACTGCACAGCCGATCCCCCTGTCAACACCGGTGGTCGCCGACCCATCCCCGCTGACTTCGCTCTAACCTCATCCTTGTGAACATCCAGGGTTCAGAGACAGAGGAGGACAGCCTCATTGAGTCGGCCGTTGACGCCCTGCTCCGGCTGCGGCTCGCACTCTTTTCAGCCAATGAAGCTGCTGCAGGCACACGCGGCGAGATCCGTGACTTAGTAATGAAGTACAGCAGGTCTTCCGACGAACATTCGTCAGATATTGCTTATTCTGTTCCTATGGCGCAATATAAACCCAATATGGAGAATAGTGCCGAACCACCATCAAGCGAGATGTACGCCATTGACCAGGCCTTAGGTCTAGAGAAGCTCACAGATCAGTCATTTATCGAGCAGCGAAGGGCTGAACTATCGGCCCTCGAAGCTCCTGAAGCGCTAATGCTATCCGCGATATCGACGGCCGCAGAGATGGAACGACATATCCGCAATCGACGTCAGGATCTGGCGACGAGTGCCAGAGCTATGGGGCTGAGCTGGGTCGAGATCGGTAAGGCTGCGGGACTAACTCATCAAGCCGCCATGCGACGATGGGACCCAGGTGCCCGGCAACGCGCCGCAGACTACGGTCGCCAGCGATACGAGGCCTCGACCCGTTCTGAGGAGACTTGAATGACGCAACTCAATTCCTTGGAAGATGATTCGCAACTACTGCATATCTTCTTGCTCGCTGCGCAGCCAGTGTTTGACGGGTTCATAGCAAATCTTCCCGAAGCTTGCGAGACGATGCGATCCTTCGTGCATGAGTGGACCGTGACTCTAGAGCTTATGCAGCGCCACGGTTCCTTGGAGCAACTCGAGAGTTTTATCGATTATGTGAGTCATGATAGCAAAACCAGCCATTCTAGTTTGATCAAATCACTTTACAGACTCAAGACAAATGAGTAGCTACTGGAAGATTGCAAACGGTCAGGGGCTGGTTGATCATCGGGTTGTGAGACTGCGGTTGACGGATGAACAGAAGCTGGATCTCATCAAGCTGATCGACGAGTTGGTGCTTAAAGGGCAAAGTAGGTCGGACCGCTTGACTGGTAGGATCCCGGCATTGCTAAACAGCGAGACGTACTTTGCAACATTCGGAACCACTTTTTATCTTGTATACCGTCTCATAAGGAACAGATCCGAGTCAGCCGAGAGTTCACCTGGTGTCATTGTTCTGGTTGATATAGTCCCAATGCCTTCGCTACGATCAGCAGAGTGACAAACCCTCTGCTACAGGTACTGGGTTATTCTCGATGGCTAAAAACTCTTGTTGTGCGCTATAATCGAGTTCAGAGATGAAGAGACTTTAATGACAAGCAAGACTAACTGCAGTGACGGAACAACCAAACCCTCCGGCCGGCTAGAGTTGACTTGGACTAACAAACAGCTTCGACTCCTCGCCGCAGATGACGGATCTTACGAATGGGTCAAGCCATCTGATTATCGGGTTTCCGAAGTACGACTGTTGCATGACGTAGCCGACGTGGGCGCGATCTCAAAGAGCCGGTCTACCGACAATCTCCTTATCCGGGGCGACGCCCTGAACGCCCTCACCAGCCTTGGCAGCCTTCCAGAGTTCGCTAAGCAGTACCTTGGGAAGATCAAGCTAATCTACATCGATCCTCCCTTCAATACGCAGCAGAGCTTTCTTCATTACGACGACGCTCTCGAACACTCTGTATGGCTGACGATGATTCGCGACCGCCTGATTCAACTGCGTCAACTGCTATCGAACGACGGTTCCATCTGGGTACACTGCGACGACAGTGAGCAAGCCTACCTACGCGTGGCAATGGACGAGATCTTCGGACGTGATTGCTTTGCGGGAACAATCGTCTGGCAAAAGGCGGACACTCCCAGGATGGACGCCAAGAAGTTTTCGGCCTCGCACGATTATCTGCTTTGCTTTGGGGCAAGCCCGTCCTGGAAGCCCGGCAAGATGGTCTTTACTCCGGACGCCGCAGGTTATCCCTATACAGCCCCGGATGGCCGCCGGTACTCAAGCTTGACACTTCGCAAATGGGGCCACAACTCCCGACGCTCCGACCGGCCAAAACTCTGGTATGGAATCGAATACAACGGTGCAACATACTGGCCGGTCAAGCCCGACGGCAGTGAAGGTTACTGGAGGTGGGACGCAAAGAAGTTGGCCGCTGAAGGCGACAGGATTGAGTGGGTCGATAAGGGCCATGGGCTTCAGCCATACGTCATCAGCTTCGCAAAGGACAGCAGCCTCCGCCCTTACGAAACCTTCTGGCCCAACGACGAGGTGGGGCATAACCGGGAAGCGAAGTCAGAAATCAAGACGATGTTTCCGGTAACACCGTTTGATACTCCGAAGCCTGAACGCCTTCTCAGGCGGATCATAGAGTTAGGATCCTCTCCGGGAGACATCGTCTTGGACTGCTTTCTTGGATCTGGCACTACCGCAGCGGTGGCGCACAAACTGGGTAGGCGGTGGATAGGGATTGAGCGTGAATCAGCGACCCTTAAGTCATTCGCATTGCCTCGCCTTACAAAGGTTGTACGGGGAGAGGACGACAGCGGAATCAGTGAAGCCGTTGCGTGGGAAGGCGGAGGCGGGTTCCGTCTTCTTGAGGTTGCACCATCAATGTTCGATGCTCAGGATGGGCTTGTCTACTTGGCGGACTGGCTGGCTATCACCGATCTCTCTGAGGCGACCGCTGCTCAGCTGGGCTTTGAGTATAATCCTGACCCTCCCTTCGCCGGTCGCAAAGGACGAACTCGTCTTGCTGTCGTCGACGGCGTCGTGAATGATGCGGTAGTGCGGATTCTGGTTGGGGCACTATCGGAGACCGAGAGGATTGTGATCTGCGGTACCGGTATTGACACCGACGCCCGGAAGATTCTACGTGAGCTTAGCGCCGGCTCAACAATGCGGAAGATTCCGGCTGCCCTGCTGGATGATTACCGGGCTTCAAGACGTATAAGCTGGCACGCTGAGACCTCGCTAGGCGAAGGTGGAGGAGAGACCTCTCATGGCTGACTTGCAACTCTTTGAGGATGAGGTCGCCGAGATCGCCGCTCGCCTCGACCTACGGGAACCGAACCGCGAGGCGGTTCGAACTGTCGCTGCGGCGGTTTCCCAGTATTATGACGTCGAAGCTGGGCAGCCGCCGTTCGAAGCGGTGATCGACTCCGCAACGGGCGTCGGCAAGACTTACATTATGATCGGTGCGCTGGAACTCTTCGTCAGAGCCTATGGCGTGCGAGATTTCGTGATTATCACTCCTGGCCGCACGATCCTGGAAAAGACGAGGGACAACTTCACTCCCGGGCACACCAAGAGTCTTACGGCCTCAATGAGCTTCCGTCCGGTAGTCATCACCTCAGATAATTTTGCCACGCCCGCAATGCGTACGGCGATGGATGATGAGTCACTGGTTAAGATCTACCTCTTCACGGTGCAGGCGCTCATTAAGCCGGAATCCAAGGCTGGCAGGAAGACGCACAAGTTCCAGGAAGGCCTTGGGACAGAATTCTACGGGCATCTCGAGGCCTTGCCTGGTTTGGTGGCGTTCGCCGACGAGCATCACACGTACTACGGTCCCGCCTTCTCTGGCGCAGTCCGAAACTTGACGCCGTGGGTTCTTTTGGGCCTCACGGCAACTCCTGACAAGAAGACGCCGCAAGACCAGATCATCTATCGCTACCCCTTGGCTGCGGCGATAGCTGACAAGCTTGTCAAGACTCCCGTAATTGTAGGTCGTAAAGACGACCGCTCAGATCCACTGACGAAGTTGACCGATGGTGCGACTCTTCTTGATGCCAAGGGCGAGGCGCTGGCAGGCTACACGCGTGCGATGGGCTTGCCGTCCGTCAATCCGGTCATGCTGGTTGTAGCGAAAGACATCAGCGACGCCGACGAGTATGGCTCGATCTTGAGATCGAACGAGTTCTTTGGAGGTCGATACGCCGATGCAGTCCTCGTCGTTCACTCGAACGCTGCAGACGAGGCCCTCGCCGCCCTGGGGGCGGTCGAAGATGCCGATTCTCCGGTTAGAATCATTATCTCTGTCGGCATGCTGAAGGAGGGCTGGGACGTCAAGAACGTTTATGTGGTGGCCTCGATCCGAGCGAGTGTATCTGAGATCTTGACGGAGCAGACGTTGGGCCGAGGCATGCGCTTGCCTTTCGGAATCTATACCGGTATCGAGATTCTTGACACCTTGGAGGTCGTTGCACACGAACGCTATGAGGATCTTCTGAAAAAGGCAGGAGTCCTCAACCAAGCCTTTATTGACTACCGAACCTGGGCCGCCACTCGTGTCAATGCCCAAGGTCAGACGGTTGTTGTGTCAGAGACGGTCGAGGCCGGTGCTCTGCCTATCATACCGGTCGGGCCCGATTCTCCACCCCCGGCAGCTGGGTCTCTTGGCATACCTACACCCGTTCTTACCACTACCGACGCTCGTACGTCCCAAGCTACACAGGCGGCCGTCAAGTTGAAAGTGTCAATCGAGCGGCGTAAAGGCGCTCCATCAATCGTGGTGCCGCTCCTCAGAATGACCACAGTTGAAAGTAGCTTCACGCTAGCCGACATTACCGATCTGTCGACCTTCCGTAAGCTTGGCGCCGCTCTCGCATCGGATCCTGAGGGCGAGTTGACGCGCACCCTGTTTAGCGCCCGGGTTGTGACAGGACCAGACGGCTTGAAGCGGACCGAGATGGTACGCACTTCCGCAGCCGACCAGATCCGCTCTGCACCGACACTCTTCGCCATTGATCAGCTGCGTACTGAACTCGTCGACCTCGTGCTTGCTTCGCCGGCTGTCCCGGCTCGTTCCAGCCAGCGGAAGGCGGTCGTCCCGCTTATCGAAGCATTTCTTTCAGGATTGGGCGATAAGGCCGAGCGTGTCTTATCAGCTAACCTAGGTCGGGCGGGTGCTCGGCTGGTCAGACTGGTTGCTGAGGAGCAACGTCGATACATGGCGAAGCCCACTTACCACGAAGTGGTTGAGCTTCGAGAGTTCGATCCGGCCCGCGCGACTGACAAGGCTACGGTCGACGACCGCCTTGGTCCCTTCGTGAAATCTGTCGCCTATGGTGGGTGGAAGAAGTCGCTATTTGCGATTGAATGGTTTGACTCCGAGCCGGAGAGGCACGTCGCGAACATTATTGATGAGGATGATGCCATCTCCCTGTGGGTTCGCCTTCAGATCAATGATCTTCCTATCCTCTGGAATTCGCAGGGGCAGCAGTACAACCCGGATCTTATCGTAATCGAGGCTGGCGGGCGTCACATAGTTGTTGAGGTGAAGATGGATAAAGAGATCAATGCGGCCGACGTACAGGGCAAGAGAGTAGCCGCCCAGCGTTGGGCGAATCACGTGAATAGCGACTCTAGTGTGAGCGACGAGTGGCAGTACCTGTTGGTGTCGGAATCTGATATTAGGGAGTCGAAGGGTTCGTGGTCGGCGCTCAAGGGATTGGGTACGTAGGAAGGGTCTCTTTACGTAGTCTATCGGTCCGACTTACATCACCCGTGGAGGCAAGTACTGATTCAGCGCTAAAGCCAGTTTCGACTCTAGGTCGCTTAACTCGGGCTTCTTGCCGCTGAGGGCTGCCGTAACGAGGCCCGCATACGCTTCGAACTGCATACCTACGGCATCTGCCACTATCGCCCGGAATTTCTTGCCGGGAGTCAGTCGTAGAATTTCATCCAACTCGCCTGCAGATAGAGCCGTCTCAACGCGAAGCTTCTCTTCTTCGAGAGCCGCCTCGGGATCGAATGCCCATTTGGTATGATTGAAGATCTCAGGGAGGCTCTTCACTATGTCGGCCAGAGAATCCGTCCTGCTCGAGGTACTCGACAGCAGAGTCTCCAGTTGCGGCCGTAGTCGCGCCTTCCAACGATCCATTATTATTTTGTGTCTTTCAGTATCACCGGTCGCAACGCGTAAATCGTTTCCGTAGACTGCCTCGTCGAGTGGTAACCCGAGATGAGCACAGACAGCTGCCACAACTGAAGGTATGGCGAATAGGCTTTCGACTTCGTGCACAGGCAAGACGTGAATTTCTGCTGGTTGAGCATCGAAGAATGCATCGGGATGGAAGTCTCGGTCAATAATTCCCAGGGGTTGTAGTCCTGCGATAATGTCGGCGCTTTTCAGCGTTTCGACGGACCTCAGAACTCGATCGCATGACCCAACAGCGCGAACCGCTGTTGTAGTGGCATCAAACCAAGCCTCGTAGAGCATCTTGTCGAGGCTGGTGTTATTACCCTCGCAGAAGACGGCGCGCTTTGCATAGAACGAGAAGGATGCAGTCCCGAGTAGGATGTCAGCCATATCCTTGGGCACTGTCTGCGCAGTCGGCAGTAGCCTCAGCCCCTCCACAGGATCCGCCATTATGAATGCTGCGTCGCGTCGTGAGAGAGCGAAGGTCATGTCATGGGTGATATAGACGAAGCGGAGGTCATCCCTGGCCGCCTCAAGGCTGTTCCAGAACCTTACCGCCAATAGCGAGTGGAAGTGTGTTTCTGGTTCGTCGACAACTATTACACCTGGTTCAGCGCTAAAGATCTTGCTAGCGAGGTATAGTGCCGCTTTCTCCCCATCGCTCATGGTATTGGCGGAATATTCCATGGGAGTGTCTCCCACGGTGCTCTTCACCATTGGCGACCAATCTTTCCATGCCAACTCTCTGCCGGGGAAGATCTCACTCCAAATATCCTCGACTTTCGTCAGTGGGGTCTCTGGAAGTGCATCTTGTGGTGTTCCGTGACGCAGCTTTCGCGTGTAGTCCATCGATGCCATGGCCGACTGAGCCATGAGCTGCGACAGCATGTAGTCGAAATCGGATGCGAGTTCAGAAGGCGCATTCTGCGCCTGGGCTCTCTGGTTCAAGTAGTTCGCTCTTGCGTTGGTGTAGCCCATGGCCGGTATTTCGGGGTTGATGCGCGTGTTTCTGAGCGCGTTCACGAACTCGATTTTGTCGGCAGACATGGAACGGGCCTTGCGTGTCTTGCCTGAGCCATTGGGGCCAATGATAACCACGGGGGCCGTGCCAGGAAGTTCCGTGCCGTCTGGTAGTCTTATTAAGAGATTCATCTCTATTGTATTGTACCAAATCTCTGCCGGACTGGCTGTTCAGTGCGTTTCAGGATCGGGCCCACCCCAACGTCGGTCAGCTACGCGCTGGAACTCAGCTGGCGGATGTGAAAGGTGACGGAGTAGGTCCAGGCACGGAGCACGGACGGATGGTCGGAGGATGGGCGACGTCTCCGACCCTCAGTCAGGGTCGCCGAGTTGAGTCCGTGGTGTCTGCAAGCTGGACCAGGAGGCGGACGAAGGCCTCGGGCGGGTTTGAAAGCGCCTGCAGGCTCTCCGCCAGCACTAATGAGACAAACCTACGGTTTTTCTCATCGCGCCAGGCTTGAAGTGAATTCAAGCTTAGGCTACTCTTTTCCCTAAAGTATCAAACGAGGTCCAATGAAAATTACCAAGTATGAACATTCATGTTTAGATATAACACTAGACGGTAAGCGGCTATTAATTGACCCCGGCGTGGTAACTATTACAATACCAAACTACCAAAACATCGACGCGGTTTTGGTGACCCATATGCATCCGGACCATTTTGATTTGGACAAACTGCTAGCTATCCGCGCAGAAAATCCCGACTGTCTTATATATACCGTACAGGCAGTGGCCGACTTGGTCGGAACCCAGCTAGAATTAACTATTATAAATCGTGGCGATATAGCCAGTGTTGGACCGTTTAATTTGGAGTTTTTTGGCGGTCAGCACGCCGTCATACATAGCAGTACGCCAACCACTGATAACGTGGGCGTAACCATAAATGGCCGGTTTTATTATTCTGGCGATTCTTTAAGCGTTCCCAGTTTGTCCATAGACGTATTAGCCGTACCCATTACTGCCCCGTGGCTCAAAATTTCCGAAGCCATGGATTTTATTACCGCCATGAAGCCTAAGCGGGTTTTCCCAGTTCA
>Ga0136611_10001339_pt1 | contig 17108 bp, 12 predicted proteins | sample AntDrymUQ2232306_2_FD_106645 | JGI IMG/M metagenome (GOLD analysis project Ga0136611, IMG submission 106645) | Polar desert sand microbial communities from Dry Valleys, Antarctica - metaG UQ223 (23.06) | ecosystem: Environmental > Terrestrial > Soil > Desert | place: Antarctica: Dry Valley...
ACGGAAAACCGCACCGCAGCTACAGGGTCCGGGTGTTGGCGAACTCCTGGTGTGCTTCACTTTGCAGCGGCGGAGCCATGTCCAAACGGCCCGCCAAAAACTGTGACTGCTTGAGCAGCTTCAAAGACGCAGACCCGAGGATCAGAAAGCGCCCGTTGCAACAGCCGCGTCAATTTCTCCGCGCATCTGGCCAAACAGCTCCGGCATGTTTTGAATTTGATTCAGGTCAAGGCGTTCGAACAACCTTGCATTTCAGACATCACACATTCAAAACACAAGGAAAATAAACCAACGCGAAAGAAGCCAGTTCAGCCCGTCAATCGGAAGTAACGGCTGCTCGCGCCCGTGCAGCATGGGCTTCAGCCAGGTCCAGCTCCCAGAGCCACGCAAAATCAGAACTTCGGCAGCCCCTTCATTCCGCCCATCCTTTTCATCATTTTCATCATTCCGCTGCCCTTCATCTTCTTCATCATTCCCTGCATCTGCCCGAACTCGGTGAGCAGCCGGTTGACTTCCTGAACCTGAACGCCAGAGCCGGCGGCAATGCGGCGCTTTCGCGTGGCCTTGATCAGTTCGGGTTTGCGGCGCTCCAGCTGCGTCATGCTTTGAATGATGCCCTCCTTGCGCTTGATGTCTTTTTCGGCTTTGCCCATATCGACCTGACCGGCACGGGCCGCCATTTCCGCCGGCAGCTTTTCAAGCAGGCTGGACAGGCCGCCCATGTTCTTCATCTGCTGGAGCTGGCTTAGAAAATCGTTCAGGTCGAAGCCGTCGCCCGACTTGATCTTGGCAGCCAGCTTTTGCGCTGCCGCCACATCGACCCCGGCGGCCACCTGTTCGACCAGCGCGACGATGTCGCCCATGCCGAGGATGCGGCCGGCATGGCGTTCGGCGTCGAACACTTCGAGCCCGTCGAGCTTCTCGCTGGTCCCGGAGAACTTGATCGGTGCGCCGGTGATCTGCCGCACGCTGAGCGCCGCGCCGCCGCGCGAATCGCCGTCGGTCTTGGTCAAAATAATGCCGGTCAGCGGCAACGCGTCCTTGAAGGCCTTTGCGGTGTTGACCGCGTCCTGGCCTTGCATGGCATCGACGACGAACAGCGTTTCGACCGGGTTCAAGACCGCATGCAGCTGCTTGATTTCGGCCATCAACACCTCGTCGATCGCCAGGCGCCCGGCGGTATCGACCAGCAGCACGTCGAAGAAATGCCGGCGCGCGTAGTCAAGTGCCGCCAAGGCAATATCGACCGGCTTTTGATCGGTACTGCTTGGAAACCATTCGGCGCCAGCCTGCTTAGTCACCGTTTTCAACTGTTCGATGGCGGCCGGCCGGTATACGTCGCCGGACACGGTCAAAACTTTCTTCTTGCGTTTCTCGATCAGGTGCTTGGCCAGTTTGGCCGTAGTCGTTGTTTTGCCCGCGCCCTGCAAGCCGGCCATGAGGATCACCGCTGGGGGCTGCGCGGCGAGGTTAATGTCGCTGACGCCTTCCCCCATCGTGGCGGCCAGTTCCTTGCTGACGATGCCGACCAGCGCCTGTCCCGGCGATAGCGAGCCCATCACCTCCTGGCCCAGCGCCTTGACCTTGACCCGCGCGACGAAATCGCGCACCACCGGCAGGGCGACATCGGCCTCCAGCAGCGCCACACGCACCTCGCGCAGCATGTCCTGCACATTGGACTCGGTGATGCGGGCCTGGCCGCGCATTTCCTTGACGAGGCGGGAGAGTTTGTCGGTAAGGGCTGAGGCCATGTGTGCGTCGCGCTTGAGAAAAGCGGCCAGGTGAGAGGAAAAAATCAGGGTTGAGGTGGGAGTTGCGGAGATGCCGGCCCACCGCTTTCATACGAGCGAGGCAAACGAGGCGCTGGCGTAAATCGTAGGCAACAGTGCCCCGGTTATCGACAGATTCAGCCACCGGTTTGAGCGAAGCAGCGATGACCTCGGGCTAAACTCCGCCAATGATTTTAGCTTTCGGGGCCGGTTGGGGGTTTGCAGCGGCAGCGGGGGCCGCCGGCGCCTATGCGGCCGTGGCGCTGGCCCGCGCGCGGCTCTCCACCCCGGGCCTTCGCTCCATTTTGCTGGCCGCCTGGGTGCTGCACGCGATCGCGCTGGGCGATGGCCTGATGGGGGAACCAGCCCGCTTTGGCTTCGCGCCATCGCTGTCGGTCACTGTCTGGCTGGTGCTGACGGTTTATGCCATTGAAAGCAGGCTGTTCCCGCAGCTTCATGCGCATTGGGGGCTAGCCGGACTCGCCAGCGCCGCCGTGGTTCTGGCACTGGTGTTTCCCGGCAGCAGTTATCCGGCCATCGCGTCGCCGTGGCTTCCACTGCACTGGGCGCTGGGCATTGCGTCTTACGGCCTGTTTGCCGTGGCAGTGGTGCACGGCTGGCTCATGAGCCGGTCCGAGCAGTCGATGCGCAAAGCCGCCCAGACCGATGCCGGTGTGCCCTTGATGACGCTGGAGCGACTGACCTTCCGTTTTGTGCAGGCCGGCTTTGCGCTGCTGTCTGCCACCTTGCTGGCTGGCTGGTTTTTTGCCGAAACCTTTTACGGCCCGCAACAGGCCTGGAAATGGAATCACAAAACCATTTTCTCGCTACTCGCCTGGCTGACCTTCGCCGCACTGTTGATCGGCCGCGCCCGTCTCGGCTGGCGCGGCCGCAAGGCTGTGCGGGTGCTTTACCTCGGCGCCGGCCTGCTGCTGTTTGGCTACGCCGGCTCGCGGTTCGTGCTCGAGGTCATACTGGGACGCGTATGAAATACCTGTTGGTCCTGGGCTTGGTGCTGGTCGTCTTCTGGGCATGGCGCAGCGCCCGCGACCGACGGGCCGCCAGCCTGCGGCAAGCCGACAAACCCGCGCCTGTGCCTGTTCAGACCGAGATCGTCGAATGCGATTTGTGCCATCTGCACCTGCCCCGCCCGGACGCGCTGATCGGCGCCACCGGCACCTTCTGCAGCGACGCGCATCGCGTTCAGGCAGGACGCGAGGCTTGACCCCATGTCTGTGCTGCGCCAGCGCCTGTTAGCCGGCTTTCTGCCCTAAGCCTGAGGCTGCTGATGGACTCGCAATTTCATTCCTGGCTCGAATCGTCAGAAAGGCGCTCAGACGCGCTGGATAGCGCGGTCTATCCGGATTCATTTGATCGGCTCTGGCGCATGTTCATGACTGCCAGAGTCACGATCGCCGTAGTGCTGATCGTGCTGCAGGGCTCAATGTACGCCTTGAGTCAGACCAGCGGCGGGCCGGCCGCAACGATCTGCGCGGCCTATCTTTTTGCAACTCTGGCAGTGCGCCTGTTTGCCAAGCCGCGCCCGCCGCAGGGGGCGTTCGATCTGCAATGGCTGCTGACGGTTGGCGTTGACGTGGCGGCTTTTTCTGCGCTTGAGTTCGTTCAAGTCGGGGGCATCGGCTACACGCCGCTATTTGCGCTGCCGGTGCTGCTGTCGTCGGTATTGGGCCCAATGCTGCTGGCTTTCGGAACGGCTGCCTCCGTCGCGCTGGTTTTGCTGGCGACCGCCTGGTGGACAGCCACGCAAACGGTGGGAGAAACCAACGCCCGTTTTCTGCAGGCCGCGATCAGCGGCTCGGGCTTTTTTCTGATGGCATGGCTGGCCAACCAGCTGGCGCTGCGCCTGTCGCGCGAGGAGGCCAAAGCCCGGGCCAGCCACTCGGCCGCCAGCATGCAGAACACCGTCAACCAGCTGGTCATCGAAGGTCTTGCCGAAGGTGTGCTGGTAGTCGATGAACACGGCACGGTTCGTTCAATCAACCGCGCCACCGGCCGCCTTCTGGCGACCAGCGACGGAGCCCGCAACGCGCTTTTCGTGTTGACGCGCGAAAAGGCCTGGCAGCCGCTGGTCGCGTTGATGACCCACACGTTCTTGACGCAGCGTCCCCAAGAGTCCGATATCAGTCTCGACTACCCGGCGGCCGGTGTACGCAGGTTGCATGTGCGGACCCGCCTTGCGCAGGCCAGGGACGGCAGCCAGGAAAACCTGTGCGTCATGTTCCTCGAAGACCTGCGCGTCATGGAGGCGCGGCTGCGTACGGAGAAGCTCGCCGCGATGGGCCGCATGTCGGCTGCAGTGGCGCATGAAATCCGCAATCCGCTTGCGGCGATTTCGCAGGCCAACGCCTTGCTGGAGGAAGACCTGCAAGACCCAGGTCATAAACAATTGACGGCGATGGTCCGCCAGAATGCGCTGCGCCTGGGCCGGATCGTCGATGAAATACTGAATGTTTCGCGCGCCCACGAGTCATTGCCTGCCGCTGAAGCAATGACGTTGCCGCTAGACGAGACAGTGCGGCAAACCACCAGCGAATGGGTGATTCACCACCAGGCGGGAGAGCGGGTGCAGATCGGCGTCGATGCACGGCATGTTGCGGTCTGGTTCGAAGCCGAACACCTTCGCCGTCTTATGATCAATTTGCTCGACAACGCGCTGCGCTATGCCAGCGACCGGGTCGGTGCGATTCGGGTCGAAACGCTTGCGTCTTCGCCCGGACAATCCCGGCTGTCGGTCTGGAGCGATGGCGCGCCGCTCGAAAAAACCGTGCACACCCATCTGTTCGAGCCATTTTTCTCATCTGAGATCCGCAGCACCGGGCTGGGTCTGTATATTTGCAGGGAATTGTGCGAACGCTACGGGGCGCTGATCGGATATCAGCGGGTTGACCGGAACGGCGTGGCCGGAAATGAATTTTTTGTGCTGCTGCGGTCCGGCGCCCCAGCGCCAAGTGACCAGTACGCCGCGTTTGAGGCTTTGCCCACCTGACCATGAGTTTGCCCCTCGCCCACCCCTCCGGCCAACCAGCCCGCATCCTTGTCGTTGACGATGAGCCCGATTTGCGCACCCTTTATGAGTTGACCCTGCTCAGGGAGGGCTACCGGGTCGAAGCCGCAGCCGATCTGGCGCAGGCGCGTGAGCAGTTGCAAATCCAGGGTTTTGACGCCGTGATCACCGACATGCGGCTGCCTGACGGGCTGGGACTGGAGCTGCTCCGCGAGCTGGTCAGTGCGCAGCGCACCGAGCGCTGCGTCGTGATCACCGCGCACGGTTCAGCTGAGAACGCCGTAGAAGCCCTCAAGGCTGGCGCTTTCGACTACCTGACCAAGCCGGTAGACCTGAAGCAGTTCCGCAGTGTGGTCGCCTCGGCTGTTCAGGGGACCCGGGCGGCGCCGCTTCCACTACGCGGCGCGGGTGGACAGCCCGACGTGCTACAGCGCAACCGGACGTCTGCGGCGTCGTTGGATATCGGGGCGGCATCAGACAGCATTTTGCAAAGGCTGGTCGGGCAATCGGCTTCGATGCGGGCCGTGAAAGCGCGTATCGTCAAGGTCTCCGGCAGCATGGCCCCGGTTCTGATTCAGGGCGAATCGGGCACCGGCAAGGAACTCGTCGCCCGCGCCGTCCACGCGTGCAGCTACCGTCATTCGGGTCCCTTCGTCGCAGTCAATTGCAGCGCCATACCCGAGAACCTGCTCGAGGCGGAGTTTTTCGGCGCGCGCAAGGGGGCCTACACCGGCTCGGCGCAGGACCGACAAGGCTACTTTCAGGCGGCGAAAGGGGGCACGCTCTTTCTTGACGAAATTGGCGATCTGCCCCTGGCGATGCAATCGAAATTGCTTCGCGCCATTCAGGAGCGGATGGTGCGGCCGCTGGGCTCTCCGCAGGAAGACGCAGTTGACGTGCGAATCGTCAGCGCTACGCATAAAGACCTTGCAGCCGGAGTCCAGGCGGGAAGCTTCCGCCAGGATCTCTACTACCGGCTCAACGTCATCGAGATCGCCGTTCCGGCGCTGCGCGACCGGCGGGAAGACCTGCCGGCGTTATGCGGGGCCCTGCTGAAGCGGATCTGCGCCGAATCCGGCTTTGCCGCCCAGGTGATCGACGCGCCAGCTATGGAGCGACTAAGCGCCTACCCTTTCAACGGCAATGTCCGCGAACTCGAAAACCTGCTGCATCGCGCCGTGGCACTTAGCGAAAACGGCCTGCTGCACTTCGATGCATCGCCCGACGAGTTCGTTCCGGTCCCGGACAACCTGCAAAATTACCTGGATAAACAGGAGCGCAATATTTTGGCGAAGGTGCTTGAAGAAACCGGCTTCAACCGCACGGCCGCCGCGGCCCGACTAGGCTTGAGCCTGCGCCAGATCCGCTATCGCATCGCCAGGCTCGGCATTGCGACCCCTACCAGCGAAGACGCGGCCGATGACACCGCCTGACATTCACCAATGCAGGCCTTTGTGGCAGGACGGCTGGTATCGATTCGCCCGCGCGTTGCCGTCACCCAATTTCAGCAGCCGGCCGGCCGACGCAACCCTGGATCTCATCGTCATCCACTCGATCAGCCTGCCACCCGGAGAGTTCCATAACGGCCAGGTTCAGCGCCTCTTCCTGAACCAGCTTGACTGGAATGCCCACCCGTATTTCCAGCAGTTGCGCGGGTTGCAGGTGTCGGCGCATTTCTTCATCACCCGCCGGGGAGAACTGTGGCAGTTTGTCGGCTGCGGCGAGCGCGCTTGGCATGCCGGGCAATCCGAATACCGTGGACGCGCCAACTGCAACGACGACTCCATCGGCATAGAGCTCGAAGGCCTGGAGGGCGGAACCTTCGAGATCCCCCAGTACGAAAGCCTGATCAGCCTGTGCAACGTGCTGGCCGACGCCTACCCGATCGCCCATTTTGCTGGCCACGAGCACGTAGCGGCTGGCCGAAAGCGGGACCCGGGTGCCGGCTTCGACTGGCCCCTGCTGCAGCGCGCACTCGGCGCAAACGACGCGCAATATCCCCCCACGGCCAGTTAACCGGGATCTCGCTTGGCCGTCGGACTCCAGTTCGGACCGCCCGCTCTCCCTTGAGGGGCTGGCTCCCTGCGACGGCGAAAATCTCCACCACGTTTCCAGACTTTTCGCATCGCCGAAAACAAGGGGATTGCAGCTTTTTCGCACCGGAAAACAGCCCGTGGAATAAAATCTATGCTCGGTGAAAAAACACTACCAGTAGTGGCTTGTAATCACCAAAGGCACTAGGTATAGTGTCCTAATCCGATTACAGTCCAAGTCAGAGGAGCGGTAACAGGCTTTAAAAACAGGCCTTCAAAACCGCCCTTTAAAAACACTAGCCTTCCGGCATGTATTCAAGCGACTCAAGGCCCTCCAACCCCCATCCATATTGCGAGCGCCTTCACGCACGACCCTGCCGCAGCAAAAATAAATCGAGAGAAATCCATGCAAACCACCTCCCAAACAATCCCTGAAAACCCTAGCGGGTTTTCCGGCGCCGCAGCGCTCGGCCGCACCAGCGGACATAGCAATCCGCTGGCCCACCACCAGATCATTCGCCGCAATGGCGCGGTGGTGCCCTGCGAGCCCAACAAAATCGCCGTGGCGATGATGAAGGCTTTTTTGGCAGTTCACGGCACGCAGGGCGCCGCCTCTGCCAGCGTGCGCGAAACCGTTGACCAGCTAACTCAGGCTGTCATGCGGGCACTGGTCCGCTCGCGTCCGGGCGGCGGCACTTTTCATATTGAAGACGTTCAGGATCAGGTTGAACTGGGCTTGATGCGTGGCGGCCACCATGAGATCGCACGGGCTTACGTCCTGTACCGCGAAAAGCGCAGTCAGGAGCGCACTCGCAACATGCAAAGTACCGCCGCGTCCGTCGTTCCCCTGTTGCACGTGATGGACAACGGCAAAAAGGTGGCGCTTGACGTCGTCAAGCTGACGGCGCTTATTGAGGCGTCCTGCGCCAATCTGGGCGCCGGAGTTTCCCCCGAACCCATCTTGATAGAAACCATGCGCAATCTGTACGACGGCGTGCCTATCGACGAGGTGTACAAGGCCTCCATCCTGGCTGCGCGCACGCTAATCGAAAGAGATCCCGACTACACCTATGCCACTGCGCGTCTTTTAATGCACGCCATCCGCCGTGAGGTTCTGGGTGAAGAGGTGGACCAGCAAGCAATGCAGGCCCGCTACGCAGAATACTTCCCACAGTTCATTGCCAAAGGTGTAAAGAACGAGCTTCTGGATGAAAAGCTCCAGCAGTTCGATCTGGAACGACTGGGAGCGGCGTTGAAGCCCGAGCGTGACCTGAAGTTTGACTACCTCGGCCTGCAGACCCTGTTCGACCGGTATTTCCTGCATGTCCGCAAACAGCGCATCGAACTGCCGCAGGTATTCTTCATGCGCGTCGCAATGGGCCTTTCGCTAAACGAAATTGATCGCGAGGCGCGCGCCATCGACTTTTACGAGGTGTTGTCGTCGTTCGATTTCATGTCGAGCACACCGACGCTGTTCAATGCGGGCACGCTGCGCTCGCAACTGTCGTCCTGCTATCTCACTACGGTAGCCGACGATCTGGGGGGGATTTACGACGCCATCAAGGAAAACGCCTTGCTGTCCAAATTCGCAGGCGGTCTGGGCAACGACTGGACGCCGGTGCGCGCACTTGGCGCCCACATCAAAGGTACCAACGGCGAGTCACAGGGCGTAGTGCCCTTCCTGAAAGTGGTCAACGACACGGCCGTCGCTGTTAACCAGGGCGGCAAGCGCAAGGGCGCGGTCTGCGCGTATCTGGAAACCTGGCACCTGGACATCGAGGAGTTTCTGGAGCTACGCAAGAACACCGGCGACGACCGCCGACGCACCCACGACATGAATACCGCCAACTGGATCCCGGACCTGTTCATGCGCCGGGTGATGGAAGGCGGAAGCTGGACCCTGTTCTCCCCCTCCGACACGCCTGATTTGCATGACAAGTACGGCAAGGAGTTCGAGAGCATTTACACGGCCTACGAGGCGGCAGCCGAGCGCGGCGAAGTCAAGCCCTCCCGGAAGCTCCAGGCTACTGACATGTGGCGCAAGATGCTGTCGATGCTGTTTGAAACTGGCCACCCCTGGATCACGTTCAAAGACGCCTGCAATATTCGCTCGCCGCAGCAGCATACCGGCGTCGTTCACTCGTCCAACCTGTGTACCGAAATTACGCTGAACACCAGCGAAACCGAAACTGCCGTCTGCAATCTGGGCTCGGTCAATCTGGTTCAGCATTTGATGGCCGGCGCCGACGGCGTCAAGGTTGTTGATCATGCCAAACTAAAAAAGACCATCACCACCGCGATGCGCATGCTCGACAACGTGATCGACATCAATTATTACGCCGTAAAGAAAGCGCGCGACTCCAATATGCGGCACCGACCTGTAGGTCTGGGCATCATGGGTTTTCAGGATTGCCTGTACGAACTACGCGTGCCCTACGCCTCCGATGCAGCGGTGGACTTCGCTGACAAATCGATGGAAGCGGTCTGCTACCACGCCTATTGGGCTTCAACCGAATTGGCCCGCGAGCGCGGCAAGTACGCCAGCTACAAGGGCTCGCTCTGGGACCAGGGCATCTTGCCGCTCGATACCCTCGACATGCTGGCCGAGGCACGCGGGGGCTATGTCGAGGTTGACAGGTCTGCAACGCTGGACTGGGACGCTCTGCGTAGCAAGATAGCGCAAGACGGCATGCGCAACTCCAATTGCGTGGCGATCGCGCCAACTGCAACCATCTCCAACATCATCGGTGTAGATGCCTGTATCGAGCCGTGCTTTGGCAACCTTTCGGTCAAATCCAACCTTTCTGGTGAGTTCACCGTCATCAACAGTTATCTGGTGCACGACCTGAAACGTCTGGGCTTGTGGGACAGCGTCATGCTGGTCGATTTGAAGCACTTTGACGGTTCGCTGCGCCCGATAGACCGAGTGCCTAACGACATCAAAACGCTTTATGCGACTGCATTCGAGGTTGATTCTTCATGGATAGTAGAGGCTGCCTCGCGCCGTCAAAAATGGATAGACCAGGCGCAGTCGCTGAATATCTACATGTCGGGCGCATCCGGGAAAAAGCTCGACGACACCTACAAACTGGCTTGGGTGCGCGGCCTAAAAACCACTTATTACCTTCGCACCATTGGTGCAACACACGCTGAAAAATCTACCGTAAAAGCCGGCAAGATGAATGCAGTCTCGTCGGGTGGAGAAGCGGTGAATGCCGACTTCACTCCGGCCTCCAATAGTCTTGATTCCGCTGTAGCCGCAGCCCGCCTGCAGCTGAGTTCAGCGCCCGCCACCGACATCAAGTTCTGTGCGATAGACGATCCCGGCTGCGAGGCTTGCCAATAAAAAAAGCATCGCGTCAGGAGTTAAAAATTTGCGCCACATTCGACGTAATTGAGCAACACAAAAGCGCAGTAGTCCGAACCATCGCTTCTCAATTCGAGTTGCTGCTTTCATAATCCCAAAGTATTGGAACCCTCTATGTTGACCTGGGACGAAGAAGTCAAACCTTCCCTGCAAAATTCTTTGAGCAACGGCCCGACGCCCAGCCGCTCGAACGAACCTTCGCCTTCTTTTTCTGCCTCGCCGTCCGCGCAATCCAAAACCAAGTTGCGCTTGCTGGACGACGGCACGGCCTACCATACGCCCGCCTCGATCGCGTCAACCAGCAACGCTGTATCGGCGCCAGCAGTCGCCAAGCGCGTTAGAGCGGCGGACAAGCGCATCATCAATGGCCAGACCGATGTAAACCAGCTGGTTCCGTTCAAATACAAATGGGCTTGGGAAAAATACCTTGCCACCTGCGCCAACCACTGGATGCCGCAGGAAGTCAATATGACCCGCGACATTGCGCTCTGGAAAGACCCGAATGGGCTGACCGAAGACGAGCGCCGACTGGTCAAGCGCAACCTCGGCTTTTTCGTCACAGCGGACTCGCTGGCAGCCAACAACATCGTACTGGGCACCTACCGGCACATCACGGCGCCAGAATGCCGGCAGTTCCTGCTGCGCCAAGCTTTTGAAGAAGCCATTCACACCCACGCCTACCAGTACATTACCGAGTCGCTTGGGCTTGACGAGAGCGAGATCTTCAACGCCTACAACGAAGTGCAATCCATCAAGGACAAAGATCAGTTCCTGATTCCATTCATAGAAGTCATCTCCGATCCGCATTTCAAGACTGGTACGCCCGAAGCCGACCAGACACTGCTCAAGTCGCTGATTGTTTTCGCTTGCCTGATGGAAGGTCTGTTTTTCTACGTCGGTTTCACGCAAATCCTGGCGTTGGGGCGTCAGAACAAGATGACCGGCGCAGCCGAGCAGTACCAGTACATCCTGCGCGACGAATCAATGCACTGCAATTTCGGCATCGACCTCATAAACCAACTCAAGCTTGAGAACCCGCATTTGTGGACGGCCGAGTTCAAGGCAGAAATCAAAGTACTGTTTCTCAAGGCGGTGGAGCTCGAGTACCGCTACGCCGAAGACACCATGCCGCGTGGCGTGCTCGGTCTCAATGCATCGATGTTCAAAGGGTACCTGCGCTACATCGCAAATCGACGCGCAACGCAAATTGGACTTGAAACTCTTTTCCCTAACGAGGAAAATCCGTTCCCATGGATGAGCGAGATGATCGATCTCAAGAAAGAGCGAAATTTTTTCGAAACCCGAGTGATCGAGTACCAGTCTGGCGGCGCTCTCTCTTGGGATTGATGACAGAGTTTTACAGAAAACACCCTGAACAATGATTTCCCGAATTGCAATGACCACCGACAGCGCCAAAGAGCGCGAGATGGGCTTTGCTCCTGTGTTCTCGGCGCTGGGCCCGGTATCCAAAGGCCTAACGCCGTGAATCGCTTTGCGTACTCCAGACGCGAAGTGCTCTTTGCAATGTGATCAAGGAGAAAACTATGGCAACTGCGAAAAAACCAGCAGCAAAAAAAGCTGCATCGAAGAAGGCGCCGGCTAAAAAAGTAGCGGCCAAAAAAGCTCCCGCCAAAAAAATGGCAGCCAAGAAAGCACCAGCAAAAAAAGTAGCGGCCAAAAAAGCCCCTGCCAAAAAAGCTGTTGCCAAAAAGGCCCCGGCGAAAAAAGTAGCAGCAAAGAAGGTTGCGGCCAAAAAGGCCCCAGCCAAGAAAGCTGCTGCCAAAAAGCCAGCCGCAAAAAAGGTAGCCAAAAAAGCCGCTGCGAAAAAGCCTGCTGCGAAAAAAGCAGCCCCGAAGAAAGCAGCAAAGAAGCCTGCTGCAAAGAAAGCCGCGAAGAAACCCGCTGCGAAGGCATCTTCCGCTCCCCAAGCACCTGCGGCCCAGACCACCCTGAGTCCGCAAGCCGCCTGGCCGTTCCCGACTGCCAGCAAGCCTTAAGCACTCAAGCTTTCGTGCCTGGAGCCCGATGTCGAAAGGCATCGGGCTTTTTTGTGCCAGCCGGGTTCGGGCAGTTCGCCGCGTGGCTCTTTTTGCCCAATGCGGACCCATCGGCTTGAAATCTCTCCGTGCAATCCCGATACGCCTCCCGCAGTAGCGTCAGCGCTAAACAGTCAGCGCCAAGCCTTTCAAAAACGCGCCGTCCAGCCGATAGTTTTGACCGCCGCGACTGGCGATCTTGAGCGAGCCCATGCGGTTCCCCAACTCGGAACAACGGATCAGAGACCATCCTCTCTCAAGGCCAAACAGCAGCGCAGAGCGAAACGCATCGCCACAACCCGTCGGGTCCACCACCTCCGCAGCTTTCGCAGGGGGCACCAGGGTCGATACCCCATTTACCCACACCTCGCTGCCTTGGGCACCCAGCGTGACGATCAATCCCAAGACGCTGCGCGATAGCTCGGCGCAGGTAAAACCGGTGCGGTCGCAGAGCATTTTGGCTTCGTAGTCGTTGACGGTGATCCAGCTGGCCATCTCGACAAATCGCGCCAGCTCGAGCGCATCGAACATCGGCAAGCCCTGACCCGGATCGAACACGAAAGGAATGTCTGCCGCCCTGAACTGGGCCGCGTGATCAAGCATGGCATCTCGGCCATCGGGTGCCACGATGCCGAGTTTGATGTCCGCGCGCGCCTCAATACGCGAGACGTGCGCCTGCATCATCGCGCCGGGGTGGAAGGCGGTGATCTGGTTGTTGTCGCGGTCGGTCATGATCATGGCCTGCGCCGTGTAGGCGTCCTCGACTTGGCGCACGAACTCGGTGTTGATGCCCAGACCTTGCAGACGCTCCACGTATTCCGGCCCATCGGAACCCACCGTGGCCATCGGCAGCGGAGAGCCGCCGAGCTGCTTCAGTCCGTAGGCGATGTTTCCGGCGCAACCGCCGAACTCACGGCGCAGTGCAGGCACCAGGAACGAAACATTCAGGATATGCAGTTGATCAGGCAGGATCTGTTCGGCGAACCGGCCTTCAAAGGTCATGATGTTGTCAAAAGCCAGGGAACCGCAGATCAAGGCAGACATGCATACTCGTTTCGATCAAGGATAAAAAGCCAGCAAGCGATATCCCGCCACTGGAAGCACAAGAACTGCGGGCGGGCTACTGGATGCCGAAGCAAGATCCAGCGCCGCGCTACCGGAGTCGGCCGCAACCCGCATGGTCAGAACACCGGCGACTTCACCCAGCGGACCGACGGTTGCAGTATCTGCTCCGAATTGCGCGGGAGCGACCACGCGCCGGATCAACGGCCTATCCTGGGAGTCCGTCAGCGTGACTTCGATCGAAGGTAAGCGAAGCGCGATCGGTGCCGTACTTTTCAACACGAAACCGAGCCGGTATGCGTCGATCGCAAGTTTGTTGAAGGTAGAGCTGTCGATCACAAGCGAATCGATACGCCGGGCCGGACCGACAACACAGCCCGCAACATCGCAAAAGGCTTCGAACGCTGGCACCGCAGGCGGATAGAGCGCGGCCAGCTCGTCCCGGTACTTCATCAGACCCTGGAGGATCAGCGCCAGCGTCAAAGTCAGCGCAAGCAGGGACAGAGAGCGCCGCATTCTGCGTTGCCGCCAAAAACCATCAAGCCGCGCCTTGCGCACAAAAGTCACCTCGCCCGGCGGACTCACCCCAAGCGCCCCGGGCGTCTGGGCAGTGGCGTCCTGACCCCGCTCACCGGCTGAACCCTGAAGGTCGTCGAAGTCATAGGAAACATAGGACTCGTCAGGCGACCCATCGTGTCCGTCGGCCGGCACGCACGTGTCGGCATTCCCGTCACCCCCGTCTGGGAACGCTGAAATTGGGGTGGACGAATCCTCTGCGGTCGGCCGCTGCAGGCCGGTCGGCGTCGCAGCGAATCGGTTCGGCAACTTCGAAGCCGCTCTGGACGCTGCAACGCGCTGCTGTCTGCGCTCTCGCGCTGCCTTCCAGGCACCGGGGTCAAAATGATCAGGGTGGGGCTGACCCGCTGTTTTGCCATAAAGCCTTGCGGCTTCAGGCGGATCTGGTTGAACCGCATTCTCCGGCGTCGGCGCGCGTGCGTTTTGGCTCGCCTCCGCAATCCACCTGGGTATCGTGCGCGGCATGGGCGCAGTCGCAGAACCGCGTGCTGGCAAAACTTCCTGGACCATCCCGCCCGGGACTTCGGCGAGGGGTTCGAGTGAAGGAGCGGCTGGTGCCGACCCCTGCTCCAAGGCACCATTGACCGGGTCCACCGGAAAGTCGGCTGCCCTTTCGGATTGCAGATAAGACTGGGCGTCGAACACGTCGGCGCATTGCCCGCAGCGCACCCATCCCTGGGCAATCTTGAGTTGGTCGGGCACGATTTTGAACATCGTGCCGCACGCCGGGCAGCGGGTTATGAGGCTCATCTTGACGCAATATTGTAGAGGTGCCCATGCAAGGATCCCCTGCAGCCGAAGACGATTTGCCCAGATAAAACGCTCCAGTCAGCGTTCCGCCGTCATCAATATCCAGCCCTCTTCTTCATTGCTTACCTTGAGTCTCAGATAAGGGGAATAGGCCGCGACCAATTCGTCGGCTTGGCGTGACAGGATGCCGGCCAGCACCAGGTGGCCACCGGGCGCGAGGTGCGCGCACAGCAGCGGGGCCAGCACCTTCAACGGTGTCGCGAGGATGTTGGCCAGCACGGTGTGGTAGAGCCCGGATGCGCAGTCAGGCAGACCGGCATGCAGCTCAATGTGATTGGCCTCAGCGTTCGCCCGCGTGGCCTCGACGGCGGCCGGGTCGATATCCACCGCATCGACCTGCTCCGCACCAAACTTTGCCGCGCCGATGGCAAGAATGCCCGACCCGCATCCGTAATCCAGCACACGGCCGAGCCGCCTTAGCGCCAAGTCGGCTGGAGCAGGTCTGGCCCCTGCATTCGGTGTACCCAGCGCCAGGTCGAGGATGGCCGCTTGCGCTCCACCGGCAATCCAGCGCAGGCACATGCGTGTCGTCGGGTGCGTGCCGGTACCGAAAGCAAGACCAGGATCGAGCCGGATGACCTGTCGCGCCTGAGCCGGGGGCACATGCCAGGTCGGCACGATCCAGAATGTCGGCGTGATCTCCACCGGCGCGAACTGCGCCTGCGTCAGGCGTACCCAGTCCTGGTCTGGCACGGCTTGCAGTGCGACGACCCGGCAGTGGGCAAAAAAGTCCTGCGCGAACAACACGCGGCCGGCACTTTGGGCCAGCGCCCCGGTGGCAAACAGCGCCACCACACGCGAACGTGCCCAGCCGGCCTGCGGTGGCGGCATGCCCGGCTCGCCGAAAAGCGCCTGCTCGTCTGCCGTGTGGGCATCGGCGTCTTCGACCGACACACTGAGCGCGTCCAGGGCCTCAAGCGCGTCGCTCAGTGTCTCGACCTCGTCAACCGGCGCAAGCAGGATCAGTTCAAACATGATGGATAGGCTGACGCTGGATGGATGCCACAGCATCTCCGATCAAGCGGGGGCGCGGAGCTGGCTTGGCCGAGCCGCAAGCGCAGCGGCCCCCTCGGGAGGCACCCTCCGATATTTCAGGGCGATCGGATTGGTGCGCGACCTTGGGGGCTTCATCTGTTCCGCTTGGCCAGCCAGTCTTCGAGGTAGTGAATGTTGGTTCCGCCATCAACAAACTTGGCATCGATCATCAACTCGCGGTGCAGCGCAATGTTGGTGTTGATGCCCTCGACCACCGTCTCGGACAGTGCCGTGCTCATGCGTGCCAGCGCCTGCGCTCGGGTGTCGCCATAGACAATGATCTTTCCGATCATCGAGTCGTAATTGGGCGGCACGAAGTAGTTTGCGTAAATATGCGAATCGACCCGCACGCCCGGCCCGCCCGGCGTATGCCAGTTGGTGATCCGGCCTGGCGACGGGATGAACTTGTAGGGATCTTCGGCGTTGATGCGGCATTCAATCGCGTGGCCCTTAATCTGGATGTCGCGCTGCGCGAACGGCAGCCGCTCGCCTGCAGCCACCATGATTTGCGTGCGCACGATGTCCACCCCGGTAATCCACTCGGTCACCGGATGCTCGACCTGCAGGCGGGTGTTCATCTCGATGAAATAAAACTCGCCGTTCTCAAACAAGAACTCGAAGGTGCCCGCACCCCGGTAGCCGAGCTTCTTGACCGCAGCCACGCAGCGCTCACCGATGCGCTCTATCAGTTTGCGCGGGATGCCCGGCGCCGGTGCCTCTTCAATGACCTTCTGGTGGCGGCGCTGCATCGAGCAGTCCCGCTCGCCCAGCCAGACCGCATTTTTATATTGGTCCGCCATGATCTGGATCTCGACATGCCGCGGGTTTTGCAGGAATTTCTCCAGGTAAACCTCGGGGTTGCCGAACGCGGCAGCAGCCTCTGCCTTGGTGGTTTGCACGGCATTGATCAAAGCCGCCTCGGTGTGAACCACCCGCATGCCACGCCCACCGCCGCCACCGGCAGCCTTGACGATCACCGGGTAGCCTATCTGTTTGGCAATGCGTTTGACGATCACCGGGTCGTCGGGAAGCACGCCTTCGGAGCCCGGCACGCAGGGCACGCCCGCCTTCAACATGGTTTGTTTGGCCGACACCTTGTCGCCCATGACGCGAATCGAATCGGGCGAAGGCCCGATGAATTTGAAGCCGCTGCGCTCGACGCGCTCGGCAAAGTCGGCGTTCTCACTGAGAAATCCGTAGCCGGGGTGAATCGCTTCAGCGTCGGTCACCTCGGCTGCCGAGATGATGGCGGGCATGTTCAGGTAGCTTTGCGCCGACGCGGCCGGCCCAATACAGACCGCCTCGTCGGCGAGTTTGATGTATTTTGCCTCGCGGTCCGCCTCCGAATACACCATCACTGCCTTGATGCCCATCTCGCGGCAGGCGCGCTGGATG
>Ga0136611_10001340_pt1 | contig 17105 bp, 17 predicted proteins | sample AntDrymUQ2232306_2_FD_106645 | JGI IMG/M metagenome (GOLD analysis project Ga0136611, IMG submission 106645) | Polar desert sand microbial communities from Dry Valleys, Antarctica - metaG UQ223 (23.06) | ecosystem: Environmental > Terrestrial > Soil > Desert | place: Antarctica: Dry Valley...
GAGCGGGCGACGATGTCGTCGGCCTGCTCGCGCGCCTCGCGCAGGCGCTGGCGATACTCGTCGAGCAGCTCGTCGGCCTCCTCGCGCTGCTTCTCCGAGGCCTCGATGTTCTCCTTGATCGCGTTGGCGCGCTTCTCGAGCGCCTCGCCGATCTTGGGGAACGCCGCCTTGGAGAGCACGAACATTGTCACCCCGAAGGCGAGCAGGGTCCAGAACATCAGCCCGAGGGCGGGCGAGACGAGGAAGCTCCCTCCCTCCTCCTCCGTCGCCGCGAGCGGCAGCAGGGTGGCTATGTCTACGAACAACTCCACGGCCTAGATGATCGACGCTGCGGCCATGTGTGCGCGGGGGCACGGCTGGCCGAGCAGATCGAGGACGCAGGGCGTGAAGCGTGGCAGCGCCACGCGAGCGCCCGAGGACGATGAGCTGCGAAGTGCCAGACGTGGCATCCGTGTGTGCATGGTCGTGGCGTCGCTCATCTCTAGAGGAAGAAGGCGATCAGACCGAAGATGAAGGTGTAGAAGGCGACGGCCTCGGTGAGCGCGAAGCCGAGCCAGCGGATCGACTGCAGCTCGTCCTTCATCTCGGGCTGACGGGCGACCGACTCGATCTCCTTGCCGAAGATGATGCCGATGCCGATGCCGGCGCCGATCGACCCGAGCCCGGCACCGACGCCGAGCGCGATCGCCTTGCCCGCATCGGTGACGTCGCCGGTCACCTCGGCGAGGGGGAGGATGAGGTCAACTGCCATGGTTCGTTGCTCCTTTTCTGGTGCCGTTTAGTGGCTTTCGGCGGTTGCGCCGCCGATGTAGATGGCTGTCAAGGTGGAGAAGATGAAGGCCTGAAGGGTCGCCACCAGTCCGATCTCGAAGACGAAGAAGGCGAACGCCATCGGGAAGGTGAGGGCCCCGAGGGCGGCGAGCCCGAGTAGGACGGCGAGGCCACCGGCCATGAACAGGATCAGCAGGTGGCCGGCGAGGATGTTGGCGAACAACCGTACCGAGAGCGAGATCGGTCGGACCAGGTGAGAGATCGCCTCGATCGAGAAGATCGCTGCCTTGCCGAACGGGTTCATGCTCTCGAGGCCCGGGGGCAGCCAAGACTTGAAGTAGCCGAAGAAGCCCTTGGCGCGAATGCCCTCGACGTGGTACACGGCCGTCGAGATCAACGCCAGCACGAGCGGGATCGAGATGTTCGCGGTCGCCGCGTAGATCGCGAATGTCGGCAGCTCGAGCCCGAAGATGTCGACCTTGTGCTCGGTGTTGGTCGGCAGCGGCAGGTAGCCGAGCATGTTCGAGAACCAGATGAAGAAGAAGAGCCCGGCCAGATAGGGGAAGTAGCGGCGGGCGAGCTTCTCGTCGGGGATGTTGCCCTTGGTGATGTTGTCGCGGGTCAGGTCGTAGGCGAGCTCGACCGCCATCTGCACCTTGTTGGGCTCCCGGGTCATTCGGCGGGCGATGAAGGTCATCACCCCGATCGTCAGCGCGCTGGCGAGCGCGAGGTAGAGCACCGCCTTGGTGATCGAGAAGTCGATGCCCCCGATCGACAGCGCGATCCAGGGCTCGAGCAGGAACTCGTTCTGTGGCTGGAACTCCTCGTTCTCGCCGGCGCTTCCCGCGACCACCAGCAGGATCGCGGTGATCCCGAAGTAGATCCCGAGGGCGATGAAGACCTTGGCCTTGCGGCTCACTTGCCCGCCCCCTGCGCCTCGAACAGCTTGCTCAGCGCCAGGCAGGCGAGGTGAGCCGTGACCAGGACAAGCGTGAGCACGGCGGCGGCGAGGCCGTCCTCGCGGGCGCCGAGCAGGCCGACAAGCAGGATCGCCAGGGTGACCAGCCAGACCCGCCCCAAGGTGGCGGCTCCGATCGCTCCCAGGGCACGGCGGCGATCGCCGCCGGCGAGCGCGGTCTTGGCGGCGCGCTCGGCCAGGGCGAGGACCAGATGCTGGGCGAGCCAGGCGACCGCGGCGGCGGCGTAACCGAGCAGCGGCAGGTCGGCGAGCACGAAGACCGGCAGGGCGAGGGCGAGCAGGGCGAGGTCCGCGTAGCGCAGGGCCACGCTGGGTCGCGCCGCGACCTCAGAGCCTTCTAAAGCGAGCGTAGACAAGAGCTAGACCGCCGAACAGGCCGGCGAACAGGCCGATCAGACCGAGCGGGACCGCAAGGCCCAGAAGCGAGCCGATCCCGTACCCGGCAACTGCGCCAAACACCATCGCCGCGACCAGGCTGAGGCCTGCCGTGGCGGCATCCGCCCTCATCGGAGGGTTCTTCGTCATCAGAGAAGCTGAAGCTGTGGCCAGACATTCGAGGTCGCCGGTTTCCGATCGATCCCAGGGACGTGACAGCCGCCCCCTCCGGCACGTTGCCCCGGAGCCGAGCGGCCCAGCGACTATAGCCGAATAACGTGGCGACCCGGGTAGCGCTTGTAACACGCTTGTAACACCCGGCTCGAGGTTCGATTCGGGCTCGGACGCGATGCCCTAGGGCTCGCCGGCGGGTCCCTCCTCGGGCGGCGGATCGATCGCCGCGAAGCTGCCCGTCTCGAGCTCGCGGGCGACCTCCTCGTCGACCTCCGCGGTCACCGGCCGGGCGCCGCGCGCGACGGTGAGCTCGCGCGAGCGCGTCCGCCGCAGCTTGACGATCTCGAGAGTGACCACGAGGTAGAAGCTGGCCACAACCGTGACCAGCAGGCACCCGACCATGACCGCGATCCAGAACGAGTCGAAGTTGCCCTGGTCGTCGGAGTAGGGCACGAAACGGAGCGCCAGCGCCAGGCCCGCCATCACCAGGGTCCAGCCGTAGAGGTAGGCGAGCGTGCGCCGCTGGGAGAAGCCGACGTTCGCCATCCGGTGATGGAAGTGCCAACGGTCCGCCCGGTGGATCGGCCGCCGGTACTTGATCCGCTTGGCGACGACGAATCCCGTGTCGAGGATCGGAACCGCGAGGATCACCAGGGGAAAGAACAAGGCGACCACGGCATTGGCCTTCAACGCCCCCTGGACGGCGATCGCGCCCAGCAGGTAGCCGAGCAGGTTCGATCCCGTGTCGCCCATGAAGCTCGACGCCGGCGGAAAGCCGTGGCGTAGAAAGCCTAGGGCTCCTCCGGCGGTGAGAGCGGCGAGGACGCCGGCGCTGGTGCGCGACAGCGACAAGGCCACCACGGCCAGGGCCGTGGCGGAGATCACGCAGACCCCGGCGGCGAGGCCGTCGACGCCGTCGATCAGGTTGATCATGTTGATCACGGCGACGATGCCCACGATCGTGAGCACGTGACCGAGCTGCACGTTCCCCACCAGCGGCGGGCTGAGCAGATCCACGGAGGCGAGATCGAGGCGGCCGAGGAACGGCACCGAGAAGCTCGCGACCTGGACCCCGTTGAAAACGGGGATCGCGGCAGCGGCCGCCTGCCCGAGCAGCTTCGCCGCCGCCGGCAGGTCCCAGAGGTCATCGGCGACGCCGACGAGCGCGATCACGATCGCGCCGGCGAGCAGAGCGTGCGTCAGCGCGACCCAGGGAAGGAATAGCGCTCCAGCGACCACGACCGCGAGCAGGATCGCCAGCCCGCTCAGCTTCGGCGTTGGAAGCGTGTGCAGGCTGCGCTCGTTCGGGTGGTCAATGGCGCCGATTCGACGCGCGATCCCCTCCGCGGCCGGGACCAGCAGCCAGGCCAGCGCCGCCGCCACGACGAACGCAATCAAGGCGAGGATTGGCTCCGGTCGCCCTTCTACGAACATCGCCGCGGCGCAGGCTACCGCAGGGCCCCGAGGATCCCTTCGACGAGAATCCGCGGGTCTCGGCGGTCGCGAACCCCGGGGTCGGTGGGGCGCTTCCGCAACTCGAGACGCGCCGGGTCGGAGAGCCGCCTCAGGCGGCCCGAGGCGATCAGGCGTTCGTCCACGGCGCCCATACGGCCACTGAAGATCGTGTATGCGGGCGTCCCCAGAGCAGCCGCCTCGCGATTCATCGTGCCGCCGCCGCCGATCACGAGGTCCGCGTAGGCAACCAGGCTTTGGGCGTCGATCACGCGATCGGGAACGACGAGCGAGTCGGCGGCGCGCGCGCCCGCGGCGTGGCGCTGTTCCTCGCTGCGCGGGAGGACCACCGCGATCACCCGCGGATCCACCGCCAGACGATCGAGCACCGCCTCGTAGAGCAGGCTTCGGGAGCGGTACTCGGCCGTTTCGTCGGGTGGCCGGACGATCGTCAGGATCCGCTCAGGGTCGATCCCCAGCTCCTCGAGCACCGACGGGTCCGGCTCGAAGTCGAAGAGGTAGTAGTCCTCCTTGAGGCCGGGATAGCGACAGAGCTTTGACGGGGACGCTCCGATCCGGCGCAGCCGATCCAGAGGGATCGCGTCCGGGACCAGCACCCGGCGCGCCGCTCTGAAGCTGATCTGGCGCTGCAGCCCGGCGAACTCGTAGTCCTGCATCTGCACGCTGGGCACGCGGAGGATCGCGCAGACGACGGCGAGGTCGACGGAGCCGTGGGCGAGTCCGAGATCGAAGCGTCGCCGGCGCGCCCACCGGTGGAGATGGGCGCTGCGCCGCGCCAGCGCGCCCGCCTTGCCGGCGACCCGGCCACCGCCATGAGCGCCGACAACCTCGTAGGGGAGGCCGAGCCGATCGAGGACGCCCTCGGTCTGGCCGAACTCGCGCGCGGTCACGGTCACCTCGTGCCCCGAGGCCCGCAGGCGCGCGATCATCGGGCGCAGCACGAGCGGATGCGGCGCGGACGTCATGTCCACCCAGATGCGCATCGCTTCTGTGCCCCCCGCTCTAGCGGTGGGTGGTAAGCGCCCGCTGGAGCGCCTCCTCCTCGTCCTCCTCCCGCTCGGGTCCGCCGTCGACTGCGGGTACCAAGCGGCCGAGGCCGATGGCGTGCAGGTGACGCGCCTTGATGATCTCCAGCGTGTAGACCATCCACACGGTAATCGCGAGGACGGCCGCCCCGGCCGCGGCTGCGATCAGAGCATTCGAAACGTCAACCTCGCCCCCGGGCCGCGGCGGCAAGAATCGGAGCAGCAGCGCATACGAGGCCATCAGCCCCGCCCAGAGGTGCAGGTAGGCAGCAGTCCGGCGCTGCGAGTAACCGATCCGCATGAAGCGGTGGTAGAAGTGGTTGTGGTCCGCTCCCCAGGGGGCGCGCCGGTACTTGAGCCGCTTCAAGACGACGAACGACGTGTCCAGGATCGGGACGGCGATCACCAGCAGTGGCGCCACCAGGGCGACCGTCGCGGCCGTCTTGAGGACGCCCTGAACGGAGACGGTGGCGAGCAGGAAGCCGAGCGCCAGCGCACCCGAGTCACCCATGAAGATCTTCGCCGGGTGGTAGTTATGCCACAAGAAGGCGAGGGTCGCCCCGCAGACAATCGCGGCCAGGGCAGCGGTGTCGGCACGGCCGAAGGAGGCCGCAAGCAGGGCGAAGGAGGCCGAGGCGATCGCGACGATGCCGGCGGCGAGCGAGTCCATGCCGTCGATCAGGTTGATCAGGTTGGCGAGGAAGGCAATCCAGAGGACCGTCAGCGGGTAACCGACCCAGCCGATGTCGTGGTCCCCGATCAGCGGCAGGGTGATGTGGTTGAACTTGAGGCCCGATCCGATCACCGGAATCAGCGCGATCGCCACTACGGCGAGCAGCTTGGTTCGCGGGCTGAGCCCGCGGATGTCGTCGATCAGGCCCACGATCGCGATCAACGCGGTTCCAATCAGGATCGCCCGGTAGCGATCGCTGAGATCGATCAGGGCTATCGCGGGCACGAGGATCCCGAGCACGATCGCGATCCCACCGATTCGGGGAATCGGGAGGGCGTGCACGCGGGGCCGGTCGCCGCCCTCGTCGAGCCCGCCGATCCTCGGGGCGAGCCGACCTACCAGCGGCGTCAGGACGGCCACGATCGCGACGGCGCAGACGAAGCCCCAGATCACGGCAGACTCGCTCGTCAGCGCGTCCACGGAATCCGCGAACGACATGACGGCGGTTATACAGCACCCAGGAGACCGCCTCGGGCGGATGCGACGGCACGGCGCTAGGATCCGCGCCGTGGCCCAGGTATTGCGCTCCGTCGCGGCCTTCGAGGACCGCATTCAAACCCGCGAGGCAACCGTCGGGGTGGTCGGCCTCGGGTATGCGGGGCTGCCGCTCGCAGTCACCTTCGCCGAGGCCGGCTTCGAGGTCGTCGGCATCGACCTCGACGAGGCCCGGGTGCAGGCGGTCAACGAAGGGCGTTCGTATCTGGTCGACGTTCCCGCGCAACGCTACGACGAGCTGGAGGGACGCTTGCGCGCGACCAGCGACCACTCGGCCCTCGCCGAACTCGACGCGCTGACGATCTGCGTTCCGACACCGCTATCGAAGACCCGCACGCCCGACATCTCCTATGTGGTCTCCGCCGCGGAGGCGGTGGCGGAGAGCCTCCGCCCGGATCAGCTCGTCGTGCTGCAGTCGACCACCTACCCGGGCACGACCGAGGAGATCGTGCTGCCGATCCTCGAGCGCTCGGGAAAACAGGTCGGCAAGGACATCTTCCTCGGCTATGCGCCGGAGCGGGTCGATCCCGGCAACGCCACGTACACGCTTGGAAACACGCCGAAGCTGGTCGCCGGCGTGACTGATGAATGCCTCGAACGCACCGAGCTTCTCTACCGCCAGATCGTCGAGACGGTGGTCCCGGTGACCAGCCCGATGGTCGCAGAGACCGCAAAGCTCCACGAGAACACCTTCCGCTCGGTCAACATCGCCTTGGCCAACGAGCTGGCGCTGATGTGCGACCGGCTCGGGATCTCGGTCTGGGAGGTGATCGAGGCCGCGGCGACCAAGCCGTTCGGATTCCTGCCTCATTACCCCGGCCCCGGCCTCGGCGGGGACTGCATCCCGGTGGTTCCCCAGTTCCTCGCTTGGCGCCTGCGCGAGTACGGGTACTCGGCGAAGCTGATCGACGCCGCGCATGAGATCAACGCGCAGATGCCCGTCTTCGTCGTGCAGAAGATCGCCGATGCGCTCAACGAGATCGGCCTGCCGATCAAGGGCTCGCGGCTTCTCTTGCTGGGGATGGCCTACAAGCCCGACGTCCACGACACGCGCGAGTCGCCGAGCCTCGAGGTGATGCTTCAGCTCATCGCCCGTGGCGGCGACGTCCACTATTGCGATCCCTGGGTCGAGGAGGTCGAGCTGGGGGGCGACCGCCACCGCAGCCTCGAGTGGTCCGCGGCGGCCGTCGCCGACGCCGATTGCGTCGTCGTCCTCACCGCTCACAGCCGCTTCCTCGACCAGCCGCACTGGCGCGAGGCGAAGCTGATCGTCGACACGCGCAACGTGGCGCCGCCGGCGCCCAACGTCATTCAGCTCTAGCTTTTGGCGTCGCTGCTCGTCCTCGGTGCCGGTTACATCGGCTCGGCGCTCGCCGATCTGGCCCTCGGCGAAGGCGACCGAGTGACGCTGGCCGACAACTGGTACGCGACCGAACGCGCCCAGCTGGCGCCGCTCGAGCGTCGCGGCGCCCTGGTCGAGACCGCGGACATCCGCGCCCGCGAGGACCTGCGCAGGCTGCTCGCCCGCGGGCCCGACCGCGTATACCTGCTGGCGGCCCAGGCGAGCCGCCCGCTCTCGTTCTCCAACCCGGAATACACCGAACAGACGAACCTCGTCGGGCCACGCCTGGTCACCGAGGAGATCGCGGTCGCCGGCAACCCGGCGCTCGTCTACGCCAGCTCGCTGCGCGTGTACGGCCCCGCCCCCGCCGGGGACGTCGAACCCGACAACGCCTTCGGGCCCCAGGGCGACCTCGCCCATCTCTCGAAGCTCTACGCGGAGATGCTGCTCCGCATGGAGGCCGAGCGATCCGGGTTCGACCTCGCGATCCTGCGCCTGGGGATCGTCTACGGCCCGAGCCCGGTGGAGCACTCGCGGCCCGAGTCGCAGACGGTAGTCGACAAGTTCCGCGGTCTGGCTGCATCAGGATCGTCCCTGCCGATCGACGACGGGAGCGCGACGCTAGGCGTCGTCCACATCGATGACGCCGCCCGCATCCTCCACGCGGCGCCCGCGGAATCTGGAACCTCGGTCGCGAACCTGACGGCCGAGTCGACGACGGTCGCCGCCGTGGCGGCCCTGGCCGAGGGACGCCAGCCCCCCGATCCCCCGGGATGCCGCTTCGTCACCCCTTTCCGCTACAGCCACAGGCTCGCGGGGTACCTCGGGTGAGAAGGACGCTTGACCCTGCACGGCGGTGTCGATGAGGATCATCGTCACCGGCGCGACCGGCTTCTTGGGCTGGCGCGCCGCGACCCTGCTTACCGAAGCGGGACACGACGTCCTCGCCGTCTCCAGGCCGCACGGCGCCCGGCGCGCGCACTCCAGCGACCTGGTGACGACCGAGGCCGATGCCGGGGGCGCCGCGGCAAGGGGTCTGATCCGCGGCCGCGACGCCGTCCTTCACTTCGCCGGTGTTCCCGACCCCGCTCGCGCCCTCACCGATCCCGCGCGGGCGGTGCGCGAGAACGTCGGCACCACGCTGAACCTGCTCACCGGCTGCGCCGAACACAGCGCCGCACTGATCTACCCGTCCACGGTGCGCGCGGCCGCCGAGCCGCCGCCAGATCCCTACGCGCTCTCCAAGTGGCTCGGGGAGCAGGCCTGTCTCCGGCATCCGGCCCCGGCTACGGTGGTCCGCATCAGCTCCGCGTACGGCCCCGGTCAGGTTGCCTGGGAGGGGGCCACCGGCGCAATCGCGGCCTTCGCCGCCCGGGCCCTCGATGGCGCCCCGATCGTGATCGCGGGCGAATCACGCAGAACCCGCGACTTCGTCTACGCCGACGATGTCATCGACGCACTGGATGCGATCATCACCCAGGGTCGATGGAACGAGACGATCACCCTGGCGAGCGGCGTCGCGACCCCGCTGCAAGAGGCGGCCGAGCTGGTCCGCGAGGCCACCGGCTCCGACTCGGTGATTCAGACGCCGGGCGGTGAGCTACCCGATGGGGAGAACGAAAGCTACGTAGCGGCACCCACGCCGCCGGAGCTAGGCTGTCCGCGCCCGCTCGCCGAGGGGGTTGCCTCGTATGTCGCCTGGATCAATCGCCATCCCGCTGCTCAAGGCCGCGCCTGAACCTGAGCAGATCGCCGACCGCCTGGCCGCACCCCAGCCGCGGGGCCTGGAGCTCTGCCTGGCGCCCACCCACGTCGCCGATACGGACTCCCTGCGCCGTGCGATCAAGGCATGTGAAGGCCTGACCTCTCGAGGCCTCGAGCTCACTGCCGAGGCGCCGGTGAGCTGGCCGAGCGGCGCCTTCGTGCGCGTCGATCGCCTCGATGCGGAGGCGAGGTCGGGGATCGAGCGCAGCGCCGAGTTCGCGCAGGCAATCGGCTCGCCGGTCCTCACGATCCACCTGTTCATCCCGCTCGCCCCGGCGGAGTTTCGAGCCGCCGGGCGACTGGATGAAGAGTCGGTGGAGCGTTTCCTGACCTTCTACGCGGATGCCTGCTCGAGCCGCGGCATCGAGCCACTGATCGAGAACGTCCCACCGGTGCTTCGGATGCGCACCGGCGGGATCTACCTCTCCCAGGTGGGCGGCCACTGGCGTGACCTCTGCGAATGGCGGCGGCGGGTTCGGCAGCTCGGCTTCACCCTCGATACCTCGCACGCCGCGCTCTTTCGCTCGTTCGCCAGCGCCTATCCCGCGCTCTTCGAGGTCGACAGCCCGGAGGAGCTCCTGCTCGAGCGTTACGTCGCCGAGCTCGGCGAGGCGACCCGGGTGGCACACGTCTCGAATGCCCGTGGCCTGCTCGGCGAGGGCTTGCCCTACCGGGCAGGCGAGCTCGATCTCGACCCGATCGTGCGGCAGCTCGGTGAGCTCGTGCCTTACCTCGTCGCCGAGATCAACGAGCCCGACCCGGCTCGCTCGGAGGCGATGCGGAGTGGGTACACGGCCATCGAATCCGCCCTGGCAGCCGACCGCGACCCGGCGCCGCCAACTTGGCGACCGGCGCTCCCCGCCCCGGACCGCTTCGACTGGCAGGCGGTGCTCGGACGCCGGGATCCGGTGCCGTCGATGCTCGAGCTCGAGCAGCTCTTCGGCGGGCGGCGAGTCCTGCTGACTGGAGGCGGCGGGTCGATCGGCAGAGCGCTCGCCACGTTCTTGCTCGGCTTCCGACCTGAACGGGTCGTACTGCTGGACTCGCATGAGCCGTCGCTTGCCACCGACCGCCGAGCCCGCGACGCAACCGAGCTCGAGCGTGTCTCGCACCTGCTCGCCGACGTGCGCGACGGCGAGCGACTCGAGGCCACGCTTTCCGCCGAGCGGCCGGATGTCGTGTTTCACCTTGCCGCCTACAAGCACGTCGACTGGGCCGAGCGCTTCCCCGCGGAGTTCGCCGACACCAATCTGCGCGGTAGCTGGAACGTGCTCCGAGCCGCCGAGTCGGCGGGCGTGGAGACGGTGGTTGTCGCCTCCACCGACAAGGCGGCGCTCGCGACCAGCCTCTACGCGCGTACAAAACGCATGATGGAGCAGCTCACCGCTCACGCCGCCGCCAGCGGCGGCAGGCGGGTCGCGGTGCGTTTCGTCAACGTGCTCGGCAGCGCCGGCAGCGCCTCGGAGCTGTTCTTGCGCCAGACCCGTGGCGGGGTCCCGCTGACGATCACTGACTCGGGCATGGTCCGCTACTGGATCACGATCGGTCATGCGAGCTGCCTCGCAGCCCATGGGGCGCTCTTGGCGGCCGCCGGCACGACGCTCGCCACCGCTGCCGACCCCGCGACGCTCACCGTGGGCGAACTGGCCTCGCGGATCTGGCGCGGGTGCGAGCGCGAGGGTGAGCCCGAGATCAGCGCGATCGGCATTCGCGGCGGCGAGACGATGACCGAGGTCCTGACCGGTCCCGGCGAGAAGCTGGCTGACGAGACGCACCAGGGCGTCGCGGCGATCCGGGGTGGACCCGGTGAGTCGTGTGCGGCCTGGGTCACGGAGCGCCTCGCCGAACGAAGCAACGCTGACGACACCAGCGCCGTGTGGCTCGAGGCGCTGCGCCGCCCTGACCTCGTTGAGGCCGGGCCTGCGTCGCGACCGACCAGCCATTAGGCGACACTCGGCCCGCATGCGCATTCTGCTTGTAACCCAGATGTGGCCGAGCCCGGCCCATCCGGACCTGGGAAGCTTCTTGGTGCCTGTGAGCCGCGAGCTCGAGGCGCTCGGTCACCAGGTCGAGGTTGCTGCGATCAGCCGCCGCGGCGGGCCCCGCTCCGACTACGCCCGCCTGGCCGGCGACGCCGTCGCGAAGGCGCGCCGCGGGCGCCCAGACGTGGTCTTCTCCCACTTTCTCTTTCCGACCGGCGTCGCCGGGGCACTGGCGGCGATGGCGGCTCGGGCGCCGTTGGTGGTCATGGCCCATGGGCAGGACGTCGCCAACCTCGGTCGCATCCCCGGCGTCACCTCTGCAACCCGTTTGGTCCTGCGTCGCGCCACAGTGGTGATCGCCAACTCGCGCTGGCTCGCCGACCGCCTGGCCGAGCGGATCCCTTCCGTCCAGTCAAAGCTCGAGATCGCGAATTGCGGGGTCGACCTCGAGGCGTTCGCCCCTCAGCCCGCCGCTGCTGCGCGCCGCGAGCTCGACTGGGACGGCGACGGTCCGGCCTTCTTGTGCGTCGGCTCCCTGATCGAGCGGAAGAACGTGGTCCGCCTCGCCGACGCGTTCGAGCGCCTCGGCCGCGGTCGACTGGCCTTCGTCGGCGACGGACCGCTGCGAAGCGCGCTCGAAGGCCGGCCGAACGTGCGTGTCAGCGGCCGCCTCCCCCAAGCCGAGGTCCCGCGCTGGATTGCGGCCTGTGACGTTCTCTGCCAGCCATCGTTGGTCGAGCCGTTCGGCCAGGCTACGCTCGAGGGAATGGCGATGGCGCGAAGCGTGCTCGCGACCACGGTCGGCGGCCCGCCCGATTTCGTCCCCCCGGAGGCGGGCGTGCTCGCCGACCCGCACGACACCGAGGGCCTGGTCGCCGCGCTGGCGACGGCGGCGGAGCTGCCATCGCCCAACGCAGCGGGACGCGACGCAGCGGCCGAGCACGACGTCCGCCGGCAGGCGGCGTCGATGGCGGCCATGCTGGAGCGGGCGGCCGGCCGGGCCTGACCAGCTGCGACTCCTTCAGACCCTGATCGGGCTCCGAAACTACGGCCCCGGTCGGGGGTTTGAATTGCGGGGAAAGCAATCCAGACTTGGGAGGAAACAGAATGAAGAGCACCCGTAGGCGACTGCCGTCGCCGGCAATGCTGGTCGCAATCGTCGCCCTGATCGCCGCGCTCACCGGCTCGGCCGTTGCGCTTCAGGGCAAGAACTCGGTCAAGTCCAACGACATCGCGGCCAACGCGGTCAAGAGCAAGGACATCGCCGCCCAGGCGGTCAAGCCCGCCGACCTCGACCTGATCGAGGTGGACGGAGAGACCGGCCCGCTGAGCACCACCAGTGGGCCCGCGATCGATCTCGGCGGTCCCTCGGCGACGGTGCAGGTGCCGGAGACCGGGCTGGTCGCGATCTACGCCCGCGGCACCGGTCAGGTCGTCGGTGGCAACAACACCGCCCGGGCTCAGATCCACCTGTTCGAGCCGACCCTGCTGCCGCTGGCGCCGCGGGTTCTCGAGTTCGCCGGACCCGATCCGCAGCTGCGGATCACGACCCCGGGGCCGGGTGAGGTCGACGGGACCCCGACCCTGACCCGCGGCGGCTGGATCGTATTCCCGGCCGACAAGGGCACCTACACCTTCTCGCTGCGCTACAGCAGCGGTGGCGGCGGCTCCGCGATCTTCTCGAACACCGGCCTCTGGGCCGGTGTCGTCGGCTAGGAAACGAGTCCCGCCGCCTCCTCGACTCCGCGTCTCGGGGGCGGCGGGTGACCGCGCGCGCCGTGGCTCCGTCACGGCACGGCGAGGTTCTTCCGGCGGCAGTGCGAGGTACGCTCTCTGCCGTGGCCGACCTTGCCCCGATGACCGACTGGTTTACCGCGCTCGACCCGCCCCTCAGCGAAGCTGACCCCGCAATTGCCGAGCTGGTCGAGGCCGAGGCTCGCCGCCAGGCCGAGAAGATCCGGCTGATCGCGAGCGAGAACTACGTGTCTCGGGCGGTGCTCGAGGCCACGGCGACCTTGCTCACGAACAAGTACTCCGAGGGCTATCCCGGCAAGCGCTACTACGAGGGGCAGCAGATCATCGATCAGGTGGAGAGCCTGGCGATCGAGCGAGCGAAGGCTCTCTTCGGGGTCGAGCACGCAAACGTCCAGCCCTACTCGGGCTCGCCGGCGAACCTCGCGGTGTTCCTGGCCTTCCTAGAGCCGGGCGACGCCGTGATGGGCATGGCGCTGCCGATGGGTGGCCACCTCACCCACGGCTGGAGCGTCTCGATCACCGGCAAGTGGTTTCGCCCGGTCCAGTACGAAGTGCGCCGCGACACGGGTCGCGTCGACCTCGACCAGGTGCGAGATCTGGCAATCGCCGAGCGGCCGAAGCTGATCTTCTGTGGCGGCACGGCAATCCCGCGCCTGATCGACTTCGAGGGCTTCGCAGCGATCGCCAGCGAGGTGGACGCGATCATGTGCGCCGACATCGCACACATCGCCGGCCTCGTCGCGGGTGGGGCGCATCCTGACCCGGCGCCACACGCTGACGTCATCTCCACCACCACGCACAAGACCCTGCGCGGGCCGAGGGGCGCGATGCTGATGTCGCGTGAGGAGCACGCTTCCGCGCTCGATCGGGCTGTCTTCCCGGGCCTGCAGGGCGGCCCCCACAACCATACGACCGCCGCGATCGCCGTCGCGCTGAAGGAAGCCGCGAGCGAGGAGTTCCGGGCTTACGCCAACCAGATCGTCGAGAACGCCCGAGCGCTCGCCGACGGCCTCCTCGAACGCGACTTCGACCTCGTCTCGGGGGGAACCGACAACCACCTGATCCTTGTCGACCTGACCAGCAAGGGAATCGGTGGCAAGCCGGCGGCACAGGCGCTCGACCGGGCCGGGATCGAGCTCAACTACAACACCGTCCCCTACGACCCTCGCAAGCCCTTCGATCCCTCGGGAATCCGGCTCGGCACGCCGGCCGTGACGACGCGCGGCATGTCCGCCGAGCACATGGCGCCAATCGCTTCCTGGATGGACCGTGTCGTGGAAGCGGCCAAGGGTGAGGATGAGGCGACGATCGATGCGATCGCGGCCGAGGTGCGCGACTTCACGACGGCCTTCCCGACTCCGGGCGCGGGCTGAGCTCGCTCAGGGCTGCTCGCCGCGCTCCACGGCCGAGATCTGCTTCACCCGGCGCTCGTGCCGACCCCCTTCGAACTCGGTCTCGAGGAAGCGCTCGACGATGATCTCGGCATCGGCGCGGTCGAGCCGGCGGCCGGCGAGTGCGAGCACGTTCGCGTCGTTGTGGCGACGGCTGATCTCGGCCTCCTCGGGGTCGTGGGCGTTGACGGCGCGGACCCCATCGACCTTGTTGGCGACGATCGCCACGCCGACGCCCGATCCGCAGACGATCACGGCCCGATCGGCGTCGCCGGAGGCGACCAGGCGCGCCGCGTCGGCGGCGTGGCAGGGGTAGTCGGTTGACTCCTCCGAATCGGTACCGACATCGACGACCTCGTGCCCGGCGCCGTCGAGCAGACGGCGCATGAGCTCCTTGAGCTCGAAGCCCGCGTGGTCAGATCCGACGGCGATCCTCATTGCGCTTGCGACCATAGCGAGGCCAGCAGACCCGAGACCGCGGCCGCCGTCAGCGCGCCTTCACGGAGCACCGTCGGCGCCTCGCCCCGCTCGATCTGAGTGATGTCGATCACGGTCGAGGGCGAGCCGGTGAGCTCGCCACCGTCGATCGCGAGGTCGGCGCCGGCGACGATCCGCGCGTCGATCTCGTCGAAGCGAGCCGGCGCCGGCTCCCCCGCCCGGTTGGCCGAGGTCTGGAGCACGGCGCAGGCCGCGCCGGCGAGCGGGCCGCCCTCGATCAGGCGGACACCGAGCCGCTCGGGATCCTCGCGACAGGCGAGCGGATAGCGGTGCTCGGGGTTGGCGACGACGAGCGTCACCGGGCCCGGGAGCAGCGCCGCGAACGCCTCGCGGGTGCGGGGCCCGAGCGCCGAGATCAGCTCGCGCATCGCCAGCGGCGAGAAGTACATGACCGCCGAGGGCTTGGCGTCGTCGCGCCCCTTGAGGGCGTGGATGCGCTCGATCGCGTCGGCTCGCGCCGGGTCGCAGGCGAGCCCGTAGAGGCCGTCGGCGGGGAAGATCGCAACGCCGCCGCCGAGCACCGTGCGCTCGAACGCCACACGGGCGGCGAGCGGGCCGTCGCGCTCCGCCGAGACAATCTCCGTCATTGGCGAGTTACCGCCGGTATGCGGCGATAAGTCGCCACTAGCGGCCGACCACCACGCGGTCGATGCCGGCGAGGTCGCGACGGACCTCGACCGTCTCCCACCCAGCCCGCCGCACGAGCTCGGCGACGGTCGGCGCCTGACCCTGACCGACCTCCAGAGCGACGGCGGCCGGCAGGGGATCGGCGACCGCGAGCTCGGCGACCACCGCCTCGATCGTCTCGAGCCCCGTCGGCCCCGAGACGAGCGCCTCGCGCGGCTCGAAGTCCCTGATCTCCGGAGCCAGGCGCGCCCATTCCGCGTCGCTGACGTAGGGCAGATTCGCGAGCACGAGGTCGAACTCGCGGCGCTCCGGCGGCGAGCCGTAGACCAGCTCGACGCGCCCGCCGAGCCCGAGCCGGTCGCGGTTGGCCTTGGCGACGGCGAGGGCCTCGAGCGAGGTGTCGGTGGCGACGACCGTGGCGGCGGGCAGCTCGTCGGCCAGCGCCAGCGCCACTGCGCCGGAGCCGGTGCCGATGTCGAGCACGGTGCGTGGCTCGAGCTCGAGGGCCACCTCGACCAGCAGCTCGGTCTCGGGTCGCGGGACCAGCACCCGCGAGTCGACGGCCAGCTCGATCCGCCGAAAGCCCTTGCGGCCGAGGATCTGGGCGACCGGCTCGCGCACGAGTCGTCGCCGCACCATTCCCCCGAATCCGCGCGCCGCCGAGGCCTCCACCCCAGCCTCGGGCGCCGCCACCAGGGTCGCGCGGCTGCGCCCGGTCGCCTCCGCGAGCAGCAGCTCGGCATCCAGCCGCGGGCTCTCGACCCCGGCCGCGGCGAGCGCCTCCGCAGCTGAAGAGAGAGCCTCGCCGACCGATGCGGCGATCGCCGGGCTCATCCGCCGTCCTCGGTCTGGGCCTGGAGTCGAGCCCGCTTCTCCTCGGCCGCCAGGGCGCTGGTGAACTCGCCGAGGTCGCCGGCGAGGATCTCGTCGAGGTTGTGGGCGGTGAGCTTGATCCGGTGATCGGTGACCCTGCCCTGGGGGAAGTTGTAGGTGCGCACCTTCTCCGAGCGCTCCCCGGTGCCGACCTGCAGGCGGCGCTCGGCGGCGATCTCGGCGTTCTGCGCGGCGAGAGCCTGCTCGTAGATGCGCGCCCGCAGCACCCGCATCGCCTTCTCGCGGTTCTGCAGCTGTGACTTCTCGTCCTGCATCGAGACGACGATCCCGGTAGGCGCGTGGGTAATCCGTACCGCCGAGTCGGTGGTGTTGACCGACTGGCCGCCCGGGCCGGAGGATCTGTAGACGTCGATGTTGAGGTCGTTGGCGTTGATCTCGACGTCCACCTCTTCCGCCTCCGGCAGCACCGCCACCGTCGCCGTCGAGGTGTGGATCCGGCCCTGCGACTCGGTCTTCGGCACCCGCTGGACGCGGTGGGTGCCGCCCTCGAACTTGAACACGGAGTAGGCGCCGTCGCCGCGGATCTCGAAGGTGACGTCCTTGAAGCCGCCGACCTCGGCCGCCGACTGCGAGAGCACCTCGTTGGTGAACCCACGCTCGTCGGCGTAGCGGGTCAGCATCTTGAACAGGTCTCCGGCGAACAGCGCGGCTTCGTCGCCGCCGGCCCCGGCCCGGATCTCGATGATCACGTTCTTGTCGTCGTTTGGGTCACGCTCGACCATCGCCAAGCGGATCTCCTCCTCGAGCTCGTGCAGGCGCCCGGGCGCCCCCGAGACGACGCGCCGCAGCTCCTCGTCGTCGCCGTCCTCGGCGAGCATCTCGCGGGC
>Ga0136611_10001341_pt1 | contig 17091 bp, 16 predicted proteins | sample AntDrymUQ2232306_2_FD_106645 | JGI IMG/M metagenome (GOLD analysis project Ga0136611, IMG submission 106645) | Polar desert sand microbial communities from Dry Valleys, Antarctica - metaG UQ223 (23.06) | ecosystem: Environmental > Terrestrial > Soil > Desert | place: Antarctica: Dry Valley...
CCCCCGGGCTGAGTCCGCCCCCGGAGCGCGCGGTGGAACGCGTGGCTGTGGGCGTTGGCGAGCCCCGGGATCGTCAGGCCGGCGACGCGGTCATATTCCCCGGTGAGCCGGGGAATCGGGCGCTTCTCGGGGGTTGCAACGCCCGAGAAGCGCCCAGGATGCCAGTCCGGTGTGACGGAGGTGAACCGACCGGCCGCGATCTCGACGAGTACGCCGTCGCGGACGGCGCCGTCGACCCAGGCCCGCTCGAGGAGGTACGACGCCTGGTCCGTCACCGCGGCGGGGGCGCTCACCCGGCGAGCCTCTCCAGGGTGTCGGCGAGCGCCGAGACTCCCACCAGGCAGTCGGACGTCTCCGCGTGCTCGGCCGGCGAGTGCGAGACACCGGTCGGGTTCCGGACGAAGAGCATCGCCGTCGGAATGCCGGCGGCCGACAGGATGCCGGCGTCGTGGCCGGCCTGCGTCGCGATGACCGGCCAGTCGCCGCCCTCGTGGTCGGCGGCGATCCGGGCCGCCAGCGAGGCGTCGAAGGCGACCGACCCGCTGACCGACTCGGGTGTCACCGTCACCGACGTCCCGTCCCGCGAGGCCTGTTCGGTCGACTGACGCTCGACGACGGCCAACAGGTCCGCCAGCGCGGCATCCGACGACGCGCGCGCGTCCAGCCACGCCCTCACCCGCGACGGCACCGCGTTGGTCCCGTTGGGCGTGACCTCGATCCGACCGAAGGTAGCCCGTGCCCCCACCAGCCGCGCCTGCTTGTTCGCCGCCAACGCAGTCATCGCGTAGGTCAGCATCGGGTCGCGCCGGTCCTCCATCCGCGTCGTGCCCGCGTGGTTGGCCTCGCCGGTGACGTCGAAGCGGTAGCGACCGTGCGGCCAGATCTCGCTCGCGACCCCGACCGCCGCGCTCCGGTCGACCAGGTCGCGGCCCTGCTCGACGTGGAGCTCCACGAAGCATGCCACCCGGGAGGCGAGGTCGGTCGACAGCGGCCCACCACCGAGCCCGCACGCCTCCAACGCATCGGGCAGCCGCACGCCGTCGCGGTCGGTCAGCTCACGCGCCACGGTCCAGGACATCGCGCCGAAGGCCAGCCGGGAGCCCAGGCAGGCCAGCCCGAACCGCGAGCCCTCCTCCTCGGCGAAGACCCCGACCCCGATCGGCCGCGCCGGCACGACCCCGCGCTCGCGCAGCAGGTCGAACGCCGCGAGGGCAGCGACCACGCCGAGCGGGCCGTCGTACGCCCCACCGTCCGGCACCGAGTCCAGGTGCGAGCCGGTGAGCACGCCCGGCCCGTCGACGCCGTCGGGCCGCCACCAGGCCAGCACATTGCCGACGCCGTCGACCTCGACCGCCAGCCCGCGAGACTTCGCCGCCGCGACGAACCAGGCCCGCAGCTCGGCGTCGACGGAGGTCCAGGGCGAGCGGAAGTAGCCGCCGGAGGACGCCGACCTTCCGATCGGCACCAGGTCGGCCCACATCCGCTCGAACGTCACCGGCACAGTCCACCGGTCGTCCGTCCCCACGGCAACCGGCCACGCGGATCACTGGTCTGGGATCCGAGACACCTCGCCGCGCTGGCATGCTCCGGACCATGGAGTTCGCACAGGTGGTCCGCCGCCGCCGGATGATCAGGACGTACGACGAGCGGCCAGTCGACCGGGCCGTCATCGATCGCGCACTCGCCCACGCGACCCGGGCGCCCAGCGCGGGTAACAGCTCGGGCTGGGGGTTCTTGGTGCTCGACATCCCCGACGACGTACGCCGCTACTGGGCAGCCACCACCGATCCGGCTGCGCTCGAGGAGCCCGACACCTGGCTGCGCGGCATGATGCGCGCGCCCGTGGTGATCGTGCCGTGCTCCAGCAAGGCGGCGTACCTGTCCCGCTACGCCGAGGAGGACAAGGGCTGGACCGACCGGGACGAGGCCCGGTGGCCCGTTCCCTACTGGCACCTCGACACCGCGATGGCCTCGCTGCTGATCCTGCTGACGGCCGTCGACGAGGGCCTCGGCGCCTGCTTCTTCGGGATCCCGCCGGAGCGGGTCGCCGCCGTGCAGCAGACCTTCGGCATCCCCGCGACCTTCGACCCCATCGGGGCGATCACGCTCGGCCACCGGGTCACCGATCCCGGTGCGGCCGGCTCGCCCTCCCGCCGCGGCCGCAAGGATCCCGCCGAGGTCGTGCACCGCGGCCACTGGCGGCACTAGGTTCTGCCCATGCCGGATCCCGCCGTCGCCAAGCTCCAGGCGCTCGTCCGGATCCCGACGGTCTCGCACCGCGACCCGGCGCTCGTCGACACCGACGCCTTCGACGCGTTCGTCGCCGAGCTGAGCACCCTGTTCCCGCTGCTGCACGAGCACCTCGAGCTCATCCGCATCCCGACGCACGGCCTGCTCTTCCACTGGCGCGGCGCGGCCGCGGACCGGCCGGTGGTGCTGATGGCCCATCTCGACGTGGTCCCCGTCGACGACGGCGCGCCGTGGCGGCACCCGCCCTTCGGGGCCGAGATCGTCGACGGCGCGATCTGGGGGCGCGGCACCCTCGACGACAAGGGCTGTCTGGTCGGCATCTGCGAGGCCGTCGAGCGGCTGCTGGCCCGGGGCTTCACACCCGCCCAGGACATCTGGCTGTCGTTCGGGTGCGACGAGGAGGTGTCCGGCCGGGCCGCGCGGTTGGCCGTCGCCGAGCTGACCGCACGCGGCGTCCGCCCCTGGTTCGTCCTCGACGAGGGCGGCGCCGTGGCCGCAGGTGCCTTCCCCGGCGTCACCCGACCGGTCGCGGTCATCGGCGTCACCGAGAAGGGGCTCACCTCCCTCGAGCTCACCGTCGAGGGACGCGGTGGCCACGCGTCGACCCCAGCCCGCAAAGGGCCCACCGCCCGCATCGCGCGTGCGGTCACCCGGCTCGACAACGCGCCGTTCCACCCCAGCCTCCCGGCGCCCACCCAGGCCCTGATGGCGCGGCTGTCCCCGCACGCACCGGCCGGGCTGCGGCCGCTGATGGGCAACGCGGCCCGGCTAGCACCGTGGCTGGCCCGAGCCCTCATCGCCGCGGGCCCGGAGTCGGCCGCGATGACCCGCACCACGCTGGCGGTCACCACGCTGTCCGGCTCGCCCGCGCTCAACGTGATCGCCTCCACCGCGAAGGCCGGCCTCAACATCCGGATCATGGTCGGCGACACGGTCGCCGGCGTCGTCGACCACGTGCGCAAGGCGATCCACGACGACCGGGTCACCATCGAGGTCGTCGAGGCCAACGAGCCGAGCCCGGTCTCGCCGTACGACGACGACCCGGCCTTCACCCTCCTGGAGACCACGATCACCGCCCACTTCCCCGAGGCGGTCGTGTCTCCCTACGTGATGATGGCCGCCACCGACGCCCGCTTCTTCACCACGATCTGCGACCGCGTCTACCGGTTCGCGCCGTTCCGGATGTCGAAGGAGCAGCGCGAGTCGATCCACTCCTACGACGAGCACCTCGGGCTCGACGACTTCGTCGACGGCATCGGGTGGTACCAGCACATGATCGAGAGGATCGCCTGATGACGGGCGTCGACCAGCGGCCTGCGATCCGGCCGGTCCACGGCCTGGCCGCGGTCGTGGGCTTCCTGGTCTGCGTCGAGATCGCCAGCGGTGTCCTCCAGGGCTATTACACGCCGATCTTCCCGCAGATCGCCGAGCACCTCGCGATCGCCGAGGGTGACGTCAACTGGTTCGAGGCCGCCCAGCTGATCGTGTCGGCGCTCTGCGTGCCGCTACTCGCCCGGCTCGGTGACCTCATCGGCCACAAGAAGGTCCTGCTCCTCTCCACCGCGGTCACCGCCCTCGGCTCGTGGATCCTCGCCTTCGCCCCGTCATTCACGACCTTCCTGATCGGCTGGGCGATCCAGGGCGCGTACGTCGTGTGGTTGCCGCTGGAGATCGCGATCATCCACCGCCGCACCCGCGACTCGGGCCGGCAGGAGCTGCTGACCCGCCGCGGCGCGGCCGTCCTGGTCGGTGCCCTCGAGCTCGCGGTCATCATCGGCGCGCTCTCCAGCGGGCTGCTCGTGGAGTCGATGGACATGAACCTCCTGCTCGCCCTGCCCGCCGTCGTCGTCACCGCGGTCTTCTTCTTGATCCTGGCGGGCGTCGAGGACGCACCCGGCGAGTCGTCGGGCGGCATCGACTGGGTCGGCCTCGGCCTGGTCACCCTCGCGCTCGGGCTGGTGATGGGCGGGCTGGTCCTGGTCCGGCTCGACGGCGCAGGCAGCCTCACCGCCTGGGGCGTGATCGTCCTTGGCCTCGCGGCGTTCGTGCCGTTCGTGCGCTACGAGGCCGCCCACGACGAGCCGATCATCGACATCCGGCTGTTCGCCCGGGCGACCCAGTGGCCGGTCCAGCTGACGGCTTTCCTCTTCGGCATCCCGGTCCTCGGCGGCCAGATCCCGCTGTCCACGTTCGCGCAGGCCGACCCGGCCGAGCGCGGCTACGGCCTGGGCGCCGACCCCGCGTTCATCTCCACGCTGATCGGGATGTACGTCGTCACACTCGCCATCGGGGCGTTCACCCTGCCGCTGACCACCCGCCTGCTCGGCGTACGCCGGGCACTGGTCGTCTCGTGTCTGCTGGTCGCGCTCGGCTACGCGCTGTGGCTGCCCTTCCACGAGACCACCTGGCAGGCGCTGCTCAACATGGGCATCGCCGGACTCGGCTCGGGCGCCCTGGTCGCGGCCCTCCCGGCGGCCGCGGCGGCCGCCGCTCCGCCCGAGCGCACCGGCATCGCCACCGGCATGACCAACGGCACCAAGACCGTCGGCGGCGCCATCGCCTCCGCGGTCTTCGCGATCGCCCTGGCGTCGACCGGCTCCATCGAGGGCGCCGCCGAGGCGCAGGCCCCGCTGTCGGGCTACCTCACCGTCTGGGCGGTCTGCTCGGCCGCCGCGCTCCTCGCCGCGGTCGCCCTGCTGGCCGCGCCCCGGCACGCGTTCTCGGACCGGCCGGTTCGGACCGTCGCCTAGACTGGCCGGGATGAAGCACCGCCCACCGGACCGCGACCCGGAGCGCGACGAGCGCACCGGGAAGTCCGCCGCGGCCGCTCGCGTCCACAGCCAGGCCCGCTGGGTCGACCTCCAGATCGAGCAGGCGATGCAGCGCGGCGACTTCGACGACCTGCCCGGCTTCGGCAAGCCGATCCCGGGCATCGGGTCCGATCACGACCCCGACTGGTGGGTCAAGAAGCTCGTCGAGCGCGAGCAGATCACCGGGGTCCTGCCACCGGCCCTCCAGCTCCGCAAGGACGACACCGAGCTCGACGACCGGGTCGACCGGGTCGGCACCGAGCGCGAGGTGCGCCGCGAGCTCGAGGACTTCAACGACCGCGTCCGCAAGGCGATGTACCAACCGCTCGGGGGCCCGCCGATGATCACCAAGCAGCGCGACGTCGACGAGGAGGTCGACCGCTGGCGTGCCCGTCGCGCCCGGCGCATCCAGGAGCAGCAGGCCCGCCTCGCCCAGCGCGAGAGCGACGGCGCGCCCGCCGGTGGTGGCGGTTCCGCACCAGGCGGTCCTAGCCCGCGCAGCGTCATACGAGCTGGTCGCTCCGGCAGCCAGTTCGGATGACGTCCCGGGCCGGCTCCGCAGGACGTCATGCGCAAGGGTCGCCCGGACGACCGCACCGTATGACGTCCCTGGGCTGCGCCACCGGAGTGGAGTTCGTCATACCGGCCGCCCGGGGACCCGCGGTAGGTTCCGGCGCATGTCGAGCCCACGCCCCGCCAAGGACTTCTTCCGGCCCCTCGCGGTCGGTGCACCCGCTCCGCTGATGGAGATCCCGGCGCGACCGAGCCGCGCGATCCACTTCTTCGACCCGAGCAACGAGAAGATGGCGGCCAAGGTCCCGGGCATGGTCGGCCCCGGCAGCGGTGGCCCCGACGTGCTGCTCGGCAACCTCGAGGACGGCGTCCGGGCCGACCGCAAGGAGGCCGCCCGCGCCGGCCTGGTGCGGATCGCCCGCGAGACGACCTTCGGCCCCACCCAGCTCTGGACTCGGGTCAACTCCCTCGACAGCCCCTGGGCCCTCGACGACCTGACCACGCTGGTCACCGAGATCGGCGACAAGCTCGACGTGATCATGGTGCCCAAGGTGCAGGGGGCTGCGGACATCCACTACGTCGACCGGCTGCTGGCCCAGCTCGAGGCGAAGGCCGGGCTGGGGAAGCCGCTCCTGGTGCACGCGATCCTCGAGACCGCCCGCGGGGTGGCCGACGTCGAGGAGATCTGCGGGGCGAGCCCCCGGATGCAGGGCATCTCGCTGGGTCCCGCCGACCTCGCCGCCGACCGCCGGATGAAGACCACCCGCGTCGGCGGCGGCCACCCTGGATATCTGGTTCGCGGTGATCGAGACGTCGACAACCCCGACGCACCGCGACCTCCCTACCAGCAGGACCTGTGGCACTACACGATCGCCCGGATGGTCGACGCCTGCGCGATGCACGGCATCTACCCCTACTACGGCCCGTTCGGCGACATCGCCGACACGGTCGCCTGCGAGGACCAGTTCCGCAACGCCTTCCTGCTCGGGTGCGTGGGCGCGTGGAGCCTGCACCCTGCCCAGATCGACATCGCCCGGCGGGTGTTCTCGCCGAGCGTCGAGGACGTCACACACGCGCGCCGGGTCGCCGCCGCGATGGGGGACGGCACCGGCGCGGTGATGATCGACGGGAAGATGGAGGACGACGCCTCCCTCAAGCAGTGCCTGGTGATGGTGGCGCTCGCCGAACAGCTCGCCGAGATCGACCCGGAGCTGAAGGCGGCGTACGACGAGGTCACCGACGGGACGCGCCGGTGACCGACTTCCGACCCCGCCGCTCGGTCCTCTACCTGCCCGCCTCCAACGCCCGGGCGCTGGCCAAGGCCGCGACCCTGCCCTGCGACGGACTCATCCTCGACCTCGAGGACTCCGTGGCCCCCGACGCCAAGGCCGACGCCCGCGAGGCGGCCTGCGCCGCCGTGCAGTCCGGTGAGCACGGTGGCCGCGAGCTCGCCGTCCGAGTCAACGGCGCCGGCACCGTCTGGCACGACGACGACCTGGCGGCGGTCTGCGCCGCCGGCCCGGACGCGATCGTGGTCCCCAAGGTCGACTCCGCCGAGGCGGTGCGCACCCTGGTCGCCACCCTGGAGCGCCACGCCCCCGAACGTACCTCGCTCTGGGCGATGGTCGAGACGCCGCGCGCGATGCTGCACGCCGAGGAGATCGCCGGCGCGTCCGACCGGCTGACGGTGCTCGTGATGGGCACCAACGACCTCGCCAAGGAGCTCGTCGCCGAGCATGTGCCGGGCCGGGCCCCGCTGTTGACCGGACTCTCGCTCGCACTGCTGGCAGCGCGGGCGACCGGCACCGCCATCCTCGACGGCGTCTTCAACGACGTGCAGGACGTCGACGGCTTCCTCGCCGAGTGCCGCCAGGGCCGGCAGCTGGGGTTCGACGGCAAGACGCTCATCCACCCCGCCCAGGTCGAGGGCGCCAACGCCGCCTTCGCCCCCGACGAGCGGGCCGTCGAGGACGCCCGCGGCATCCTCGCGGCTTGGGAGGAGGGGCAGGGCAGCGGCGTGGTGACCTATCAAGGACGGATGATCGAACGGCTCCACGTCGACAGCGCCGAGCGCACCCTCGCCCTGCACGAGGCGATCACCCGGTCCTCGTCGTGACCGTCGGCCTGCCACTGGTCTGGGGTGCGACCCCGGCCGAGGTGGCGCGCCGCTACCCCGCCGACGAGATGTACGACGGGCCGACTCTCGCCCTGACCCGGGCGGTGTCCGTCGCGGCGCCGGCGGACCTGACCTACCGGTGGCTCTGCCAGGTCGCGGTCGCGCCGTACTCCTACGACCTCCTCGACAACTGGGGCCGCCGCAGCCCGACCAGGCTCACCCCGGGTGCTGACGCACTGGCTCTCGGGCAGCTGGTCGAGGTGTTCACGCTGACCGGTGTCGAGCCGGGCCACCAGTGGACCGGCCGCACCGAGGGCGGGCCACGCCGCGTCTTCGGCGACCTCACCGCGACGTACGCCGCCGAGCCGGACGGCCCCGACGCCTCCCGACTCCTCTGCCGCATCGTGCTGGTGGCCGAGACGCTCCCCGCGCGGGTGCGGGCCCACGCGCTGGCCTGGGGCGACCTGGTGATGATGCGCAAGCAGTTCCACACGCTCAAGGCGCTGGCCGAACGGGACGCACGCGCGCTGTGACACCATCGCTCGCGTGACGGCCGAGACGACCGACAGCCCCACCCGCCCGGAGGTCAAGGACGACCGCGGCGCCATCGTGCGCCTGCTGCTCGCCAGCTCGCTGATGCTCTTCCTCGAGCTGGCGCTGATCCGCTGGCTGGGCGCCAACGTCGTGCACCTGTCGTACTTCTCCAACTTCGTGCTGCTCGGGTCGTTCCTGGGCATCGGCGCAGGCTTCCTGGTCAGCCGCAAGACGTGGTCGGTCTGGCCGGTCTCGCTCCCGCTGCTGACCGCCCTGGTGATCGGCGTGCTCCAGTTCCCCGTCACCATCCAGCGCAGCGGCTCCGACGTCATCTACTTCACCTCGCTCGAGGTCGACGGCCCGCCCGCGTGGTTGGCCCTGCCCGTGGTGTTCCTGCTGGTGGCGGTGATCCTGGCCGGCCCGGCCGAGCTGGTCGGGCGCTGCTTCGCCCGGCTGCCGCCGCTGTCGGCCTACCGCTACGACCTCATCGGGTCACTGCTCGGCATCACAGCGTTCACGACCCTGAGCTTCCTGCGGGCGCCGTCGGTGGTGTGGGGCGTGATCGCCTGCGCCCTCTACCTGCTCCTGGCCGGTGGTCGGCTGCGCCAGGTGGTGACGGTGGTCTGCTCGGCCGCCGTCATCGGCATGCTGCTGCTCGAGTCGCTGGCCACCGGCGTCAGCTGGTCGCCGTACTACAAGGTGACCACCGAGGAGGTCGGCGCCGCCGACGACGGCTTCCTGCTGATCAAGGCCAACGGGGTCCCACACCAGCTGATGGCGCCGGCGCAGTGGAAGGTCGAGCAGGGCGAGCGGATCTATGAGACGCCCTACCTGCGGCTGCCCGACAACTCCCTCGACGACGTGCTGGTCGTCGGCGCGGGCTCCGGCTCCGACGTCGCGATCGCGCTTCGCGAGGGCGCCGGGCGGGTCGACGCGGTCGACATCGACCCACGGATCCTGGAGATCGGTGCCGCCGAGAACATCGACCGGCCCTACTCCGACGACGGCGTCACCACGCACACCAACGACGGTCGGGCGTTCCTCGAGGGCGTCGACCGCAAGTACGACCTGGTCCTCTTCGCGCTCCCCGACTCCCTCACGCTGGTCAGCGGCGCCTCGCAGATCCGGCTGGAGTCGTTCCTGTTCACCGAGGAGGCGATGACGTCGGTGCGCGAGCACCTCAAGCCCGACGGTGCCTTCGCGATGTACAACTACTACCGCGAGAACTGGCTCATCGACCGGCTGGCCGGGACTGCCGACTCGGTGTTCGGACACGCGCCCTGCATCGACACCTTCGCCGGGGCGCAGGCCGTGGTCAGCGTCGGGATGACGGAGGCCGACCAGCAGTGCGAGACCACCTGGGCGCCGTCCGCGGCGGAGGTCGTCGCGCCGGCCACGGACGACCGGCCGTTCCTCTACTTCAAGGGCGACTCGTTCCCGCCGCTCTACACCGTCACGCTGCTCGGCATCCTGCTCGCGTCGCTGCTGGCCGTCCGCGCCCTGGGCGGACCTCTGCGCCAGATGCGCCCCTACGCCGACCTGTTCTTCATGGGGGCGGCGTTCCTGCTGCTGGAGACCAAGAACATCGCGACGTTCGCCCTGCTCTTCGGGACCACCTGGTTCGTCAACGCCCTGGTGTTCGCCGGGGTGCTAGTGGTGGTGCTGGCCGCGGTGGAGACGACCAGGCGCTTCCGCACGCCACCACTCCCGACGGTCTTCGCCGGGATCGCGCTGTCGCTGGCGCTGGCCTGGGTGGTCCGGCCCGAGTGGCCGCTGCCGCTCCCGTTCGTGCCGCGCCTCGTGGTGGCGACCCTGCTGGCGTTCCTGCCGATCTACCTGGCCAACGTGGCGTTCGCCAAACGCTTCCAGGGCTCCGCCGACTCGCAGTCTGCCTTCGCCATCAACCTGCTCGGCGCGATCGTGGGCGGCTGCCTGGAGTACGCCGCCCTGGTCACCGGCTACAACAACCTGCTGATCGTGACCGGCGTGCTCTACCTGGTGGCCTTCCTGCTGATCCCCCGAGGCACGGCCCGGCTCGCCTGAGTCAGGCCAGGAACGGCCGGTCCAGGTCGGTGTTGTCGACGACCACGTCGGCTCGCTCGCGGGGATCGAACTCGGCAAGGTATCGGCGCTGCGCGTCGGCGTAGCGCCGCTGGTCGGGGTGGTCGACGTCGTTGACCGTGCCGTCGCGGGCGGCCATCCGCGCCACACTGGTCCCGAACGGCACGTCGAGGAAGACCCGGAGATGCCAGAGGTCCGTGAGCTCCGGGCGCTGGGCGAACACCCCGTCGACGAGCAGGACGCCGTGGCCGGGCACCGGGACCGGGGCGACGTCGACGTGCTCGTCGGTGCCGACGTCGTGCCAGGCCGGTCGGTACGACGACGGTGGTCCGGCGCGCCACGGCTCCAGCAGCTCACGGCGCAGGGCGGCGTAGTCGAAGTGCCGGCTCCACAGCGCCTCGGCAGTCCGGCCCTCCGCGTGCCGGTGCGCACGCGGGTGGTGGAACGCGTCGATGCTCGCCCGCACCATGAGGATGCCGCGCCCCACCATGACCAGCGCGAGCTCGTCGGCGAAGGTGGTCTTGCCCGAGCCGTCGACGCCGTCGACCACCACCAGCACGGGCTCATGGGCCCGTGGGAGCAGGTCAGCCACCGACCGGAGCAGCGCGGCGCGGGCGGGGGTCACTCGGGCGGAGGCTCGGTGCGGAAGCGCTCGTCGAGCCAGATCCGGGCGGAGCCGACGAAGCCGGCGGCGTCGTGGACCAGCCGGCCGAGCGCGTCCTGGGTGCGCCGGAACGACTCGGAGTAGCTCTTCGCGGCCTCCTGGGCGGCCTCGCTCACCTTCGCCGTGTCGTCGTCGGAGCGCCTCGGGTAGTCGCCGGCGAGGATCCGGGTGTAGGCACCGGACTCGGCCCACCGGCGCAGCTCGGCCGCCCGGACGACCGTGAACGGGTGGCTGCGGTTCTCGACCAGGAACAGCTTGAGCACCGAGTCGCGCAGGTCCTCGGTGTCGTCGTACTCCGTGGCCTGGGCGAAGAAGGAGGTGGCGTCGAGGTCGTCGATGTGACCGCCGCTGGCGATCTTCATCTGCACCCGGGTCGCGACGGCGGGGTCCTGAGTGGAAAGCAGACCGGCGCGGTCCGCGGACAGCTCGGCCTTCCGCGACCACTCGAACAGCGCCGCGGTGATCGCGCGGATGCCGAGGGCGCCGCCGGGCACGGCGTACCAGAGGCCGGTCATGGAGATCAGCCGGCGCAGCAGGGTCTGGTAGACCGCATGGCCGCTCAGCGCGTGGCCGAGCTCGTGGCCGATGACGAAGCGGAGCTCGTCGTCGTCGAGCAGGCCGACGAGTCCGGAGTCGATCACGATCACCGGCTTGCTCATGCCGATGGTGACGGCTCCGAAGGTGGGCGCCGCCTGCACGTAGAGCTCGGGGAGCTCCTGGGCATCGAGCACCGCGCCCGCGTCGGCCAGCAGCCGGTGCAGCCTCGAGAACTGCCGCTCGTCGACCCGCACGGCCGAGCCCATCAGCACCAGCCGGACGGAGCGCTCGTTGACCAGGCCCGACAGGGTCTTGAGCAAGGAGTCGAAGCCCTTGAGCTTGCGCAGCGCGACCAGCGCGCCCGCATCGGCCGGGTGCTCCCAGGCGCGGGAGCTGATGTCGGGCAGGTTCGTCCGCCCCCGAGCGGGCTGCTTCTCCATGACCGGGATCTTGTCATCCGTCGCCCCGCAAGGCGACGGACACTCGAAACCAACCGGTCCGGACAGCCACGCGAAGCCCGGCTCAGGGCGCGTCTCCCGGGTCTCGGCCGGGATGACAGGGTGAGCCCGTGCTCGGGGACCCTGCTGACGAGAGACGCAAGCGGCGGGGCTCGTTTCGCGACGGGGTGCGCGCGGGCCTGCCGTACGCCGCGGTCGGCGGGCTGCTCTCGATGTCCTTCGGCCTGCTCGCCCGCGACGCCGGCTTCCCGGTCGAGGCCGCCATCGTCATGTCGGGCATCGTCTTCGCCGGGTCCGCGCAGTTCGCGGCCGTTGCGATCCTGGCCGGCGGGGGCTCGGCCGGTGCCGCGGTCGCGGCAGCGGCGCTGATGAACTCCCGGTTCCTCCCCATGGGGGTCGCCCTCGGCCCCTCGCTGCCCGGCAACGCGGCCTGGCGGGCCGTCCAGGGCCAGACGGTGGTCGACGCCTCCTGGGCGATGGCCAACCGCGGGGACGGGACGTTCGACCGTTGGTTCCTGTTCGGCTCCACCGCACCCCAGTACGCCACCTGGGTCGGCGGCACCGTCCTCGGCGCCCTCGGGGGAGTCCTGCTCGGCGACACCGCCCGCTTCGGACTGGACGCGATCTACCCGATGTTCTTCCTCGGCCTGCTCCTGGCCGAGATCAAGGACCGGCGCTCCGGGGCGGTCGCCCTGGCGGGCGGAGCTGTGGCCCTCGCCCTGGTCGAGGTGACGCCGGCCGGGGTGCCCGTCCTGGTGGCGAGCCTGGTCTCCCTGTGGGGTCTTCGCCGACGGCGGGAGCCCGCATGACCGGCACGATCTGGTGGAGCATCGTCGGGTGCACCGTGGTGACCGTGCTCATCAAGGGCTTCGGCCCCGTGGTCATGGGCGGCCGCGACCTGCCACCCCGGCTCGCGCGGGTGATCGTGCTGATGGCCCCGGCCCTGCTCGCGGCCCTCGTCGTCACCAGCGCCCTGGCCGACGGTGACCGGTGGCACCTCGGGGCCGACACCGTGGGGGTCGCGGTCGGCGGCGCCGTCCTGGTGCTCACCAGGGCCGGTCTCCTCAGCGCGGTGCTGGTCGCGACGGCGGTGACCGCCGGGCTGCGGCTGCTCGGTTGAGCAGCTCAGCCCTCGGTCATCGGGATCCGTACGCCGCGCGCGTCGGCCACCTCGACGGCCCGCTCGTAGCCGGCGTCGACGTGCCGGATCACCCCCATGCCGGGGTCGTTGGTGAGCACCCGTTCGATCTTCTCCGCGGCCAGGGCCGTGCCGTCGGCGACGCACACCTGCCCGGCGTGGATGGAGCGGCCCATGCCGACCCCGCCCCCGTGGTGGATGGAGACCCAGGTGGCCCCGGAGGCGGTGTTGACAAGTGCGTTGAGCAGCGCCCAGTCGGCGATCGCGTCGGAGCCGTCGAGCATCGCCTCGGTCTCGCGGTAGGGCGAGGCGACAGAGCCGCAGTCGAGGTGGTCGCGCCCGATCACGATGGGCGCCTTCAGCTCGCCGGAGGCCACCATCTCGTTGAACCTCAGCCCGGCCAGGTGCCGCTCGCCGTACCCCAGCCAGCAGATCCGCGCCGGCAGGCCCTGGAAGGCGACGCGCTCGCCGGCCATGGTGATCCACTTGTGAAGGCGCTCGTTGGCTGCGCTGTCCTCCTTCGGGAAGAGTTCGAGGATCGCCTGGTCGGTCGCGGCGATGTCGGCCGGGTCGCCCGACAGGGCCGCCCATCGGAAGGGTCCCCGGCCCTCGCAGAAGAGCGGCCGGATGTAGGCCGGCACGAAGCCGGGGAACTCGAACGCCCGGTCGTAGCCGCCCTTGCGGGCCTCGTCGCGGATCGAGTTGCCGTAGTCGAAGACCTCGGCCCCGCGGTCCTGCCACTCGACCATCGCCCGCACGTGCGTCGCCATCGACTCCTGGGCGCGCTTGGTGAAACCGGCCGGGTCCTCGGTGCGCTCACGCTCCCAGTCCTCGAAGGCCGTGCCCGCTGGGAGGTAGTAGAGCGGGTCGTGCGCGGAGGTCTGGTCGGTCACGATGTCGATCGGCGCCCCCATCTCCAGCAGCTGCGGCAACATCAGAGCGGCGTTGCCCAGCACCCCGATCGACAGGGCTCGACGCTCGTCGCGCGCGGCGACCGCCATCTCCACGGCGGACTCCAGCGACGGGGCCTGCACGTTGAGGTAGCGATGCTCGATCCGCCGCTCGATCCTCGACTGGTCGCACTCGATGCAGATCACCACACCGTCGTTCATCGTCACCGCGAGCGGCTGCGCGCCGCCCATCCCGCCGAGCCCCGCGGTGACGGTGATGGTGCCGGCCAGCGTCCCGGCTCCCGTGCCGCCCCCGGCCAGCTTGTCGGCGACGGCGGCAAAGGTCTCGAAGGTGCCTTGGAGGATCCCCTGGGTGCCGATGTAGATCCACGAGCCGGCCGTCATCTGGCCGTACATCGTCAGGCCGAGGTCCTCCAGCCGCCGGAACTCCTCCCAGTTGGCCCAGTCGCCGACCAGGTTGGAGTTGGCGATCAGCACCCGCGGCGCCCAGGTGTGGGTGCGCATCACGCCGACCGGCTTGCCCGACTGGACGAGCATCGTCTCGTCGTCCTTCAGCGTGCGCAGCGTGCGCAGCAGGGCGTCGTACGACGGCCAGTCGCGCGCCGCCTTGCCGGTGCCGCCGTAGACGACGAGGTCCTCGGGGCGCTCGGCGTTGTCGGGGTCGAGGTTGTTCATCAGCATCCGCAGCGGGGCCTCTGTCTGCCAGGACAGCGCGGTCAGGTCGGTGCCACGGGCGGCCCTGACGGGTAGGCGAGGGTTGGTCTCGGTGGTCACGCGAGCTCTCCGATCACGGATTCGGCGGCGCGCAGGACGGCGCCGGACTGGACGAGGTCGACGGCGGCCTCGATCTCGGGGGACAGGTGCCGGTCCGGGCCGGGGCCCTCGATGCCCGCCTCCCGGAGCAGTCGTACGACGGCCCCAGTCGCCGGCGAGGGTTCCAGCGGAGCCCGTAAGTCCAGCGCCCGCGCGGCGGTGAGCACCTCGACGGCGACGACACGCGACAGCCCGTCGACCGACTTGCGCAGCTTGCGCGCGGCCGACCAGCCCATCGACACGTGGTCCTCCTGCATGGCCGAGGAGGGGATCGAGTCGACCGACGCCGGGACGGCGAGGCGCTTCATCTCGGAGACGATGGCGGCCTGGGTGTACTGCGCGATCATGTGGCCGCTGTCGACGCCGGGGTCGGCGGCGAGGAACGGCGGCAGCCCGTGGGAGCGCGCCTTGTCGAGGAACCGGTCGGTGCGGCGCTCGGAGATCGAGGCGACGTCGGCGGCCACGATCGCGAGGAAGTCGTGGACGTAGGCGACCGGCGCCCCGTGGAAGTTGCCGTTGGACTCGACGTGGTCGCCCAGCACCACCGGGTTGTCGACCGCCGAGGCGAGCTCGCGGCCCGCGATCACCGCGGCGTGCTCGACGGTGTCGCGGGCGGCGCCGTGCACCTGCGGGGAGCAGCGCAGCGAGTAGGCGTCCTGCACCCGGTTGCAGTCGGGGCCGCGGTGCGACGCGACGATCCCCGAGTCGGCCAGCAGGGCGGTGAGGTTGGCGGCGGAGAGCCCCTGGCCGAGCTGCGGCCGGAGCGCCTGGAGCTCGGCGGCGAAGACCCGGTCGGTGCCGAGCTGACCCTCGACGGACATGGCCGCCGCGACGTCCGCCGTACGCAGCAGCATCCGCAGGTCGGCGATCGCCAGCACCAGCATGCCGAGCATGCCGTCGGTGCCGTTGATCAGCGCGAGGCCCTCCTTCGCGGCGAGCTCGACGGGCTCGAGACCGGCGTCGGCCAGCGCCTCGGCGGCCGGCATCAAGGTCCCCGCCGCATCTCGCACCTCACCCTCACCCATCAGCGCCAGCGCACAGTGCGCCAAGGGCGCGAGGTCGCCGGAGCACCCGAGCGAGCCGTACTCCTTCACCACCGGCGTGATGCCGTGCGTCAGCAGGCCGGCCAGCAGGGCGGCCGTCTCGGGCCGGACGCCGGTGTGCCCCGTCGCAAGAGTCGAGAGGCGCAGCAGCATCAGGGCGCGGACCACCTCGCTCTCGACCTCGGGACCCGAACCGGCGGCGTGTGAGCGGACCAGGGACCTCTGCAGCCTGGCCCGCATCTCGGTCGGGATGTGGCGCGTCGCGAGGGCGCCGAAGCCGGTCGAGATGCCGTACGACGGGGTGGGGGCCGCGGCCAGCTCCTCGACGACCGCACGACCGCGCTGCATGGCCAGGACGGCGTCGTCGCTGAGTCGCACGCGGGCGCCACCGCGCGCCACCGCGAGCACGTCGGCGGGCGAGACCGGAGCCATCCCGACGGCCACCATCGTCTCGGGCTGGAGGGCTGTCGTCATGGCTCCATCGAACTCCCCGTCCGCGGCGCCGACCAGTACGCGACGGCCCTGACTGTCTCAGATCCGAGACCCGGGGTGGACGCCTGGTCCACGTTCACCCGCGAGCTCGGTGGCTGTTGAGTTCGAGCCACCCGTTCGGGTGTGGTTGCGGTCCGGGCGCGTCCCTAGGGTCGGTAGCGGGGCAACCCCCCGCAACCGGGCCGAACGCGCCCGGACGGAAAGGAATCATGAGCACCGGAATAGTTATCCTGTTGGTGGTGGCCGTCGTGGTCGTGCTCCTCATCGTCGGGCTCGTCGCGATGATGTCGAGTCGCCGCAAGGCCGCCGAGACCGAGCACAACCGCACCCGCGCGGAGGAGATCCGCCACGAGGCGGCGGGCACCACCGCCGTCCGTGACTCCGACCTCGAGGCCCGCGAGGCACAGATCGAGGCCGACCGTTCCAGGCTCGAGACTGAGCAGGCCGATGCCCGTGCCGCCCAGGCGCAGGAGGGCGTCCAGGTCGAGGACGCGCGCCGCGAGGACCAGCTCCGTGAGGCGGACCGGATCGATCCCGACGTTGATCACCGATCGGACGACTACGCGCCCGGCACCGCCGGGGCGCCGGTGGCCGAGGAGCCGGCCCCGACCGATGGCCAGCGTCGCACCGACCGGCCCGTCTGACCGCACGCTCACCGGAGACAAGTCCGGTGACGGCCCTAGATGACTGATTCCATCTAGATTGAGCGACGTGGCCGTCACCGGATCCAGTCAGGTCCCCGCGGCGACCC
>Ga0136611_10001342_pt1 | contig 17089 bp, 13 predicted proteins | sample AntDrymUQ2232306_2_FD_106645 | JGI IMG/M metagenome (GOLD analysis project Ga0136611, IMG submission 106645) | Polar desert sand microbial communities from Dry Valleys, Antarctica - metaG UQ223 (23.06) | ecosystem: Environmental > Terrestrial > Soil > Desert | place: Antarctica: Dry Valley...
CGACTACACGCCCCACGGCGCCGCCGAGATGGGACTTCCCCCTTCGTGGCTGAACTCCCACGCCAGCGCGTTCGTTCCCAGAGGTGCCGACTGGCGGCGGAGCCACAGCTTCGACCACCCGAGCCTGCACCTCTACGTCATCGTCCCCGAGCAACTGTTGGCCATGAAGGTCCGCGCCGGGCGGCCGACCGACGCCGACGACATCGCCACGCTGTGCCGGATCCTTGGCATCACCACCGTCGCCGAGGTGGAGAAGGTGGTGGGCGACGCCTACCACGATGAACCGGCGCCGGCACGAGGTCTCGAGCTGGCCGCCGACGTTTTCCGGCCATAGGCGTTGTTCGGATCCGGACCCCGAAAAGCGCCGGACGGCCAGGTCGGTCTTGATGGCCAAGTCGCCCGAAGGTGATGACTCGTCGACTCCCGAAACGCGGAGATGTCACAGCTCTCCCGAGGGTCTCCCGATACGCCTACTCCCTACCTCGCGGCCTTGGCTCGCACCCACGGAAGCCGCCTCGCCACCTTCGACGGCGGGCTGGCGGCAACCCACCCCGACGTGGCGACCCTGGTGCCGACCGCTCAGACGTAGCTTCGCAGGGTCACTCGCGACGTCGCCGCTCGGCGCGACGTTCGATCACGCTTTGGTGGAGGCGTTCGAACCGCTTCTCGGATTGGGTCGGAAGTCGACCGAGCCGGGACAAGGCGTCCTCGGCGAGCCTCCCGACGTCATCCCTTGCGGCCTTCAGGAAGGTCGCCTTTCGCGGCGGCTGCAAAGCGCTCAGCGTTCCAGGTCCAAGCCCAACTCGGCCGCCGCCTCGTCGACGCGAAAACGCTTCCCGTCGTCGACGGCGAGCCGCTCGGCCACTCGCGCGGCGATGACAAGATCCTCGATGACGGGATCGAGGAGCTCGACGAGCTCGTACGGGATGATGGCCGCCTCCGGCCGCCGGTGCGAGCCGAACAGCACCGGGCCACTCGCCGCTCCGTGTGCCCTGAACTCCGCCGTGATCGCGGTCAGGAGCGCCTCCGAGCCTCGCTCGTAGGCAGGACCTCGGTCGGAGGGAGCACTCGCGGCAGGTCTTGAGTGTGCCCGTCTGACGAAACTTGTGCGACTACTTGTACAAGTTGAGCGAAACCGCCATCAGCGTCGTGGTTGTCGCGACGCCCACCATTTCCACGCGCCCGCGATACCGCTCCTGGCGTGCGCCCAAGGCTCGGCCGAGTCACCTTCAACGCGTCGATAGCTCCCGTTCGAAGGAACCGGTCGGTCGCCCCCGAGGTCGGCGCTCGGCGGCCGAGGGAACGCCCCAATCGGAGCCTCCACCGATGCGGCCGGCCCAGACGCGACCGCAGGCGCAAGCTCGGCCGCAACCCCAGGGGTCGGACGCAACTCGGGGCCTCGCTTGACCGACCAGTCCCGATCGTCGGATCCGGCCGCCGTCGATGATGAGCGCTCGCGCTCCGAGGTCGCCTCGGTCGTGTAGTTCGGTCCCGAGCCGTACCCATAGCCATAGCCATAGGCCGCCGACTCGGTCACCCCGTTGACGACAACGCCCACGAGGGGTGCGTCGACCTGGCCGAGCAGCTCCACCGCCCGTCGCACCTGTCCCTGCTTCGTCTTCCCGGCGTCGACGACGAGCAACGTGGCGTCGATCCGGTGGGCCAGCGCCAAGGCGTCGGTCACGGGAATGACGGGCGGGCAGTCGACGAGCACGACCTCGGCCAACTCGGCCAACTCGTCGAGCAGGTCTCCGGCTCGACCACTGGCGAGCATCTCCGACGGATTCGGCGGGATCGGGCCCGACGCCAACAGAGAGAGGTTCGGCACCTGCGGCACCGCTTGCAGCGCGTCGGCCAGGCGAGCGTCGCCGATGAGCACCGAGGTCAGGCCGACGTCTTGCGGGACGTCGAAGAAGGCGTGGATGCGGGGCCGGCGCAGGTCGGCGTCGACCATGACGACCCGCTGCCCGGCGTTGGCCAAGGCCACCGCCAGGTTCGAGATCGTCGTCGTTTTGCCCTCGGCCTGCGAGGGGCTCGTCACTTGGATGATCCGCAGGCGTCGATCGAGACCCAAGAACTGCACCGAGGTACGCAGGCTGCGGTAGGCCTCGGCTACCGCCGAGCGAGGATCCTCGAGCGACGCGATGTGGGTGTCCTTCTTGTCCCGCCAGCCCCTGAGCGCCGGGATGAGACCGAGCACCGGCACGCCGCCGGCCGCCAGTTCGACCCCCTCCTTGCCCTTGAGCGAGTCGTCGAGATACTCGAGCAGGAAGACGAAGGCGGCGGCCAGCATCAAGCCGACCACCAAGCCCAACAAGGCACTGCGCTCCGGTTGGGGCTCGAACGGAAAACGAGGGAGGGGGGCGGGGGCCAGCAGCTGGGCGCCGCCCTGGTTGACGTTGATGGCCGCCTGCAGTTGTGTGAGTTGGCTCTGCAGGCTCGCCCGCTGGCTCTCGAGCCCGGTTCGTTCGGTCGCCTGGCGGGCCCGAAGGGCTTCTCGCTGCGGCAGCGGCGTCAAGTCGGACTCGAACTCGAGCGCGTCGAGATTCTGCTCGACGACGGCCAGCTGCCGCGAGATCTCGGTGCGGGCCACCTCGTTCTGCTGGTTCAGGCTGTCCCGCCGAAAATCCAGATAGGCGGTCGCGTAGGCGTCGACGGTGGCCCTGGCGCGTCGCGGGTCGGTGTCGACGGCGCTGAGAGCGATGACGTCCTCGGTAGCCGAGAACGACGCTGAGATGCGTCCCAGTTTCGCCACCCGCTCCGCCGCCAGCAGACGCACTTGTTGGCTCTTGATGACCCGCACCTGGTTGGCCAGCACTCGATCCGAGGCCGCGGCGCCGCCCCGCAACGGGTCGAACAGCGACTCGGCCTGGGTCCGGGCGACCAGCAGGTCAGCCTGCGAGCGGTAGAGCGGCGTCTTCGCATCCGAAGACACGTAGGCCACGCCGGCCACGATCGAGGGCACGAGCAGCAGCACCCACCATCGCCGCCGGAGCATGCGCGCATAGCCGCGGAGGTCGAGTTCGGTGGATTTCCCCTCAGCCATCCGAGCAAGGCTACCGCCCGGTTCCGTTGGTCCTGCGACGCGGCTTACAGCCCGTAGGCCGCCGCCTGCATCCGGAACAGCTCGGCATAACGACCGTCGAGGTCCATGAGGGTGGCGTGGGTTCCCTCTTCGATGATGCGCCCCCGGTCGAGCACGATGATGCGGTCGGCCTCCCGCACGCTCGAGAACCGGTGAGAGATCAACAACACGGCCCGCCCGCCGAGCAAGTCACGAATGCTGGCGAACAGCGCGTGTTCGGCCCGTGGATCGAGGGCCGCCGTGGGCTCGTCGAGAATCACGAACGGGGCGTCACGGAAGAAAGCTCGGGCCAGAGCCACCCGCTGCCACTGGCCGGTCGACAGCTCTCGCCCCCCCAGGAACTGTTTGCCCAGTCGGGTCTCGTAGCCGAGGGGGCCGAGGAACGGGTGCGCGCCCGAGGCCCTCGACGCCTCGACGATGCCCTCCAGGTCGTCGATGCGTTCGTGGCGCCCGACCCCGATGTTGGCTCGCGCCGGCAGCAGGTAGCGGACGAAGTCCTGGAAGATCACGGCGATCGAGTCCCGCACCTCGGCCGGATCGAGCTCGGCGGCGTCCACACCGTCGAGCACGATCCGCCCCGACGTCGGCCGGTAGAGGTCGCCCAACAACTTCGCCAGCGTCGTCTTGCCCGAGCCGTTCTCCCCAACCAGGGCCACGACCTCACCCCGCGCGATCGAGAACGACACGCCCTCGACCGCCGGGTGCACGGCGCCGGGATAGGTGAAGCCCACGTCCTCGACGACCAAGCGATCGAAGCCCCGGTCCGGTCGATGCGGGGCCGGCGCCGCCGCATGCTCATCGGCCAGGGCGACGAAGCTGGTGTAGTCCTCGACGAAGAGGCCGGCCTCGTAGAGCTGGCTAGCGCCCGCCGTCAACAACGAGAGGCGACCCCCCAATTGCACGACGGCGGCGACCGCCGCGCCCAGCCCGGCGAGCCCGACGCGACCTTCGACGTAAAGGAAGGCGAGAAAGGCGATGGCGGCGGCCGTCAACCCTGAACTGCCGCACGCCGCCACCAGCGAACGACCGAGTCGTTGGCGGGTCAGGCGCCGCAGCCCTTCGATCCGCTGGGCGTACAGCTCGTCATACCGGCGGCGCAGGTAGCGACCCAGGTCGAAGGCCCGCACCTCCTTGGCCTCTTCCCTGCCCGTCATCACCGTCGAGAGGTAGGCCCGCTCACGATCGGCGGGCGTCTGGGCGGCCGAGAAGTGAAAGAGCGACCGGCTGTTGCGGGTGCTGGCCACCCACAGCGGGGCGTAGGCCAGCAGCACGAAGGGCACGAGCACCGGCTGGATGACGGCCAAGGCAATGGCGATGCCGGCCACCGTCACCAGCGCGCTGGTCATGCCGACCAACCCGTTCACCATCTGCAGTGGACGAATCTGCCCCCCGATGGTGGCTCGCTGCAGTCGGTCGTAGAACTCCGGTGACTCGAAAGCAGCAAGATCCACCGCCTGGGCGACATCGAGCACCCGTCCGGCCGTCTCACGCTGCACGAGCTCGCTCAGCAACCGGGTCCGCTCGACCTGGACGGCGGTGGCGAACCCGATGGCCACGGTGATCCCGATGAGCAGCGCCAGCGATGGCACAACGCCGCCAAAACCGGATCGGGCGTCGCCCGCGTCGAGCACCGAACCCAACACGTGGCGGCCGATCAGCAACTGCCCGGCGACCCCCACACCGGCCACCAGTTGCAGCCCGCTCGACACCAACAGGTCGGCTCGTCCGGCCCGCCACACCAGGCGGATCGAGCCCGTGACCAGACGCGGGAACCGCCGCAGGTTCTTGCGGTGCGGGCGGTGCAGGTCGTCGATGATGTCGTAGACCGAAGACCCCTGGCCGCCGCTTTCCTCGCCCTCGGCCATGCCCTCAGTCTGCACGCGCCGATGTGTGACGATCGCCCCGTTAGCGTAAAGGGGTGCGCACCCTCCGGTTGGCCGACGGTGTCGAGTGGCGGACGGTCGACGGCGAGATCGTCGCCCTCGACATCAAAAAGGGCATCTACTTCGCCTTGAACCGCACCGGCGCCCTGTTGTGGGAGTCGCTTTCGGCCGGCACCACCGAACCGGCGCTGGCGAGCCAGCTCGTCGAGCGCTTCGACCTCGACCCGACAGCGGCCCAAGGCGACCTCGACGAGTTCCTCGCCGGCCTCAGAACCAACGGCTTGCTCGTAGAAACCTGATGCCGCGCCTCACCCCGGCCCGGCTGTGCGCCGCATGGTGGACGCTTCGAGCCATCCGGTCGGCCCGGCGCCTCACCACCGAGGGCCAACTGCTCCGAGGCACGCTGCCCCCGCCGCCGAGCCTCGGCGACGACGCCCGCTGGGCCGTCGTCGGCACCCTGGCCCGGCGGCACACGACCTGCCTGGTGCGGTCGTTGGTGCTGCAGGCCTGGGACGCCGATCATGGCCGACCCCGCGATCTCATCATCGGGGTCACCCGCCCCGACGAGTCTTTCGGCGCTCACGCCTGGCTTGACGGCGACACCGGCCACGGCACGACGTTCACCGAGCTCACCCGCCGCCCGGCACCCAGTCGTTAGCCCGAGCGCCGCAATCGCCGCCAGGCCACGACCGCTCTCGGGGCATGCACCACCAACCACACCGGCCGCCCGACAGCCGCCAAGAACCAGCCGCCGGGGCGAGCGGTGAGCCGAGGCGCCCAAGCCCGAAGGAAGGTGGAACCGGGGAACACCTTGCGCAACGCGAACCGCACTCGCTCCCTCCCGCCCGACAACTCTGCTGCCCACGCGATACCGCCGGTCGTGGGTGGCAACGGCTCCTCCCTGAGGAGGAACGACATCGGGCGCTCTGTCGGAAGACCGAGTCGTTCGGCCATTGCTGAGCCTTCACGCACGAGGTGGAGCCCGACGGCCATCTCCTCGACGGCGCCCACCTCAGCGGCCAGTCGGGCCGCCTCCTCCCAGGCGACCATCGGCGCCCGCGCCAACGCTCGCTGTAGATCGTCAAGCGGCTTGGACAACCGGTTCGAGTTCTGCGCTGCGTGGGTGGCGGCGTGCAGACATCGAGCAGCTTCATCCAGCACCGTGACCTCGACGCCGGCGACCATCAACTTCTCGGTGTGAGCGCTCAAGGCGGTCCACACCACCTCGGGTGCTGCGATTGCGCCGTGGAAGCGATGATGCAGGTCCACGACGGCGGCGGGTTGATCCCTGACCCAGGGGTTGGCGTGCCACCAGGGCCCACCGGCCATTGCCGAGAAAGGCTGCGGCCGCTCGACAAACCCGAGTTCCGACAACACCCGTTCAGCGGTTGCTACTGCTTCAGGCGCAACCCATACGTCAGCGTCACCGTAGAGTCGGTCGCCCGGCCGGTCGTAGAGCCACCCCGCAAAGGATGGGCCCTTAAGCACAATCGGAAGCACTCCGACCGAGTCCAAGGCAACAGAGAACTCAGCGGCTGTCGCATCGGACGCGATGGTCTGAGCCGCAATCGTGAAACGCTGCAGGGAAACCCTTAGGTCGATCCAACAGCCACGGCGTCAGGTAGGGCCCCAGTCTCTCCCTGCGTCAACTCACTCAACGTGCCCAACATCCAAACTGCGGGTGGCTCGTACGTCGTCGACCTGTCGGTCGCATCTTTATCGGTATTTGCGCCGTCACCCATCGTTACCCCTTCGCCGTGCGATCTTCGCCGTTGTGCTCGCGAATGCTATCAGGGATGCAAGTCCCGCGGCCTCGTGAGCGGCCCCTTGCCAAGTACCGTCCAGAACCTCTCTCCGAACGATCGGCGTCAAGTGGTCCGGTGCCCGCTGACAGCGAACAGGCTGCCCGTTGCTTCGGGTCGGACGGAACGATCCCTTGTCGGGCCGTCGGAGATTCCGGGCGGGCACCATTCCAGCAAACGCTTGGCGCTCGAGCCGCTTCGTCCCCGGACCAAGCAGCTCCGTCGGGTAGCACTCGGCGACCAACTCGAGAACGCCACGGGTGAGGAAAGGGAAGAGCCGCCGCACCCTTAGGGCAGAGCAGGCCTCCCAGTTCATCGCTGTCACCCCCTCCAGCGAACCCAGAAGCGCCCGGAGATGCCGATGCGGGCGCGGGTCGTTCGCCAGGTTCGCTGACTCCGCGAAACGCCAGCTCTGGTATTCGGCCTTGACCTCTGGGCGCACGATGGTCGAGAGGGCGCCGGGCCAGGGCTCGTTCAGCGGCTTCCCTCGCCGCACCCACCCTGCCCACGTCCGCAGGTCGCTCCGACCATGCGGCCACCTGCCCCACTGGCGGAGCAGACCCGAAGGCCCAACTGCCTCCCGCCAGTCGGCGAAGGCGAACTCTCCACCCGAGACCTCGTCGGCGAACTCACCCCCGACCAGCACGGTGACGCTCGTCTGTTCCATCGCTTCTGGCAAGAGCTGCAGCGCGGGATGCAGTACCGGGAACGCCACCTCTGGACCTCGTCCAGCCATCTCCAGCCGGCACGCTGCGCTGAACGGGCGGGTGAGATGGGGGCTGATGCCGAACTCTTCGACGATCGGCGCGAGGTACGACCACTCCCGCTCGACGATCGGTCCCTCGCCCTCGGGAACGAGCGAGAGGGCGGACAGCGGCAAGCCGAGATGTCCGGCGATCACGGCGGCGAGAAGCGTGGAGTCGACGCCGCCGCTGAGTGTCAGCAGGTTGCCGCCGGCAGGATCAAGGCCCGCCCGCAGTGACGCAAGCACCTCCTCGCGAAACCGGGCCACGTGCTGCTCACGCCGTGCCCGGCTCGGCCGAACCCAGGCGTCCGGCCATGGGTCCCACCAAGCCTCGTGGTGTACGGGTCTACCGGCAACCATGACAGCAGCGGCGCCGGGTGCGACCGCCTCCACTCCTGACAGAAAGGTCCGCCGATCCGGGAACGCAGCAATGAAACTCGCCCACATGGCGTTGGGCAAAGGGTCGAGCGCGAGGTCGTGCGGAACGAAGCGCGCCATGTCGGTCACCAGGGTCGCCACCGCCGCCGACGAACCCGATGTCCACACGTACCACGGCACCAATCCGGCCGCCGATCGAACAACTGTGGCCTCGCCGGCGGCGCGGAAGCGCACCATCCCGACGTCGCCGCCAAAGTCGTAGCGACGAGCGTCGATGCCGGCTGCCACACCACCGGGGTCTTCGGCCACCTGCCGACCTTCGGCGAAAGCCAGCCCCGCCCTTCGAACGGCCGCATCGTTGCTCTCCACACCGGGGAGGGGCGCAGAGGCCGCAATCCAGGAGGCCGCCGGCTCCCAGACCGCCGTGAACTTGGTCGTTGCCCGAAGGCGATCGGCGACCTTGGCCACCACCGAAGGATCAGGATCGCTGTAGGCGAACACGTTGGCCAGGGGTGCCAAGCTCACGTGGAGAGGCCCACCAACTCGATCAATTCTCGGGGGAGCAGCCCCGGCGCCATCGCCCCTCGCGACAGGCGAACCTCGAGAATGGGCACGGCCCGGGCGACGGAGGCCGCCAGATCGAGGGCCGCCTCGAGCGCCGACGCGGTCCGCAGGCTGCCGACTCGCGAGGCGGCGAGCAGCGCCGACGTGGCGTCGGCTCCCACCAGCTGCCGAACCCCGACCTCGTGGTCGCCCAGCACCGGGATCAGCACCAGACGCAGAGGTAGCGGATCGAGCTCTTCGGGACCGACGAGCACGGCCGTGCGACCGTCGGCCGTCAACCGTTGCGGGTGATCGCCCAACGCCGCTGCCACCACCGCCGCGCCCGGACGAAGACGGATTTCACGACCGCCCGGGATGCAAGAGGGCGGGCCCGTAGAGAGGTCGAGACGAAGGGTGTCGTCGGCAACGAGCTCGGCGCCAAGGGCGCAACACAGCCCGGCCAACGTCGTCTTGCCCGCTCCCGAGGTGCCAGCGAAGGCAACGGCTGCACCATCGACAGCGACAGCGCTGGCATGCAGGCAGGGAACGCCTCGTAAAGCCAACACCATCGCCAGAACCGGTCCCGCAACGAGGACCTCGATCATGCCGCGGTCGCCATCCGGGTCTCGATGCACGCGCACGCTTGTCGCCGAGACATCCACAACCATCTCCGCCACTCCGTGAAAGAGCAGCGACCACCCCGCGATACCAGCATCGTGCACCGAGGTGAGCACAGTTTCACCAACCGCCAGCCGCCCAATCTCGTTCTCCACTGACGCACCAGCTCCAGAGCACCGTCGGACCTCACCCTCAGTGAACGTCAGATCGGCTGGACCCTCTGCCACCCGCCCAGCCAAGGCAAACGAACCCGCGACCGTCACGCCGTACAGCCTTTCGAAGGCCATTGGCTTAATGCGCATTAGGGGAAGCCGCCCCTCCAAGCCAGCGATTGACGCGGGCAGTTGACGCACTGAGGTGTCCGCCAAGAGACTTTCGCCGGCGATCTGCCAGAACCTCTCGGTAGAAGGCCATCATCCGCTCTGCTGCGGCCTCGGCGCCAAAGTCGTGTGCCCTCTTCTGTGCCGCCTTCCCCATGCGAGCCCGCCGGTCGGGGTCGTTCGCCAAACTCCGCATTCGATCGGCGAGGACACCGGCATCGCCCATCGGATAATGGACGCCATCGACGCCGTCCGTGACAACTTCTGCGGGACCACCAGCATCCGGAACCACGACCGGTAGACCTGCCGCCATCGCCTCTACCACGACCTGTCCGAACGGTTCGGGGATGGTCGAGGTGAGCACGACAATGTCCAAACGGGCGTACTCGGCAGCGACGTTCTCCCGGAACCCTCGGAGTTCGATCCGATCAGCCAAACCCAGTTGTTCGATTCGATTCTCAACTTCCTCGACGTAGACGTCCTCGCCGAACATGGCACTGCCGACCAGCACCGCTTGCTCGTTCCCGTCGGGAAACGCGCGCGCAAAGGCGTCGACGAACAACAGTTGGCCTTTCCATGGTGCGAACCGACCCACCATTCCTACCCGCAGGACGTCTGGCAGGGAGCGCTCCGATCCCTGGTCGAACGGCTCAACTGGACTCGGGATGACGGCGGTCGGTAGGGCGCGATCGAGCCGCAACGTTGCGAGGGTGCTCTCGGAGTTCGCGACGATACCCGCGGGAAGCACCCGAGCGGCTGCCCTCACGAGGATCACTGCGGGCCGGGGTAGGTAATCGTCAGCGATGCGGTCTCGCAGGTGCCACACCACGGGCACGCCGGCCAGACGACCCGCTACCCCTCCATAGAGCAGCGCTTTGAGACTGTTGGCGTGCACAAGGTCGGGACGTAGTCGGCGCAAACGGCGCGCCAGTCCGAGGGTGTAGCGGGCCGAACCTGCGAGCGACGCCAATGGAAGTCGTGCAGTGACCTGCGACCTCTTTAGTCCACGCGCTGATTCCGTGAACGTTTGTACCTCGACCGAAGCGCCCCCTCGCTGCAGCCGCTCGACGAGGGGGCCCTCCTCGGCCAGTTCCACGTGGGCGTCCACCCCGAAAAGCGCCGGGAGAAGGCGGGCGAGCGCTAACTCGCCGCCGGAGAGAGCGGCGGTGTGGTCGAGATAGGTGATGCGTATCCGGCGGTCGCTGCCCACGACCTGCCGGTAGAGATCGAGGTGGCGCGTACCTACCGAGTTCCAGGAGAAGCGTTCGGCATGCGTCCGGCAGGCCTCACGAGATGGGAGTCCGCCTTCGGCGGCCGCCACCAACCTTTTGGCCAATGCGGCGGGGTCGCCGGCGGCAACGATAAGCGAGGGGTCGAGACCTCGGATGCCGTCTGGCAGTCCGCCGACGTCTGTAACGATCGGCGGCGTCCCGCAGGCCGCTGATTCGAGCGTGACGAGACCGAAGCCTTCAAGCGCCACCGTTGGAACTACCGAGCAGTCTGCTGCTTGGTAGAGGGCGACGAGGTCGTCGTCGCCCAGACGCCCCACCAGGCGGACACCATCTGGATTCGGCAACTGCCGGCGAGCCCTGTCGAGGTGATCGTGCTCGGTTCCTTCTCCTGCGATCACGAGCCGCGCCTTCGGGTGTTTCCGTTGCACAAGACCCCAGGCGTCGATTAGCACGCCGAGACCCATGCGCGCATCAAGGCGGCGGACAGCAACCGCCAGGAACTCGTCCTCGCCTACATCCATCGCTCGACGAAGGCGCACCCGGTCGCCGGGGCGAAACCGGACGAGGTCGACGCCAGGAGGCACGACGTGCACACGCGAGGCGTCCACACCGTAAGAAACCGCAATCTTGCCGAACGCCTCAGAGAGAACCACGACCGCATCCGCTCGTCGGTACACCGCCCCTTCGACCCAGCGCTTCACCGCCACCGCGGCGCGGGACTGCCCCGCCCCCACTGCGCTCTCGTCCGCCCACGGGCCCTGGAAATGCACAACCAGCGGCAGGTGTCGCAGCGGACTGAAGAGAAGCGGAAGAAGGGCGTAAAGGGCGAAATGGGCGTCCACCATGTCGGCGTGGCGGCCGGTCAGCCAAGCGCGCCCCAGAAAGGCGCTGACTCGGCGAAGCAGCGGATCGTCATAGCGGCCCGCAGAAGCGACGCCCACCGGTGCGTCAAATGCCGGCCCGAGGACTACCCCAAGAGGGCGTACACCTCGCTGGCCAAGTTCGGCACCAAGGTCGGCGAAGTATCGGCGCAGACCTCCTGGCGCATCCCCGGGCCAGCACTCTCCGAGCATCAGGACTATCGGGCCAGACTCAGCCATCGAGCCGCAGCCGTCCACGCCTGTGCTGGTCCTGGGCCCACCAGGCAAGAACGGCCAACGCCCACACTGGTCGCCAGCTCTCGCCGGCGGCCTCATAGCGAAGCCAGGCGGCGGTAAGAGCGCGCCGGTCGAACCCCAACGGGGCGTCGCCAAGCCAAGCCAACCCATCGAGCACAGACCCACGCATCGGCCCCCTCATCCATTCGGCAAATGGAAGGGTGAAGGTCTTCTTCGGGCCGGCCAGCACAGCCTGTAAGCCAGGGTCGACTGCGTCGATGAGGTCGCGCTTGGTCGGAGCCTTTCCGCTGACCTGCAGAGCGAGGACTGCGGCGACCACGGCGTCATCGAGCAGCGGCACCCTCACTTCCAAGGAATGCGCCATGCTCATCGAGTCGGTGTCGCGAAGCAACTGGTCAGGCAGATAGTTGGCGAGTTCAAGTTGCGTAACCAGGCCCGCTTTTCCGCCCCACTGCGGCCACGGCTCCACGATCATCGGCACCGGGACCGGGCCTGCAGGACGACCCGGCCGCAGGCGTGCCACATCCTCGTTGTTGAAAAGACCCCTTACCGCCGCATAGGCCTGGGCATAGCCTCCTGTGGCCGCAGCCTCCATAGCTCGACCAAGGCGGCCACCGACCCGCGGACTTGCGACCCGAAGCAGCCGGCGACCAAGTGGTGGCACCGATGCGAGCCTAGGAACGTGCCGGAACGTCGAATAACCGCAAAACAACTCATCCCCGCCTAGGCCCGACAGCGCCACCACCACGCCGGCATCACGGACCGCCTTGGATATCACCCATGAATTCACGCCATCAACGGTCGGTTGATCCATGCTCCCGATAATCGACGGGAGCGATGCAATCACCTCGCTCGAACCGAGATTCACCACGTGATGGCGCAATCCGAGTCGGTCTGAAATCGCTGAAGCCGCGCCGGTTTCGTCCTCGCCGACATCGAAGCCGACGGTGTAGGTCTCGACGTCGGGCGCGACCTCAGCAGCGAGCGCAGCTATCACGACGGAGTCGACACCGGACGAGAGGAACAGTCCGACGGGCACGTCGGCCACGAGCTGGCGGCGCACCGCTTGTCGAAGCACCTCGCCGAGCGGTGCGTGTTGGCCACTTCGAGGCGCCCACCACCGCCGGGTAGCACTTTGCCCAGCCTCCCAGGTCAATAGGTGACCAGGAGGCAGGGTGCGAATGCCGGACAGAACGGTGGTGGCCGCCGGCACCCACCCAAGGCGCAAGTACGCATTGATCGACGCGTCATCGAGGGTGTCACCGGTTGCCAATGCGCGCAACTCCGATGCGAATGTCAGGCCGTTGCAATCCTCGCGGTAGTACAGCGGCTTGATGCCCAGCCGGTCCCGCATCAGCAGCAGCCGCTTCCTGCGATCATCCCAGACAGCAAATGCGAACATCCCCTCGAGGCGCTCGCCCATTCGGTCCCCGTACTCCTCGTAGAGGTGCACGAGCACTTCGGTATCAGTGGCGGATCGGAACGTGTGCCCCTTTTCCTTGAGCTCGCGTCGGACGCTCGCAAAGTTGTAGATCTCCCCGTTAAAGACCACCCAAATCGAGCCGTCCTCGTTGGCCATCGGCTGGTCCCCTGCAGCGCTCAGGTCGATGATCCGCAGTCGAGTGTGGGCGAGGACCGCACCACCGAACGTGCGGTGTTCAGCGACATCGGGTCCCCGATGTGCAAGTTCTCGACACCACTGCGCCGCCAGCGAGGGCCTTGCAGGGACCGAGCCTGCTATTCCGCACATGATCCGACAAATTACAACCAGGAAGGCTCGGCTGATTCGGTGTGTCCGAGATTGAGCGATACCCGGGGTGCCAGGTCCAGAGTCCCTAACTGCGGCCAGACGCGATAATCCATCGGTTGTGCGCGAGCGGTCGATAGTCAGGCAACACCCGCCGTTGATTCACGACATCTGGGGCATACCCATGGCCTCGAAGGATCTCGAGACACTCTGCCTCGAGAGCAAGCGAGTGGACCTCAATCAATAGACCCGGTTTGTGCTCGGAAAGTGTACGGGAGGCGCCTCGTAGTGCTGCCACCTCGCCACCCTCGATGTCAATTTTGATGAATTGCGGGACAAAAAACTGCGTCACCAAGTCGTCGATCGCGACCCTGTGCCCGTCGCCACTCGTCCTGTCATCAACGAAGGCCGCCAGCACGGCCACGGAACGATTGAGATCTGGATTCGCGGCGACGTTGTCCTTAATGACTTCGCACCAGTGACTCTCGCACTCCACTGTCAGGACTTCTCCACCAGAGAGCTTGGCTAGGACTAGAGCGTCATACCCCATCTGACCACCGATGTCGAAACTTCGGACACCCGGATAGCAAAGTCGACGGAGAGGGCGATTCAGTTCGATTTCGTACAAGCCGAAGTACAACCCAAGGTGGCCACCTCGCAGGTCGAGGCCCATCCGTAGACCTCGTCCGATGCCGAAGGGCAACGTACGCATCCGGCGGCCGGCCGGGAGCACGGCCTTGACACCTCGCCGGACCATTGACGGCCTAGCCATCGCACTCTCAGACATGTGTGATCCCGAATTTAGCGCGGCGGGGAAGGCCTGCGAATCCGGGGCCCTTTGGCTCGTCGGTCGAAGCGGTCGCTCGGTCCACCCAACCAAGAACTAGCCATGGCCAAAATGCGACGGAATATTGCCCACCGTCCAGCCACTGGAGCGAAGTGGCGACAAGAATGCCGAGGGCAGCCAGCGAAAGCGTGTCTCGGCGACGGCGCGCGAGTCGATACGTCGCGGACAGTCCCAGAGACAAGATTGCGAGATAAGTCAACAAGCCTGGCATGCCTAATGCCACCGCGACATCTCCAGGATCGGCTTCTGTCGACACCCCAGCCCCACCGAATTTGTCCGCCGCAATGCTTACTGCCCCAACACCCCTTCCGAGGGGATCTCGTATCGCTCCTCGGAGCCCGTTGCCCACCAGTTCGATGTGGAACGGCAACGTCGAGCCCTCTCCGAAGGGATCGGCAAGACCATCCACCTGATGTTCTGCGAGCCGGTCCGCAGGATTTTCCGAGAAACTGGAAGGTGCAACTCGGCCGACCACGGTGGGGACGAGCGCGATGACGACCACGCAGACCAGAACACTCCTCGCCCAAGACATACCTGTCCTCGCCGAGAGCACAAGTCCAACAGCGGCAACCGTGATGACGACGATTCCTCGGGATGACTGATACCAGAGCGCAGCACTAAGGAGGGCGAGGATTGCGGCTGTGAGGGGCCAGCGCAAGCCACGGGCGTGCGCGACCCAGATCACGATGGAGATGCCCAGGAATCCGGCATACTCGGACGCTGAAGAAAAGCTTGCGAACGAACGAATGACGCCCCCTACGTTCAACGCCGCATAGCCCTTTGCTTCGACCCAAGCCGCGTCCCATGAGGGCATCCGAACGAACGTCTGGAAGAGGCCATAGAGAGCCGACGCAATGCCTAGCCCTGCAGCGACTTGCAGAAGGCGACTGAACAACCGGTCATCGACGAAGCTTCGACCAATGAGGAACGCCCCCATTGGGACGACCACGATCAACAGACCACCCAGACCAACGCCAAGCCCACCCTGCAGTGGGTTCAGAACGCTGACTGTCAGTAGCGCGACGAGGAGCAACACGGCGGAAGTGAGGCGGGTTCGGTCATGTAGCGCCCTTCCACTCAGGGCCGTTAGGACGAGCACACCCCAGGTTGATGGGCCTACTAACAACAATGGATCCTCGGTGCCACTGATCGCGCCGCCGTGGGACATAAGTCGACGGACGAGACCAAGGGCGACCAGCCAGACGAGGAGACCGACAAGTGTCGCTCGCGGCGCACGGACACTGGCGATGAGGAGCGCAACCGCCGCGCCTGCAGCAAAAGCGACGCGGGACCCATTGGGCTGGCTAATGAGGAGTCCGGCAAGCGCGCTCGTTAGTACGAACAGGACGGCGGCACTCATTACACGAGGCAGCCGATCAGGCGACGCCAAGGGGATCATGCGCGGGGCACCTCGAGGAGCTCGTGATACGCCTTGGCTACGGAGGCTGCCGATTCATCCCACGTATAGTCTGCCGCCCGTCGTTGGGCTTCCGATCCCATCCGTTTGCGAAGGCTGGGATCCTCACAGAGCGGGCGTAAGGCGGCAGCGATGCTGTCGACCTCTCGTTTTACGATGACACCGCCTTCATCTCGACCGACGAGATCACTCGCCCCCGAGAGCGGGGGAATGACGATAGGCAGGCCACACGCAGCCGCTTCAAAGCACACGATACTGAATGTCTCGTACGCACTCGGCAACAAGAACACATCAGCCGCCTTGTAGAAGCGCTCGGTGTCATCCCTGCGGCCGAAGAAAAACACCGACTCCATTACCCCGAGCTCGGCGGCGAGCGCTGTGAACCGAGCCTCATCCCCGGGGCCGACCACCCAAAGCTCAAGGTCAACGGCCTGCGCTTTGAGCTTCGAAACAGCTCGAATGGCCAGGTCAAGACCCTTACGATCCCAGTCTCCGCCGACGAACAGAGCCACGCATTGACCGTTAGTGGTTCCCATTGCTGCGCGGATATTGGCCCGCACGGCTGAGTCGGGCCCGAACCGTTCAAGGTCGACGCCGTTAGGGGTCATCAGCACTCGCACCTCCGGGTAGTGCGTTTGGATTTCGTCCCGAACACCTTCCGAGACAGCGGCAAGCGCTCTTACGCGTTGAGGCCGATAGCACCAGCGTTCGGCGAGGAGAGCGGCCGATCGAGCAACCAGCGTGTTAGTGCGACGCATCAATGGTGCACCAGCAGGTGCAAGTCGTCCGGTTGCCGCGACCTGGCCACGGTGGCAGTACTGGACGGTCGCCAGGTCGACCCGGTTCGGAACAATTGCGCCAAGCGCGTGGGTGAGCGCACCGTCTGTCCTTTTGGTCGCTATTCCGGCGCGGACGAAGAACGTGACGAACTTGACGAAGAACGGACGTGAGGGGACTCGCACGCGCCGCCAGGCCACCAGGGGTCGAAGGTCCGGAGCGAGGGTTGCGCTCACGACCGTGATATCGAAACTTGAGCACGACCACCGGATTAGCTCAGCGAACGCACGCTCCATCCCGCCCCCATCGTGGACGTCGTGCGCCACGAGCGTCACGGCAGGGCGAGACGCCTCGCCGCCGCGAAGCTGAGCGGCAGTCTTGAGTAGTGGGCCACCTCGACCCACCGGCCAGCGGAGAAGTAAGGAGACCAGAGCGAGACCGCGACCGGCGATCGCCGGACCGAAACGACGCACGACGTCAGGCTCTCGACGCACGACCGCCATAGCCGCCCTGACGAGGCCGGGCCGGTCTCGCGTCCCGAGGGCGATGCCATAGCCCGCCCGTATTGGGATGGTCC
>Ga0136611_10001343_pt1 | contig 17086 bp, 17 predicted proteins | sample AntDrymUQ2232306_2_FD_106645 | JGI IMG/M metagenome (GOLD analysis project Ga0136611, IMG submission 106645) | Polar desert sand microbial communities from Dry Valleys, Antarctica - metaG UQ223 (23.06) | ecosystem: Environmental > Terrestrial > Soil > Desert | place: Antarctica: Dry Valley...
GGATTCGGTGCAGCGGGGGCGCTGGATTTGGGAAGGCTGGCGGCAGCGCGGGAAAACTGGGCTGCCACACATTCGCGCAATTATCCCGTGGAGGCGCGGGTCGATGCAAGGCTGCGGTGCCGAAATCGCCGTATGACTCCACGCGGGAGGCGCCCTCTGTCGGGCACCCTGGCAACGAGCGCCTGCGCTTACGCAGGCGGCCCGGTCAGCTCCTGCTGAAGATGTCCTGGTAAGCCGCGTATACCGAGCCGACGACGACCGGACCCAGCACCAGCCAGCCAAGGCCGAGTGGAATCGAAGCTACGAATGCGAGGACGAAAAGGATGAGGCCGTAGAGCACGAATGGGAGGAGGTTTTTGATGCAGGCGCGGAAGCTCTGACCCACTGCGCGCGCGGGACGCTGGTCCTCCAGCATGACGAGTGCCGGAGCGAACCACAGCGCCATATTCACGGGAATCGTGAGGGCGAGGATCAGGAGAAAACCGAGCAGCGCTCCGGTACCGACCATGGCTGTTGGATCAGGTCCAGCCATATTGGCGAACATAGCGCCCGCGCCCGTAAGGAGCGTCATCGGGACGACGATGGCGATAATAAGGGCGAGCCCTATCAGCGCAACGGTGACGAGCGACCCGGTGTTGTGGCGGAATCCAGCAAACAGATCGGCGAGCTCGAGCTCTTCCCCCCGCTCAACCTTGCGGCAACCGAGCATCATTCCACCCACGAATACCGGCCCGAGCAACACGAGCGCAAGCTGGCCGAATAGCGGAATCACAGTGAGGGCAATTGCGATCAAGCCGAAGACGAGCGTCAGCAATACCCAGATACCGGGCTGCCGGCGAAAAAGACGCCAACCCGATGCGATCCACCGGCTCCCATGACCTGCGCCGACCGTGCGGCCGCCGTCGATGAAGGTGCGGCTTTCGATGATGCTTTCCGCAGCGGACGATTCCGGCGTGAGAGACGGATGGTCCGCCATGGTCATACACCTTGTTGAGTAGAGTAACGTTCGATCCGAAGTCGATTCGGTGTGGCGTGGCAAACTACGCGCCTACCTCAACGCCCGCTGAGGTTCCTTGATGCCCGGCTTCGAAAATCTGACGCCCCCGCTGATTGCGTGGATCATTGCGGTGATCGTCCTCTCAGGGGTAGTGCAGGGCGCGCTGGGCCTGGGCTTTCCCACACTGGCGACGCCGCTGATCGCGCTCGTTACGGACATCCGCACCGCGGTCATCATCGTACTACTGCCCTGCCTCGGCACGATCGTCGCCGGGCTCGTGCGAAGCGGGAGTCTCAGGGAAGCGCTCGGCGCATTCTGGATAATGCCTCTTTACATGCTTCTGGGGGCGGCGATCGGTACGCGTCTTTTTATCGCATACCCTCAATTTCCCTACGCGCTGCTGCTGGCAGTGCTCATCATCATCTATCTCAATCTCGATCGGCTGGGTGGGGCCGAGTGGAATTTCGTACGCGCGCGTCAAGGCGCCTTCGGCGCGCTGTTCGGCATCGCCGCGGGACTCACTGAGGGAACAGCCAACGTGGCTGCGCCCGCGCTCATCGTGTACTTTCTTGCGCTCGGGATGCAGCCCGTAATGTTTGTCCAGGCGCTCAATATGTGCTTTTTCGCGGGAAAGTCGACGCAGTTCGTCACGCTTGCGGCAGCCGGCGGCGTGACAGCGATCCAGTGGTCGATGACGTTGCCGCTGGTCGTCCTCGCCACGGCCGGCGCGATTTACGGAATGAGAGTGCGGAATCGAATCGATGCGGCGACTTACCGCCGCTGGCTGAGAGGCGCGCTCGGCGCCATCGCCGCGATTCTCGTGGCGCAGTATCTGTATACGTCGTAAGGCCGCGCGAAACACGCAGTCAACCGCAGTGCTTCAGTCCTGCAATACCTTTTTCAGCTCGCCGCTCTTGTACATCTCGATCATGATGTCCGAGCCGCCGACGAACTCGCCGTTGACATAGAGCTGCGGGATCGTCGGCCAGTTGGCGTACTCCTTGATGCCCTGGCGAATGTCGGGATCCTCCAACACGTTGACGGTGTGGAACTCCTCCACCCCGCACGCGCGAAGGATGTTGCAGGCGTTCGACGAGAAACCGCACTGCGGAAAATCCGGCGAGCCTTTCATGAAGAGCACCACCTTGGTCTTGGTGATCTCAGCCTTGATAACGTCCTGAATAGCCATTGTTTATACCTGAGTAAAGTTGTCGGGTATTCTACTGGGTGGCATCCACCAGCGTCAACCGGCCGCCGCTGACACGCTCGATTCCGGCGAGGTCGTGCGCCGAGAAAATTTCGCGATATGCAGCCTCGCGCAGCAGCGCGCGCGCTTTCGCCGCCTGGTCGTGGCCATGCTCGAGGAGGAGCCAGCCGCCCGCTTCCAGATAGCTGCGCGCGCCTTTGACGAGCGTGCGGATTGCGTCCAGGCCGTCTTCACCAGCGGTCAGTGCAGCTTGCGGCTCGAAGCGAAGATCCCCCTGCGTAAGGTGCGGGTCGCCCGTAGCAACGTAGGGCGGATTGGAAATCACGAGGTCGAAACGCTCGCGTCGGAGCCCCTCGAACCAGTCGCTTTGCAGGAAAGCGATGTTTCCGACGTGGAGCGAGAATGCATTGCGGCGTGCGACGCTCAGCGCGTCAATTGATTGATCTGTTGCCACAATTTTGCAATGTGAGCGCTCGCTCGCAAGCGCGATCGCGACACATCCGCTGCCGGTTCCAAGCTCGAGGACACGCGTTGGAACGTTCCTCGGCATGCGCTCCAGCGCTAGGTCGACGAGGAGCTCGGTCTCGGGACGGGGGATCAGGACCGCGGGCGTGACCTTGAACGATCGCCCATAGAACTCGCGCTCGCCGGTCAAGTACGCCACGGGCTCTCCGGCCGCGCGCCGGTCGACCAGCGCGGCATACGCAGCCTGCACCTCTGCTGGAAGCTGGGCGTCGGCGCGTGCAATGAGATACGCGCTGTCGCGGCCCGTCACATGGCGCAGCAGAACCCGCGCATCCGTCGAATCGATGCGCTGCTGCGCGACGTCCAGTGCTTCGCTTACGGTGCCTTCGTTCATGCGGTTGCCGTCGTTTCCTCTCCGAGTTGCGCGAGCAGCTCCGCCTGATGCTCGGCGATCAGCGCATCGGTCAGCTCGAAAAGATCGCCATCCAGGATGGCGGCGATCTTGTAGAGCGTGAGATTGATACGGTGATCGGTCACGCGGCCCTGCGGAAAATTATAGGTGCGAATGCGCTCGGATCGGTCGCCGCTCCCGACGAGCGACTTTCGCGTTGCGGCTATCTTGCTTTGCTGTTCCCGCACCTGGGTCGCCTTGATTCGCGCTGCAAGCACCGACATCGCGCGCGCCCTGTTCTTGTGCTGGGACCGATCGTCCTGGCATTCCACCACGGTGCCGGTCGGCAAATGTGTGATGCGCACAGCCGAGTCGGTCTTGTTGATGTGCTGCCCGCCTGCGCCCGAGGCGCGGTAGGTGTCGATCTTCAGGTCGGCAGCGTTGAGCACGATGTTTTGAACCTCGTCCGCTTCCGGCAAGACCGCAACTGTACACGCTGAGGTGTGGATGCGCCCCTGTGTTTCGGTATCGGGAACGCGCTGCACGCGATGCGCGCCCGACTCGAACTTCAACCGCGAGTGCGCGCCGAGGCCGATTATTTTCGCGATGATTTCACGGTAGCCGCCGAGGTCGGAAGGGCTCTGTGAGATCACCTCGACCTGCCAGCGCGTGCGCTCGGCGAACCGCGAATACATGCGGAAGAGATCCGCTGCAAAAAGCGCCGACTCCTCGCCGCCGGTGCCCGCCCGGATCTCGAGGAAGATGTTGCGCTCGTCGTTGGGGTCTTTCGGCAGGAGCTCCTTCTGAAGCTCCATTGCGATGCGCTCGAGGCGCTCGCGGGCATCGCGCATTTCCGCCTCTGCGAACTCGCGGCTCGCCGGGTCTTCAGCCATTTCCTGCGCGGTCCGTAAATCGTCTTCGGCGCTGCGATACACACGATAGAGCTCCACCACCGGCGTGATCTCCGAGTGCTCTCGGGTGAGCCGCCGGTAGTTGTCCATGTCGTCAGTCAGGTCCTGCGAGCCCAGCAGCGCGTTGAGCTCCTCGAGTCGGAACGTGAGCTGCGTGAGCTTCGATGAAATGCTCGATTTCATGAGCTGAGAGGGCCTCGCTCGGCGCAGAGGGCGTGCACTTCGCGCGATAGCGGCGAGCTTCCAGGTGTGCGCGGCATCTTCCCCCTACTCCCGCGGCAGCTTCTGATAAAGGCGCGACAGCGTCGTCGCCAGCGTCTCGCGCTCTTCGGCACTGGCGTGGCCGAGTGCATGCATGGGGGGATGCAGGAGCTTGTTGGTAAGCGCACGCGACAGCTCCTCCATCACCCGCTGCGGGTCTTCGCCTCGCGCGAGCCGCCGCTGCGCGCGATCGACTTCGTGGCGGCGCGAGCGTTCTGCGACGTCGCGCATCGCGCGGATCGCCGGCACGACTTCGCGGCTTCCAAGCCAGCGCATGAAGTCGGTGACGTGACTGTCGATGATGACTTCAGCGTGCCCGACCGCGTGCTGGCGGACATCGAGACCTTCGCGGGCGATCTTCCCGAGATCGTCCACCGTATAAAGGAAGACGTCGTCAAGTGTGCTCACCTCTGCTTCTATATCCCGCGGAACCGCGAGATCGAACATGAGCATGGGACGGTGCTTGCGCACTTTGAGCGCACTTTCGACGAGGCCCTTCCCGATGAGCGGAAGCTGCGACGCCGTCGATGTCACGACGATGTCGTGAAGGGCGAGCTGCGCGGGTAAGTCACTGAGTCCGATCGTGCGCCCGCGGAAACGCTCCGCCAGCTGCTGCGCGCGCTCTTCGGTTCGATTCGCGAAGGTGACGTTCTTCGGGTAATGTGCTCCGAAGTGCGCGGCGCAGAGCTCGATCATCTCCCCTGCGCCGACGAACATGATGTTCTGCCCCTCGATCGAAGGATAGATGCGCTGCGCGAGCTGAACGGCTGCCGACGCCATCGATACGGTGCTGGCGCCGATCTCGGTCTCGGTGCGAACCGTTTTCGCCACCGAAAACGTACGCTGAAAAAGCTTATTCAGCACGAGGCCGAGCGTCCCCGCCGCCTCCGCGCTTTTCACCGCTTCCTTGAACTGACCGAGGATCTGCGGCTCGCCGATCACCATCGAATCGAGCCCGCTCGCAACGCGAAAAGCGTGTTTCACCGCGTGCTGCTGCGGGTGGTGATAGAGATAGGGCTCGAGGTCACGCGTTTCATCTGGTGGTAACCGGCAAGCCAGCTCACGGCGAGCCCCGGATCTTCGGTGCTGCAATAAACCTCGGTCCGGTTGCACGTGGAAATGATCGCCGCTTCGTTCACGCCGCGGCGGTCAAGGAGGTCACGCAGCGCCTGCACAAGGTTTTCGGCGTGAAAGACCACCCGCTCGCGCACATGCAGCGGAGCGGTTTGGTGATTCAGGCCGAACGTGAAGAGCTCCATCAGGCAGCGTCAGGAAAATGGCGTCCCATTATACGCCCGCAGACCTGTGCCAGCCGCGTCGAACCCACGGATTTTGCAGGGCTTTCGCTCAAGTAGTGCATGCTGGCTAAGCCTTGCGCCGCGCGGCCTTGCGCCAACGGTCCGCGGAAGCGTAACAGCGGCGTCTAACGACTCACCGCGAGCTACTTACGCTCGCGCGCGAAGAGCGCATCGAGCTTCTGCTCGTAACCGTGGTAACCGAGGTAATCGTAAAGATCGTCCCGCGACTGCATGATGTCGACGACTTTCTTCTGATCGCCGTCCCTGCGAATCGCCTGGTATACGGTCAGTGCAGCGGCATTCGCCGCGCGCCACGCGGACAGCGGATAGAGCGCCATCGCTACCTTGGCGCTGGCGAGCTCCTTCGTCGAAAAGAGCGGCGTCTGGCCGAACTCGGTGATGTTCGCGAGAATCGGCACCTTCACCGCATCGGCGAATTTCTCGTACATCTTGAGCTCTGTGATCGCTTCCGGAAAGATCATGTCTGCGCCGGCCTCGACACACGCGCACGCGCGATCGATCGTCGCTTCCAGGCCTTCGACGGCGAGTGCATCGGTGCGCGCCATGATCACGAAGCTCGAGTCGATCTTGGCATCGGCAGCCGCCTTGATGCGGTCGACCATCTCGCTCTTGCTGACGATTTCCTTGTTGGGGCGATGACCGCAGCGCTTCTGCTGCACCTGATCTTCGATGTGCATTGCCGCAGCACCAAATTTCGTCAACGACTTCACCGCGCGCGCAATGTTGAATGCGCCTCCCCAGCCCGTATCGACGTCGACGAGAAGCGGCAGCTCGCAGACATCGGTGATGCGGCGTATGTCGGTGAGCACGTCGTCCAGCGTGCTGATCCCGAGGTCAGGCACGCCCAGCGAGCCGGCAGCGACACCGCCGCCCGAAAGGTAAATCGAGCGAAAACCGACGCGCTGGGCGAGCTTCGCCGAATACGCGTTGATCGTGCCGACGATCTGCAGCGGTTTTTCCTGCGCCACGGCTTCACGAAATCGCGCGCCGGCCGATGTGAGGGAGCGCTTTCCGGACATATCGTTCATGAAAAACTCCTGATGAGATGGACTGCTCGCGGATGAAGCAGTGGCGTTGAATTTTACTGCGGCCGGTCTCGCATCTTTGCGCTTTACGCCGGGCGCTGCGGCCGCAACCGGGTCCGCTATGCGGACTGTGCGCGCGCCGATCCCGGCTTGGAAGGCGGGAGCGACCTCAGCAGCCGCCCGATTCTTACGTTATCGCCGGCGGTGGTGGCATAATTCAAAAGCTTTTCACGATCCGGACTGATGCGTCCCATGATAAAGAAAGCGGCAGACAAGGCGCAGCTCTCAGGCACCCAAAGCATCGAAAGAGCCCTCACGCTGATGCGCGAGATCGCCGCTCACAATCGCACGGGCTCGCGGCTGCTCGATCTTGCGACGCGTACGGGCCTTCAGCGCCCCACTGTCCATCGCATGCTGAAGTGCCTTGCCCTCGAAAACATGGTTCAACAGGACCCGGACAGAAATCGCTACTACCTGGGCTCAATGGTCTTCGAGCTCGGACTTACGGCGGCGGCGCGATTCAATCTTCGCGAGATCTGCCACCCGGCGATGAACCGGATCGCCGAGGCAACGGGTGACACCGTGTTCCTCACGCAGCGCAGCGGTCTCGATTCGGTTTGCGTCGACCGTCAGGAAGGCGCCTTTCCGATCAAGACGTTTACGCTCGAGATCGGTATGCGGCGACCGCTCGGCGTAGGTACCGGGAGTCTTGCGATCCTGTCTGCGCTTTCCGAAGAAGAAGTCCGCCGTATCATCAATGGCAACGCGCCGCGTCTAACGGAGTACGGGCTCACGACCACGAGCTTGCACGCACAGGTGAAGCGTGCGCAGAAGCTCGGCTATGCGGTGCGTGAGATGCCCACCCTCGCTGGCGTGCGCTCGATCGGCCATGCGCTCCACAACCAGGGGGGTACCGCCTTTGCTGCACTCTCGATCTCCACGGTTTCGAGCCGCATGGCGGAAAAACGCGTGGTCGAGCTCGCAACGATGTTGAGGGGCGAGGCGCGGCTTGTAGAGAAGCAGGTTGCGAATCGCTGAAACAGCGGACGCAATTGCAGTTGCCGGAGCATTGCTGCTATCTTCCCGTTCCCTGTATTGCCGGATTCGCTTCAGCGCGTGAGCATTCCTGCCGTGGTGGGCGCAGCGACGCGCAACCTTCCGTTTCTCTTGCTGGCCGCCGTTGCCGCGCCAGCGGCTGCTCAGTCGGGCAGCGCGTATCCCATAAAGCCGGTGCGCCTGGTCGTGCCCTACACCCCCGGTGCAAGCAACGACACGCTGTCGCGCGCCACGGGCGAATCGATGTCGCCGATTCTCGGGCAGCCGATCGTGATCGACAACCGGCCGGGCGCGGGCGGGATGATCGGGGCCGAGCACGTCGCACGCTCGGCGCCTGACGGATACACGATCCTCAACGTGCAGGCCTCGTTCGCAACGAACGTCGCGATTCGCGCAAAGATGCCCTACGACGTTTTCAAGGATTTCGCCTACATCGGAATGATGGCGCGCAGCCCGATGATCGTGGTGGTGCACCCGTCGATGCCGGTGAAATCGATGAAGGAGCTCGTCGCGCTCGCGCGCAAACGGCCCGGCGATCTCAATTACGGCTCGTCCGGCACGGGCGGCAGCAATCATCTTGCCACCGAGCTCTTTGCAAAGACCGCGAACATCCGCATCACGCACGTGCCGTACAAAAGCGTAGGTCCTGCAATGGTGGATCTCGCAGGCGGCCACGTGCAGATGGTTGTCACCAGCCTGCCTTCGGCGCTGGTGCAGGTGAAAGCGGGACGTTTGAAGGCGCTCGGCGTTGCGAGCGAGCAGCGCTCGAGCTTCGCACCCGACATTCCCACGGTCAGGGAAGGCGGCGTGCCTTATGTAAGCGAGCTCTGGTGGGGGCTCGCCGCGCCCGGCAAAACGCCGCCGGACGTCATCGAGAAGCTTTCCGATGCGCTGCGCAAGGCGATGCAAACTGCTGCTCTCAAGCAGCGTTTTGCGACCGAAGGTGCGGAAGCGCTTCCGATGACGCCGCAGGAATTAACCAGGTACGTACACGACGAAGTCACGCGCTGGCGCAAAGTCGTCACTGACGCGGGACTGAAGCTCGAGTAAAGGATCTTCATGCGTGACGAACTCCCCGTCTGGCGCTCGCTCATGTACGTCCCCGTCAATGTCGAGAAGTACGTCGACAAGGCGCACACGCGCGGCGCCGATGTCATCCAGCTCGATCTCGAAGACAGCGTGCCGCCTTCTGAAAAAGAGCGCGCACGGACACTCGTCGAGAAAGCCGCAGCCCGCGTGAAGCGCGGCGGAGCCGACGTCGTCGTGCGAATCAACCGGCCGCTCTCGCTCACCGTACGCGACCTCGAGCATTCGATCACGCCCGACGTGAACGGCATTGCGCTCACGAAAATCGACAGCGCGTCGCACGTGAAGCTTCTCGACGAGCTCGTGACGGAGCTCGAGGAAAAGCGCGGCATGACGGTCGGACACACGAAGTTCCTCGCGATGATCGAAACGGCGGACGCATTCGGACGCATCGACGAGATCCCGCGCGCGAGCTCCCGCGTGTTTGCAATGAACATCGGCGGCGAAGACTTTGCCCTCGACTGCGACATGCAGCCCGAGGACGACGTGCTCCTGCACCCGAAGCAGCGCATGATCATCGCCGCACGTGCAGCCGGCGTGATGCCGCTCGGCTTCATCGGCACGGTTGCGAGCTTCGGCGACTGGGAGAAGTTTCGTGCCATGGTGCGGCGCTCCCGGCGCTTCGGCTTCGATGGCGCCGGGTGCATCCATCCCGGGCAGGTGACGATCGTCAATGAAGAGTATTCGCCGAGCGCAGAGGAAGTCGCCTACGCGAAGAAAATCATCCAGCTCGACAAGGAGGCTGCGAGCTCCGGCCGCGGCTCCTTCGCACTCGACGGAAAGATGATCGACATCCCGATCATCGTGCGCGCACAAAAACTTTTGCAGCGTCACGAAGCGATCAGCACGCGTGAAGCGAAGACTCTTGCCGCGATGAAAGGCTGAAGCCTCGAAGCCACGCGACGGGAAATTCAATTCACGGAGACGACTGAAGCGGTGAACGCAAAGACTGCACGCTCCCGCTGCCGCCGTCACGTGAACCAGAACCGCTCTTCTTCGATCCTGGCGACATTGCTCCTCAGCGCATCCGTAGCCGCCGCTGAGAAGAGCGCCGCTTTGCCGTATCCGATAAAACCGATTCGCCTGATCGTACCCGCTCCGCCCGGAGGCAGCACGGACGTGATCGCACGCATCGTCGGCGCGACGCTTTCGACGCAACTCGGGCAGCAGGTGGTTATCGACAATCGGGGCGGCGCAGGGGGTGTCGTTGCAACCGAGACGCTTGCGCGCAGCGTCCCCGATGGACACACGCTGGGCGTCGTCTACACCCCACACACGAACCAGCCTGCCTTCCAGAAACTTCCTTACGATCCAGTGAAAGACTTCACGCCACTCACGATGATGACCGCAGCACCACTCGTGCTTGTGGTGCATCCCGGACTTCCTGCAAAGTCCGTAAAAGAGCTCATCGCGCTGGCGAAGACGAAGCCGATTGTCTATGGATCAGCCGGCACTGGCAGCGGCGGTCACCTCTCGGGCGAGCTTCTGAAGCTGATGGCCGGGATCGACGCGACGCATGTGCCCTACAAAGGCGCCGCACCTGCGGCAACCGACCTCATCGGAGGACAGCTTCACTTTCAGTTCGCGGCGCAGATCACAATCGGAGCCTTCGTGAAGAGCGGACGCCTGCGTGCGCTTGCGGTGACGAGCATCAAGCGCGCGACGACACTGCCGGATCTCCCGACGGTCGCCGAATCGGGCGTCCCGGGATTCGAAGTCATCAACTGGTTCGGCATAATGGGGCCGGCGCGCCTGCCTTCAGCACTGGTAGAGCGCCTGCACAGCGAAATCACCATGGCGCTTCGCGCACCCGAGGTGCGCGATAAGCTGCTCGCGCAGGGCTCCGAACTCATCGGCAACACGCCGCAGGAATTCGCGCAGTTCCTGAGGAACGACATCGCGAAGTGGGCGAAGCTCGTGAAGGCTTCAGCCATCAAGCTCGATTAAGGAGTCATACCGTGGCGCAAGACCTCGAAGGGCTGAAGAAATGGATCGGCGAGAAGGAAACCGACGTCGATTACGTGACGATCCCATCCATCTACCGACTCTCTGCGACGCTCGATCGCGACGACCCGATGCCAAAATTTGGCGACGCGCTGCCGATCGGCTGGCATCAACTTTTGTTCCCGCGCATCGTGCGGCATTCCCAGATCGGGCCGGACGGTCACCCGGCGCGCGGCGACTTCCTTCCGCCGGTGCCGCTGCCGCGTCGCATGTTCGCAGGCAAGCGCAACATCTTCCATGCGCCTCTCAAGCTCGGCGACGAAGTGCGCCGCGAATCGGTGATTCAAAGCGTGACGCCGAAACAGGGCCGCACCGGGCAGATGGTGTTCGTCACGGTCAAAATGGAGATCCACAGCCCGCGCGGACTCGCCATCACGGAGGAACAGGACATCGTCTATCGGGAAGAGCCGGACCCGAATTCGCCGCCCCCGGCGCCGCAGAAAGCGCCGGGCGCCGCGGTCTGGTCGAAGCGCGTCACACCGGATCCGGTGATGCTGTTCCGCTATTCGGCGCTCACCTTCAACGGACACCGCATTCACTATGATCACCCGTACGTGACCGGCGTCGAAAAGTATCCTGATCTCGTCATGAATGGCGGGCTCACGACGCTCCTCGTCTTCGAGCTTGCGCGCGAGCACGGGCCCTCACCCATCAAAACGATTGCCTCGCGTAACGTGCGGCCGATGTTCGTCAACCGCGAGATCACTGTTTGCGGGGAGCCGTCAGCGGACCGGCGGTCGGCGAGGCTGTGGACCCAGGACGACACCGGTGCAGTGACGCTCTCGGCGGAGACGGAGTTCGAGTAATGGCCGGCGGTCCTCTAGACGGCGTTCGCATCGTCGACCTGACGTCCGTCGTCGTCGGGCCGCTCGCGACGCAGATCCTCGCCGATCACGGCGCCGACGTGATCAAGGTTGAAAGCCCGAGCGGAGACCTCGGGCGGACCATCGGCGGTCTTGGCGTCACGCCCGGGATGGGCCCGAAGTTTCTGCATCTCAATCGCAACAAACGCTCGATCGTCCTGGATCTCAAGAAGCCGGACGGGTACCGGGCGCTGATGCGCCTCGTCGAGCGTGCGGACGTGCTGGTGTGGAACGTGCGGCCGGATTCGATGGCGCGGATGAAACTCTCGTACGAGGATGTGTGCCGGGTGAATCCGAAGATCATTTACACCGGCATGTTCGGCTTCGGTCAGTCGGGGCCGTACAGAGCCAAGCCTGCATACGACTCGATCATCCAGGGCTCCGCCGGTGTAGCGGCGCTGTACCATCGCGCGGCGGGCGAGCCGCGATATCTTCCGATGGTAATCGCGGACAAGACCGTAGGCTTGATATCGGTGCAGATGATCCTGATGGCGCTGTTTCACCGCGAGCGCACCGGCGAAGGCCAGTCGATCGAAATCCCGATGTTCGAGAACATGGCGGCGTTCGTGCTCTCCGAGCACATGTACCTCAAGACTTTCGATCCACCGCGCGGCCCGACCGGCGACCCTCGATTGCTCGATCCCCAGGCCAAGCCTCTGGCGACCCGCGATGGCTACATCTGCGTCTCCGCGAACACGCAGGCACAGGCTTTCGGCCTTTTCGACGCCATCGGGCAGCCCGAGCTTAAAGTCGACGAGCGTTTCAGCACCATCCCCGCGCGTTTTCGAAACGTCGGCGAGTATTTCCGCATTCGCGCGGAGGCGCTCAAGGAAAAGACCACAGCCGAGTGGCTGGAGATCTTCGAAAAGGCGGACGTGCCGGCGATGCCATACCACACGCTGGATTCGCTCATGGAAGACCCGCACCTTGCAGAAGTGGGCCTTTTCGAGACCATCGAGCACCCCACCGAAGGCAACATCGTCAACATGACGCTGCCCAACAAGCTTTCGAAAGGCGCCCGCACCGACTTCGCGGCGGCGCCCAAGCTCGGTCAGCACAGCGTCGAAATACTCGCCGAAGTCGGTTTCAAAGACGAAGAGATCGAACGCATGGTCGCGGCCAGGGTCACACTCGACGGCCGCATCCGTAAGGACTAAGTCCGGCGTTGTTCACGCTCCCGCAAGTCGCGTCCACGCACTGACGCTCCCGTGCGTTGAGGCATAATGGGCGCCCTTTTTCCGCCCACTTTTACGCAAGATTCCACCCCTTCAGGAGACTCCAACGATGCTTTCGAAATGGCGCGCTGCGCCCGTTTTCGCCGCGGCCTTCCTCACCTCCGCGCTTGCCGTCAGCGGCGCCTTTGCCGCGCAGGCTCCCGCGCCCTCCAAGGAGTACACCCCGTCAGTCGGGCAGGAAGGAAAGGATGTGATCTGGGTGCCGACGCCGCAGGCGCTCGTCGAGCGCATGTTGCAGATGGCGGGTACGAAGCCCACGGACTATGTGGTGGACCTCGGCTCAGGCGATGGACGCACGGTGATCACGGCGGCGAAGAAGTTCGGCACCCGTGCGCTTGGCGTCGAGTTCAATGCCGACATGGTGGAGCTCGCGAAGCGCAATGCGGAGAAGGAAGGCGTCTCGGATAAAGCCCAGTTCATTCAGGGTGACATTTTCCAGACCGACTTCAGCAAAGCCAACGTCCTCACGCTGTACCTGCTGCCGTCGCTCAACGTGAAGCTGCGTCCGACCATTCTCAACATGCGTCCGGGCACGCGGGTCGTCTCGCACGCTTTCACGATGGATGACTGGGAAGCCGATCAGGTCGACTCCGCCGATGGCCGTACCGCCTACATGTGGATCGTTCCGGCGAAAGTCGGCGGAGCCTGGAAAATCGACGTCAGCGGGAGTCCTGCCCGCACGTACGAAGCAACTTTCATTCAGCAGTATCAGAAGATCGGCGGAAGCGCCAGGGCCGGGGACCGTAGCGTTCCATTCTCGAACGGCAAGTTGAAGGGTGAGCAGATCACTTTCACGATTGCCGATGATGCGAACACGCGCCGCGATTTCACGGGCCGCGTGGTCGGCAATCGAATCGAAGGCACGGCGAAAGGTGCCGGCGGTGATTCCAAGTTCGTGGCGACAAAGGCTCCGGAAGCGACGAAATAGTTGTCGTAGCTGTTACTTCATGGCCGGCTGGGTATCGAGCCCGGTCGGTCTCATGAGGCGGTAGATAGGCAGCTCCGACGGCGCGGCTTCCTGCGGGTTCGCAAGGCCGCGCTTGTCGCTCGGCACCATGCCAAGCGACACGAAGCTCGAAGGCGACTCCGGCTCGAGCGCAGCCACGAGTATGTTAGCGCCTGACTGCGCCATCGCAAAAACGTATGTCCCTCTGGGAAAGATGCGCTTACGCGTCTGTATCTCGGTTAAGACGGTGCTGCGGATGTGTCCTTCGACGAAGACCGTCCCCTGCCGGCGATCAGCGACGTCGTAACTTTCGACCTCCAGCTCGACCGGCTCCCTGAGCCGTCTCACCTGTATGCCCGAGAGCGCAAGCCGCCTCGCGACCTCGGCGTGGGAAGGGAGCATCAGGTATGCGAAAGGCCGTGCGCGGCTCAAGGCCGGCAGCGCCTCGCGGGGGTCTATCCAGTCGACTTCCACGTCTTTCGCCTCGCCGCTTACCGGTTCGGCCATCGTCAGATTCTGCTTTCGCATCGGCATGCGAAGAGTGACGGCGACGAGATCGTCCGCTCTGACCTCGCGTCCTCGGCGGATGGTGTCTTCGCGCGCCGCCCGCGTGGCCTTGCGAACTTCGCTCGCGTTCTCAGCGGTGGTTTTGAGCAGGCTTGCGAGAACGACATACTGCGTGTGCACGCGCCGTGCGAAGCTGTCGCGGCCAATTCCGACGCCGCGCGTCTCCACCAGGAACGACAGTGCATTCTGCAGCCCTGCGTAGTTGCGGCCGATGTCGGCTGCAGCACCGCCGCCGGCCACACGCTTGTCGGCGACGTCGTAGCCTGTCGTGTAATACCAGAAATGGCTATAGCCGGCAGCGCCGACGTCCTGCACGATCGAGCGGCTGAAGACGCGCTCGGACATCTCCGTCAGTCTTCGATCGACATTGGGATGCGTGGCGTATGCCATCATGAAATCGTACGCCTGCAGTGCATTGAACTTTTCGACCCACCGTCTCGCGACGCTGAACTCGTGCGCGTCGACGAATACGTCCGGCGGAAGCTCGGATGTCACGCGCCGAATCGCTGCGGTTTCCGGGAGGTCGACCTTGACGTGGTCGCGGTTGATGTCGACGCAGCTCGCCGTTCCACGCCAGAAGTATTCGGCGCCGTCGGGGTTGGCGCGCGGCACGATAACCACGGTGATGCGGTCGAGCAGCGGTTTCAACTCACCTTCTGCCAGAGCGCGCGCGAGGACGAGCATCGCTTCGCCGCCTGCCGGCTCGTTGCCGTGTAGCTGTCCCACCAGCGTAACGACGGGGCGCTCGAGGCGTTGCAGCTCGGCGGGCAGGAAGCGGCGCGCGTTCGTGAAGAGCAGCGCGGGCAGCGCGCGGCCTTCCTGAGAGTAGCCCGCCACCCGGATGCGCATGTTGTCCACACGCGAGGAGAGCGCCTCGAGATAATCCATCATCTCGTCGTGCGTCGTGTACCCGGCCTTCGCGCGTGCGAACGCCGGCGTTTCGAATTTCACCGGCGGGTCGGGATAGCGCTGCTTGACCGCTTCGGCCTGCGTGTATTCGGGACCGCGAGCGCATTGCGCCCACGCGTGCTCCGCAGAAGCGCTGGTCAATGCGAGCACGAGCAGCGCACGCGCTCGCCAGATCGTCGACATCATTCTCATTCCTCTACTCGCGGCGCCTTCGGGGCGGCCCCTATAATGTGCAAATCATAACGCGGAGCTCGGGCACATGGCACAGCAACAGTCTCACGTAGTCATCATCGGCGGCGGCATCATGGGCGGCGACATCGCAAGTGTCTACGCGGCCGGAGGCTGGAAGGTTCATGTCGTGAGCCCCTCGCAGAAGACACGCGACGCACTCGCAGCGCGCGTCCATGCGGGTGTGCAGAAAATAGGGGCTGACGCGTCTGTCGCGGCAAATGTAACAGCGCACGCCAAGTTCGAAGAAATCGACTGGTCGCGCGTGGAGAACGTGGTCGAAGCGGTGACCGAAGACCTCGAGCTCAAGCAAAGTCTTTTTGCCGAGGTCGAGGCGCTCGCCGGTCCTGATGTTCCGATCATGAGTAACACCTCCAACTTTCCCATCGGGGAGATCGGCAAGCATCTTAAAAATCGCAAACGCGTGCTCGGACTGCACTTCTTCATGCCCGCGCATCTCGTGCCACTCGTCGAAGTGGTGAGCTCGGACGCGACGGATCCGAAGATCGCGCGGCGGATGGTCGATCTCATGAACACGCTCGGTAAAGCGCCGATCTGGGTCAAGAAAGATGTTCCGGGCTTCGTTGGCAACCGCCTTCAGCACGCGATGATGCGCGAGGCGCTGTACCTCATCGACGAAGGCATCTGCGATGCGGAGGCGGTGGATACAGCCGTCCGCTACGGCTTCGGCTTCCGCTTCATCGCATGCGGTCCGATCATGCAGAAGGAGCTTTCCGGCTGGGACACCAACTACCTCGTCGCGAGCGCCCTGTATCCACATCTTTACAAGAACGAGGGTCCGCCGAAGCTCCTCAAGGACATGGTCGACCAGAATCACCTCGGAATGAAGACGAAGCGCGGATTCTGGGAATGGACCGAAGAGAAGATGGCGAAAGAAAAAGCACGTATCGAGCGCGCCTTGCAGGCAGGTATGGCGATACTCAAAGCTGAGAAATCGTGAGCGCAGGCCGCAGCCATGCACTGCGCTCCCATGGGCTGCGGGTTGCGAGTGCCAACGAGGCGCGCGTGCGTTCTTCGGTGCTGGCTCTAATGCTCGCGCTCGCGGCACCAAGCGCATTCGCGCAGACCTATCCCACGAAAGCGATCCGCGCGATCGTGCCGTTCCCCGCAGGTGGGGGCATCGACACGGTCCTACGCATTCTCGCGCCGAAAATGGGCGAGCAACTGGGCCAGCAGGTCATCGTCGACAACCGCGCGGGCGCGAGCGGCACGCTCGGCACCGAGATCGTCGCCAAGGCGCCTGCGGATGGTTACACGCTGCTCGCGACGTTCTCGAGCCATCCGCAGAACCAGATCCTGTATCGCAACCTGCCCTTCGACACACTGAGAGATTTCGCGCCGATCACCGTCTTCGGCACCGTGCCGAACATCCTCGTCGTGAACGCATCACTCCCGGTGAAAAGTGTGAAGGAACTGATTGCGCTGGCGAAGCAGCGCCCGGGCGAGATTCTCTATGCCTCGATCGGGCCGGCATCGCCCTCCCACCTTTCAGCCGAGCTTTTCAATGCCATGGCGGGTGTGAAAATGACCCACATCCCCTATAAGGGCGCGGCACCTTCAATGGTCGCGCTTGTCGCAGGGGAGACGCAGCTCAC
>Ga0136611_10001344_pt1 | contig 17085 bp, 15 predicted proteins | sample AntDrymUQ2232306_2_FD_106645 | JGI IMG/M metagenome (GOLD analysis project Ga0136611, IMG submission 106645) | Polar desert sand microbial communities from Dry Valleys, Antarctica - metaG UQ223 (23.06) | ecosystem: Environmental > Terrestrial > Soil > Desert | place: Antarctica: Dry Valley...
ATCAACGAGGCGCCGCCGCCGGCCACCTGCACGCGGTACACGCCGGCCGCCAGCGGCGCCAGCGTGACGGCATGCCGGCCGTCTTCGCGCGCAGGCAGGCGCTGCTGCGCGACGTTGCGGCTGTTGACTAAATCGACCACCGTCAGATTGAGCACCGCAGGGGCACCCGGCCCGGCTTCGCGCAGCGCGATCTCGATCGGCTCGCCGGCGCGCTGCGTGTCGTCGACCAGCAGCGACAGTTGCGCCGCGCCGTCGCGAAAGGCGTCCCAGCCAACCGTGTCGGGCTGCAGCAGGCGCGCGAGCTGCACCAGCACGGCGTCGGTATTCTGCAATGAGCCGTGCAACTGCGCGATGAACAGCTCCCCGTTGCTGCGCGACAGCTCGATCGGCGTGGCTGACGGCCGCGGCACGGTGCCGTCGCCGTCGAGCTCGCGGCCGCCGATGGTGCGCAGCAGATCGACGCCGCCCTCGCGCACCACCGCCGTCTGGAAGGTGGGCTGGAAGGTACCGACGATCGGGTGCACGCGGTAGCCTTTCTCGACATAGCGCGCTTGCTTGCTGTGGCTCTCGACCGCCTTCTCGATCGCGCGGTGAAAGGCCAGCGCTTGTGACGCGCGCGCGCCGTCGAGGTTGGGCACGTTGCGCGCCTCGCCTGGGCGCACGAGCGTGCCGCCGCCCGGATCGATGCAGGGATAGATCGGCAGCAATTGGTACACGGACGTCATCGAGCGAAGCAGCGCCGTCAGGTCGATCAGCTCGATCGGTCCGAGCGAATTCTTCATGCCATTGCAGAGGAAGCTCACCGCGTTGAGCGAGCCGCGGTACGGCGTGCCGAAGCTAACCAGCATGCGGGTGTCGCGCCATCCTTCAAGGCATTCGGCGAACCAGCGCACCACCAAGCCGCCCATCGAGTGGGCCAGAAATATCAGCTTGGCGTCGGCGTTGCCCGAGCTGCGGCGCCAGCGGCGCAACCAGTCGGACGACACGCGGGCCAGCCGCCGCGCCGCCACTACGTTGCTGCGCCGCCAGTCGTACGGAAACTCGAAGTAGTTCTCGCCCGGCGTCAGCTTGTAGTTCTGCGCCAGCGAGCGCGCGATCGCGGTGTAGCCGTCGATCTTCCACAGCCCCGGCACTATGTGCAGGTCATTGATCAGGCGGTGCGGCGTGATGCCGTCGCCCAGATCGTCGAGCGACTCGTCGTCGCCGTTCAGGCGCAGTGCGTCCAGATTGCGGCTCAACGACTTCAAGGCGTCGAAGAAGGCGCTGCCGGACAGCGCCCACAGGTCCTTGCCGTCCTTGCGCAGCACGCTGCCGGTGATTCCCGGCACCAGCACCACTATGTCGCGCATCGGCTGCTGCGTGGTTTGCGCGGCGACGCGGCGAGACTGCATCGCGACTGCGGCTGCCATGGTGCCGGTGAGGCGCAGAACTGTACGTCGCTTCATATGAGCATTGACTGTAGTATGCGGCGGGGACCGGGTCAAGTGCGATGCGCAGGATTGCCTCGCGACGCTCAGTATGCTGCAACGCGAGCAGCGCACACTGGCCTTGAGCCAGGAGCAGGTCACGCGGGGTGTTCAGCCGCACCTGAACTGGGGCGCTGCGCAACGCAGCGATCGAAAGTCCGCTCCCCATTGCGGCAGCGGTCCGCTTCGGGTCGGAACCGACCTTTCCACGGTTTCGGCGGGTACTTGCCTCACTGCATTGGTGAAATTGAAGGTTATCTGTCGCCTCTGGCGGCACGTAGCGTGGGCATCACGGGTAGACCGTGCAGCTCTATGCTGTGTCATGAGCGTACCCAAGTCCCTTTTGATCGTCTACCACTCCATCACCGGCGGCACATGCCAGATGGTCGAAGCGGCTCAGTCTGGCGCCCTGGCGGAAACCGGCGTTCAGGTACGGCTATTGCATGCCTCGGAGGCGGGACCGGGCGATGTGCTTGCGGCGGACGGCTTCATCTTCGCCACGCCAGAGAACCTTGCGGCCATCAGCGGGCAGCTCAAGGACTTCTTCGACCGCAGCTATTACGCCGTGCTCGACCGTGTTAACGGCCGCCCCTATGCCAGTCTGATCTGCGCCGGCAGCGACGGGCACAACGCGGCCAGGCAGATCGAGCGCATCGCCACAGGCTGGCGCCTCAAGCCAATAGCCGAGCCGCTGATCGTCTGCACGCATGCGCAGACGACGCAGGCCATTCTGGCGCCCAAGCACATCGGCTTCGATGATCTGGAGCGCTGCCGGACGCTGGGTGAGGCCATGGCATCGGGTCTGGCGCTGGGGGTGTTCTAGAAAAGCATACGTCGCTCGCTTCAGGCTGGCTGCTCTGGATTTGGCCTTTTGCTTGGCCAAGTCTCCTCAATGCCCTTGGGTCGTCTGCTGCCGGTCGGTCCAAACGATGTATGTCCACAGTCTCAAGCGAACAATGATCCCCGGCAGCACCACCTGCCGAGCCGGGCCGTCATCAAGCAGAGCGCATAGGTTATTTGTCTATGCGATTTAATGCGGCCTGGGTCAGCGCGTTCTCGCGGTCAAGTGTTGCCTGAAGTTCCTGGGCTATCGCCTCGACAAAGACAGGCGAGCCCGCCAAGTCGACGTCATGACCGTCAAGCCTCTGGCGGACCATGTTGATGAGCGCCACTTCGTTCTTCGTCATCAGGTACTCACCCATTACGGCGGAAATCGCATCCCACAACGCCGGGTCGTTCTCAGCGATGACCTTGCTGAGTAAAAATACAGGATCGAGTTTGAGAAGATCTGCAGCAATAAGCGCTTTGTTCGCAGGCAAGCGCATGGTGCCCATCCTCATCATGGCGATGACGTTGGGCTTCACGTAGTCCAATGCCGAGCGCATGTCCGCGTTCTTAAGGTGCAAATCCTTCATCCGAATCTTGAGGATGTCCTTGACTGGCAGCGCAGTGAAGCGATGGTCGCGCATCCGGAAATTTAGCGTGATGCGGTCAAGAGCAGACGAACTGGGTGATGGGTAGGCTGACATCAAAATTACCTTTTTGAACTGGTTTGCGACATGCAACCCATACAAAAATTATAGAAATGGATATTGATAAAACCTGTGGCAATATGGGCAAAAGCTGTGGCAATATGGGCAAAAGCTGTGGCAATCGACGCGGGTTGTGCTGAGTGCAAACACCCAGCTGTCTTGTGGCCGGCATGCATTAAAACTGCCCCCACCTCTTGCGCATCCATCTTTTTTCCGGCTCTGTTCGCGTTACGTATTGACAGCTCGCTGCCGGGCGCAATGACTAGAACCAGCTCCAACCGAAGGCGAACCACAGCCACGCGGCCAACGCGATCCAGAGCGCGACGATCGCTACCGCCCCCACCCGGCTAACTGGTTTGCCTTTGCCAGCCGCCAGCCACTGCTCCGCCTGCGCGCGGCCTGCGGCCATCACCTCTGCCGGAATCAGCCGCAACACCAGCCAGATCAACCCGGGAAGGATGATCGCGTCGTCCACGGAGCCAAGCACCGGGATAAAGTCCGGAATGAGATCGATGGGACTCAGGGCGTAGCCGACGGTGAAGATGGCCACGGCTTTCGCAAGCCGGGGCGTGCGCGGATCCTTGCATGCAAACCAAAGCGCCACGACGTCTCGTTTCAACGCGCGCGCCCAGTCCCTCACCTTTGAAATCATTCCGCTTGGCATCTTCGCAACCTCCCAATCGACGGACCATCGTGCCCCCGCGCTCGGGAGGGCGCAAGGGCCGTCACCTGTTAATGATCTGCCGGCCAAGTCCGGTCACGATGTAGTGCTCCTGCTTGATCTCGTCCTTGAACCACTCCTGCATCCGCATCCACGCCAGGTAGTGGGGCAGATACTTCGTCGAGACGCCCCGCATGCGGCAGTTGATCCAAGTCTTCATCCGCTCGTGGTAGTTGTTGACCCCTTGGATGTGATACACGACGCCGCCGGGGCCATCGCGCGTGCGCCCCGCGTAGACCGTCGCCATCGCCTCAACCTTGATCCCTAACTCGCTCTCGACTTTCTTGTAGACGCCCGCTCCGTCGACGCAAAGCAACGCGTCGGGTGCCAATGTGGATTTGACCGCGTTGAGCGCCTCGTCCTTGCCCAGCGACGCCATCACGCGGTCGGACACATGCGCGCTGCAGCGCGCCTTCATCACAAGCACGACGACTTGCTTGGCCTTCGCCGCCTTGCCCTTGGAGGGCTTGATCGATGCCCCTCCGCTCCATCCTGGCCGGGCAGCCGTTATTTTCGGCAGTTTCTAGCACCTCCATCACCGCCTTCATTCCCGTTGCGTAAACACTACTTACTATACCCAGATCATAAACAATGTGTTACAACAAGGATGTTGCAAATTGTTTTCGTTTCTGCGTTCCTTTAGCCGCACTTACCTGGATGGCTGTCATGACATTTCACTTGTTTGGTCGACGTCCTCAGCCTCACGTCCGAAAGTCCCTTGACTATCTGAAACAGGCGCACCTTGCGTGCATCGAGCATCGAACAGCCGCTGAACACCATGCCGCCTTGGCCAAGATGTACGCCGAGCGAATCGCCAGAATTGAAGCGGAGATGAGTAATGCTATCTCGCCATCCTCTTTGGCGACACTCCAGCGACTTGAACCGGTAGACAGCGAGGGCGAGATAACAAAGATTGAATCTGTCGTTGGTCACCCGTCGTGGGCCGGCCGCTAATTACTGCAACTGACACCACGCCTAGAACACTGCAGGGTTAGCCGCTATCTGTTCTGCTGACATGCAAAATCATTAAACACCTTTACCCGGTGTCGTTACATGCTTGCCCGGTGGCTGCCAATGATCTCTGACAAGCAAGTTGTCAATCGACACGGACTCCCTGTCGGCCGCCTGTGCCGACCTACTGTCCGCCGGTCATCACCGACGTTGAACGTCCGTTGTTGCAATTAGTAGTGGCGGCTCCTGGCCATTAGCCGAAATTCAAACTGAGACACTACCAGCAGCCTCAGCATCTCACCTCGGACTGTGCCAAAGCGCGGCGGTAGTCGCTGCAGAATGCATGAAGTCGCGGCAGCAGCGGCCTGAGCGCCGGCTGGTAAGCGGCCACCAGCTTCAGCCCAGTTTCAAGCTCTGCCAGCCGCTCGATGATCCACAGTGCTTGCGCCGAATCGACCAGCGCTTCGGTCGCGCGTGGCACGGTGAAGGTCAGGCCCGCGTTCACGCCGGGCTGATCTGCGCGTGCGGGCAAGCCGCACAGATGCTGGCCGAAGCCGCCCAGCAGCTGCATCAGCCGCATGGCCGCCTGCAAGGCGGCGTCGGCCCTGCCCGGATTCGTATCTCGCCGCTCCCACGCCTGTGCCAACGCCGCAGGGTCAGCGCATAAAAGGCATTGCCCAGGCCAAGCACCGCCGCGGCGACCGGCTGGGTAATATGCACGCCGCTCGAAGCATTGGACGGCTTGCGCATCAGCGGATTGCGGGCGGCGGGCCAGGCGGTCTGCAGCGGCTCCCTGCGGTCCTGGCTGTGTTCGAGCTCGCCGCGAATCGCGAGAAAGCGGGCGAAATGCGATTCGTCGTGGTGTCTGCCGCCTTCGCCCTGGGTCACGATGGTGTCCAGCGCAGCCATCGCTTCGGACAGGCAGCTCACGGTCGTCATTCCGGGCAGGTCCATGGCGTCGGATCCAACCTGCATCGAAGGCTTGCCGCAAAAAAGCCTGGCATCGCCGAGAGCGTTGCTCAGGCCGATGAAGCAGTCGCGCATAAAACTCACCGATCGTGGCGTAGTGCGGTCGAGCAATATCGAATCTATGCCGACGCGATCGGCTCCTTTGCCAGCAAGATCAGGTAATAAAAATCTTTGGCGGGAACCGCGCTAAAGCAAAAGCGGCCATGGGCCGCGCCGCTCGAATTCAGATTTCAGATGCGCGGCTCACCCTGGCCATTGACACTGATCGTTCTGCCGGGCTGTGACGTGGTCTGGATCGTGTGCTCCTGGCCCCGGAAGGTGTAGGTCACGTCCCAAAATTCGGTCTTGGCCTGGCTTGGCACGGTATCGCACTTCTGTACGTCCTGGCCCTGACCGGAGCCTGGCTGGCCGCGTCCCATGATGCGGTCGACGTTCGCGCCAGCGGCAGCGCCGGCGACAGCGCCCCCGACAGTGGCGATCTGCTTGCCCGTGCCGCCGCCCACCTGATGACCGAGGACGCCGCCGATGACCGCGCCCGCAAGAGCAGCGCCGATGTTGTAATTGGCAGCCGGCTGCGCGGCCACTGGTTCGCGCTCCATCCAGCAGCGCTTTTCCGGCGCGGCCACCACGGCGCGAACGGATGTGACGTTGGCTTCGTAGAGGCGCTCGTCGTTGCGGCGGCGGTTGTCATAAACCGGCGCGGGCGGCGGCGCGTAACGCTCGTCGCTCACCCGCGCGCTGGCAGCGACGCCGCGAATGGACGAGACCCGGTCGTTCATTCCCATCGTCGCCAGCGAGGCATAGCGGCCCGGGCGCAGCACCACACAACGCCCGCCGAAGCGGATGTTTTCACAGACCTCCCACTGGTCGCCCAGCACCACGGCCGAGGAGGCCCGGTCGTTAAAGCCATAGCGGGTGAAGTCGTCGATCTGGCTTTGCGCGGTAAAGGACTGGCCGGAAAAGTTTTCTTCGGCGTAAAAAACCACCTGGGCGTTGGATGGCACGGCCGCGGCCACTGGCGCATACCGACTTTGATCGATCCGTTCGTCTCGGCCCACAGCGCGCACCGAAGCGACGCGCTGGTCAAGGCCGAGCGCCGTCAGCGATGGGTACTGGCCCGGGCGCAGCACAGTGCAGCGCCCACCAAAGCGAATGCGGTCACACACTTCCCAGAGCCTGCCCGACACGATGACGGAAGATGCCTTGTCATTGAAGCCGAACTGCCTGAGGTTCTCCACCGGCCGCTCGGTCGTGAAACTGGCGCCCTGGTAGTTGTCGTTTTGATAAAAACTGACCTGCGCGAAAGGCTGGCTGGCCGCAGCCATCGCCGCAATGGCCAAGGCAGCTTTTAAAAATGATTTCATGGGTGTCTTTCCGGAAAATTTGATGAACCGAGCAGTTGAGGTTGAGGTTGAGGTTGAGGTTGAGGTTGAGGTTGAGGTTGAGGTTGAGGTTAGCCGCGGCATGGCCTGCGCGTTTATCCTTCACCCCAGCAAGCCAGCAATGATGTCCACGATCACGTTGTTGCGCTGTTGGACCAGAACGATGTCGCCGCCGATGCGCGCATAACGGTAGCCGTAGGGCGCGGGTGGCAACTGGCGCAACACCGGCTGGGCGACGGTATAAACCGCCACGCCTCTCGGTACGGGTTGGCCAACGGCCCACTTTTTGGCCTGCCCCGGCGGCATGCAGCCGTTGTGCTTCTTGGCCAGGCCGGGCGGGCAGTTCCTGGCATTTGCGTAGGTCTGGCTGTAATACTGGCGCGCATGAGTGCGATGCTCGTCATTAAAGTAAGCGCCCGGCCGAACTTCCTGGCGCTGGCGCGGCCCAGCATGCTCTTCAGCGTGACGCGGCTCGGCGGCGCGCATTTGCGAATGCTTGCTATTGTCCTTGTCACCCCCGTGCCCGCTATTGCCATGCCCGCCGTTGCCGTGGTCTTTGGCAAAGCTCGCACCTGCGATGCAAAGCGACAAGAGGGCTAGCCCAGCGATGCGAGATGCGTGAATAAAATGACGGGCCATTGCGTGCTCCAATTAAACATCATTAACGTTTGCTTACCTGCACTCGTTGACCCATCGGAAGAGTAAAACCACTCGTTAATGTTGGACTTGCTCCGTGAGTCGATATGTGCTGTTGAGCTGTAGGACATTTGATTGGCGTTGGATACCCATCTAATTAGCGCTGGCAATAGCTGTCTTAAGCCCTTGCCACCGGTAAGTCCGCCCAGCGCGTCGTGTACTGTGGCGTCAACAGGTTTTGGCGCATCGCCCAACTGCGCTGCTTTCCCTCCAGCCCGGCACTGGCCAGCAGCACGGTGCCCCGCCCATAGCGGTCATTGAGCTTGTCGAGCGTGCCCATGAGGTCGCCGCGCGCGATTGGCTCGTCCTCTAGATCGAGTTCGCCTTGTTCGATGGTGCCGTCCTGCAGATCGAGGAGCATCACGCCCGCCTTGATGTAATGAAAGCCCGGCCGGTAAATGACTTGCAGGCCGCGCACGGCTGCGCGCACCAAAACCGGCGTGTCCGCCGTGGGCCGGCGCAGCGGCACGAGGGCGCTGTTGCTGTACTGCGGCCCCTGGCGAAAGGGGCTGGTGTGGATGAACACATTGATCTGGCCCGCCAGCCCGCCCTGCAGCCGCAATTTGGCGCCGGCGCCAGAGGCGAATTCCGTGACCGCCTGCGTCAGTTCGTAAAGCGACGTCACCGGCTGGCCAAAGCTGCGGGTGTAAGCGATTTCCTGTTTAGGAGGCGGCGCATCTTCCATCGCGATGCACGCCTGACCTTGCAATTCCCGCACCGTGCGCTCAAGCACCACGCTCCAGCGCCGGCGAATCGTCGCCGGGTCTATCTCGATGAGCTGCAGCACGTCGACCACGCCTTCGTCGCGCAGCTGCTTGGCGATGCGCCTGCCGATGCCCCAGACTTCCCCCACGTCGGTTGCCTGGAGCACGGCGTCAAGGTCGGCTGCCGGAAGCGCCGCGAGGTTGCACACCCGCGCCAGCTCGGGCGGGTAACTGCCCGGCTTGCGGTCGGCCGACTTGGCGATGTGATTCGCCAGTTTGGCCAGTGTCTTGGTGAGCGCGATGCCAATGCCCGTCGGGATGCCGATCCATTGCAGGATGCGCTCGCGCACGTCCTGGCCGCGTTTGGCCAGATTGCCGCGAATGCCTGTCAAGTCGATAAAGCTTTCGTCAATGCTGTAGATCTCCTGCGCAGGCCCCAAGCCGGCGGCAATGCTCATCATGCGGTTGCTCATATCGCCGTAGAGCGTGAAGTTCGCTGACAGCGCCACGACGCCGTGTTCTTCGGCCAACTGGCGGCATTCAAACCATGGCGCGCCCATGCGGATCCCCAGCGCCTTGGCTTCATTGCTGCGGGCGATGGCGCAGCCGTCGTTGTTGGACAGCACCACCACAGGACGGGTTTTAAGGGCCGGGCGGAAGGCGCGCTCGCAGCTGACATAGAAATTGTTGCCGTCCACGAGCGCGAACACGGCTGCTACCTGAACAGTTTAATGCTGGCCGTCACCACGCCGCAGATCGTCATCGTCTGGCCGTCGCGAAACAGGATGGGCGGAAAGGTCGGGTTGCCCGAGCGCAGCTGTACGACGCCATTTCGCTTGTAGAGCTGCTTGACGGTGAAGTCGCCATCGACCTCGGCGACCACGCGGTCACCGTGCTTCGGGATCAAGGCCCTGTTGCACACCAGCACGTCGCCGTCCTCGATGCCCAGCTCGACCATGGAAAAGCCCCGCGCTTGCCACATGAAGGTCGCGGCGGGATGGGTGATCAGGAGGTCGTTCAAGTCATGGCGCTTGACCTGGAAGTCCGCCGCCGGCGAGGGAAAGCCCGCCGGCACCGTGCCTTCCACCCACGCCAACAGCAGTTTTTCGCCCTTGATAAAGGCAATCGCGTTGACTGGACAGACACTGTTCATCCATACAGTGTATCTGCCGCTGCGGTAGAGTTTCAAGCATGTGCAGCAACTATGAAGCCCTGCGAAAGTGGGAACACTACGAAAAGTATTTCGGCGTGTCGCCCCCGAGCACGCAGGGAAAGCTCGACATGTGGCCGAAATATGAGGGGGTTTTTGTTCGCAAGCCGCCCGAAACCGACCCCTATGACGAGGCAGTGCCCGAGCGCGAAGCCGTCACTGGCCGCTGGGGCCTCGTGCCCTGGATGCTCAAGCCAGAGAACGCGGCCAAGCAACTAAAACTTTCAACATTTAATGCGCGGGTCGAGTCGGTGGCGAAATCATTTACCTATGGCGGCGCCTGGAAGCGTGGCCAGCATTGCATCGTGCCGGTGGATGCGTTTTACGAGCCCGACTGGCGCAGTGGAAAGGCGGTGCGCACCCGGTTCACGCGTGCGGACGGAATTCCCATGGGTATCGCCGGGCTGTGGGACGTGTGGAGCGACCCGGTGAAAGGGGCGGTGCTGAGCTTTACTATGCTGACGATCAATGCCAGTGAGCATGCGCTGCTGCGGGACTTTCACCGGGCGGGGGATGAAAAACGGATGATTGTTGTGTTGCCTGAGAGCCGATACATCGACTGGCTTAGTGCTGCGCCCGGCGATAGCATGGACTTTATGCGGCAATATCCTTCCGACAATCTTGTCGCGATGCCGGAACCAGCGTCGCCTAAGCCGCCAAAAGATAAAGAACGGGAATTGATATGAATGATTTTGCCTGTGGGGCTAGTTGAACTGCAAACCCGGTCGGCAAACGCTTTTATGAACTTGGTGAAAGTGGACCGGTTTTCTTGTCAGCTACCAGCTTTAGCAGCGCCTTATTACCACTCTCAAATGCTTCCAGGCAAGTTGAAAAGGTTTCTTCGGAAGCGGAAACATCGCGCCATGTCGTGGCTTCTTCAATGCTCTCGTGAATGACCCAATAAAAGCAGCCAGGATCGGGCTCGTCTACGAAAACTCCAATGCTGCGCAGTTGCTGGGAAGTCTTAGCTACCTGTTGATGAATACTCATAAGCTGGACGATTTTGGTTGAGTGATTTGGTTGAACATCCCACCACTTGTGCGATTTGGCCAGCGTGTTCAGCAGGATAACGTCAAAGCCCAGGGCCTTGCCGACATCGCGGATCGCTGACTTGAGGCGATAGGTGATGGCGGTGGCGATCAGTGCTGCCCGATTCCGGCCGTACCTGGCGTAAAGGTATTGCATGACTTCCTAGAGCCGCCGCCGGGATTTCAAATGACCGAAGTGCCGAAAACTGTTGGCTTGGTCTGGGCTTAGTGTCGGATTGGTGTGGGCTTATCACCACTTCCCCAACAAGAATGGCAACGATGGCCTCAGGGCGTCGTCTTTTTCTCGCCGTGCTTCTGGGGTCCTGTGGGCGAGTCGCTCGAACTTTTCTTGGGTGGCGCTTTGTCGGCTGTCTGGCCGCGATCGGCAGTCTTGGTAGGCGCGTGGCTTTTTCCGCCTTGAGAATCCTTGGTGTTTTGTGGCATGTGCGATCCTTCGATGATGCGGCCAAATGATTTCGGCGCGCATGGTTATTTTATTCATCAGGCAGTAATCCCACCGAATTGCGTTTGAACCAAAAGTAGACTGCTTATGCAGCCATGGCCAGTCGTCGCTTCGGGGTGAGGCCGCCCAAGGCGATTTGGGGGATGACGTCATTGTATTTCCACATCCACTGCGTGGCGTGCATCTGGACTTCTTCAAGATCAGACCAGTAATACTGGGTTAGCCATGCGCAGCGCACGGTTCAGTTGTACCGCTCTACATAAGCATTCTGATGAGGCTTTCCCGGCTGGATGTAATCAAACCCTATTTACTAGTGACCCTCGGCATTGGCGCGCGCCTGCCCCAGCACACCCGCAAGCTCCTTAAGATCAACAGGCTTGACAAAGTGATGATCGAACCCGGCGGCCTTGGACAGCACGCGGTCCTGCGCCTGTCCGTAACCGGTCAGCGCGATCAACAGCGCGCCGGCCGTAGCCGGCTCGGCCCGAAGCCGCCGAGCAAGTGCGTGGCCATCCATGTCGGGCAGGCCAATGTCCAGAATAAACACCCCGATGCGAGCGCTCGCGCTTGCCGCCAAGGCGCTCTGCGCATCGGCCGCGACCGTAACCTGGTGGCCTTCTTGCTCCAGCACGTCAGCCAGTAACTGCGCCGCGTCCAGGTTGTCGTCGACAACCATCAGGCGGTGGGATCGATCGGTAGCGGCGGAATTTGGCACACCATCCTCGCTGACCACCTGCGCCGGTCGCATCACCCGAGGCAGCATCACTGTAAATACGCTTCCCTGGCCTGGCCCGGCACTGCGGGCCGATACTTGGCCGCCATGGAGCACAACGATGTTTTTCACCAGCGCCAGTCCGAGGCCCAGCCCGCCCTGGGCTCGTTCTAGAGTGCGCTTGCCCTGGGTAAAAAGCTCGAAGACAGTGGGTAGCAGCGACGCTTCGATGCCGCTGCCGTTGTCTGTTACTTGCATGACCACCTGCGCCCCGCTCGCCTCCACGACCAGCGCGATGTTCCCGCCGGCAGGGGTGTATTTGGCCGCATTGTTTAGCAAGTTCGCCGCGACTTGCACCAGGCGCGCCTTGTCGCCCTGCACGAAGACCGGTGTCGACGAAAGTTGCAGGCTGAGCGTATGCCCGCGCGCATTGACCAGCGGCTGAACCTGCTCGACGGCGGCGTCCACGGCCTGGCGTAGGTCGAGCTCCTCATTCTGAAGCTCGACCAAGCCGCGCGCCACGCGCGAGACGTCAAGCAAGTCGTCAACCAGGCCGGTCATGTGCAGAACCTGGCGCTCGATGATGTTGCCGGCTTTACGCACCAGGGTTTCGTTAGCGCCCGCTCTTTTAAGCAGCTCTGCGGCCATGCTGATCGGCGCCAGCGGATTGCGCAGCTCATGCGCGAGCATTGCGAGGAATTCGTCTTTGCGCTGGTTCGCCAGCTTCAACTCCTCCTGCGCGATCTTGTGATCGTGAATGTCGGTGCACGTGCCCATCCAGCGGGTGATGTTTGCCGCGTCGTCGCGCACCGGCAGCGCCCGCCCCAGCACCCAGCGGAACTCACCCGAGCAGTGGCGAAGCCGGTACTCAATTTCGTATGGTTCGCCGCTGGCCAGGCTGTGGCGCCACGTTTTCCGGGCGTGCGGCTGATCATCGGGATGAAACACTTCGCTCCAGCCTTCGCCATCGGTGGAGGTGTCGGCAACGCCGGTGTAGTCATACCAGCGCTGGTTGAAGTAGTCATGAGCACCACTGGGCAATGCCGACCAGACCATTTGCGGCATGGCGTTGGCAATGGTGCGAAATTTCGCTTCGCTCTCGTGCAGGGCCGCTTCGGCTTTGACCTGGGCCGTAATATCCATTTGCGCAACCACCGAGCCGACGATGCGCTGGCCCGCCTCGCGCACCGGCGCGGCTTGCACCAGCACCGTCTTGCCAACGCCGGGCAGCCCGGGCGCTTCGATCTCCACCACGTCACTGGGCACAGGCTCGCCGCGCAACGCCCGCACCATGGCCCATTCATGCGGCTCGAGCCGCTGGCCATGCCGGGGCGAGCCGTCGGCCCACCAGGCGTTCCAGCCAACATAGGGGTCAATGCCCCCTGACAGCGGGACATCGCCCCACATGCGCTTGATCTGGGCATTGACCAAAATCGGTTTTCCGCTTTCATCGGCCATGCCAATGCCCACCGGCGCGGCCTCCAGGAACGCTTCGAGCCGCAGCCGCTCGTTGTCCACCCGCTGGGCCATGACGGCCGAGAAGTGTGCCACCGACTCGGCGAGCGCCTGGTCGATCGCTTCGTGAAAGCGCATCACATCATCCGGGTCCGTCTCAAGCACGACCTCGGAACTGACAAGCCACAGCTTGAGCACGCTGGCGCGCAGCGCCCGGTACTCCGATACCAGCTGATCGATCGTGTAGCCCATGTACAGGCGCTGCCCGGCATGGATTTCGGCATAGGACGGGCCAGTGTCTGGCCTGACCCCCCGGCCCCACGACTTGGCGTCTTGTTGCGGCTGCGACTGCGGCGACTGCATGTCCGCGATGATGGTATCGAGCATCTGGCCGGCATGATCGCGCAGCGCCTCTTTGTCCATGGTGAGAGCAGGAGGCTCGATCGTTCGCGCAAAGTCCTCCCAGGAGGAGAGGATCGATTCTTTATTGCGGGCAAGGAAATCAAACAACCGCATGCGCAGTTCCGGTTAATAGTGTTGGATTAAGGTCGCTAATTCGTCGCTTGTTGACCACTTGGCACTTAGGCACGCAGATGGGCTGAAGTGGCTGCTTACGCCTGTGTGCAGTGCAAAGAGTCTAAACAAAATCTATGGTCGAGCTTTATCGAATGCAGGACAATGCCGGCATGACCTGTGCCTGCCACTTATTGCTCTGCCCACACATCAATATGGTCCACCCCTGAACGATCTAACAGATTATTCGTCGAGTCCGGTGGATTTGTCGAAAAAGGATTGGCGCCGGCTGAATTGCATATTTCGCGAAGCGTCTGCGTGGGATAGTTGGTCAGGACGCCTTAATGGCTGTGTTCTCATTATCGAACCGTTTGCGAACGTTCGGCCAAAATTGAACCACCGCAATATCCTTCGTATCGCTTTGCAGCCGAGATTGATGCGCCTTGCATGAATCATCGGGCCTGCGCGATCGGTACCGCGCTAGCGAAGAAGCACACTTGTCCAGGCTGACGGATGTGCAGCAACCTTGGGCGGCACTATAGCTGCAGCAGGTGGAACAGGTGCGATAGTCTTTTGGCGCGCTAGCCAATTGATTCTTTCGGCAATGTGTGGGACTCCAGGATTTCAAACCCAGCCTGCGTCCTTAGTCAGGCCATGGGTTGCGCATCCCTTGCAATATAAAAATTCCTGCAAACTCAGATGATAAAGATACAAATAAAGCAATTAGTTACACTATTATCACTATGCTATTGCCTTCTGTCAAGCGTATGCCCCCGATACGGACGATCTGACTGGTTTTAGCTATCTGAAACAGCATTGGGTTTTGCATAGCGGCAGAGAGCCGGCACCGGATCAAGCCCGGGTTAAAAACAGACCGATGTCGTGCCTCAAGACTCGCGTTGGACCTATTCCACGCTTGCCTGAATTAGTACTAGTTGTCTTGATGTAAACCCGGCAAAAACTTGATGCCGGTACGCCGCACCAGCTCGCTATAGCTGTTGGGCTGCGAGCCCCTGGGTCCCATTGTCGTTGAGGTGCCAGTGAGCCCGCGCCTTGTGTTTATCCTGGTCATAAACGAGCTTGAACAGGTATTTGGGCATCCGCACCTCGCTGGGGCCGATGGCCGGGCTTTGGGCGATGCTCGGCGCGTAGACCTCAGGACTGCATGTATTGGTATATGTGAAAAAGAGGCATGGTCGCCCTTAAGCTGTTCAGCTTCACGCTCCATCGGCTCTTTTTGGTTAGGTGGAATAACGAGCACCCAAGTACGTCGTATCCGTCAAAACGGCAAAAACATGCGAAGCAACGCGTTCCCAAACACGAACGTCCCACTCACCAGCGCGAAGAATAAAAACAGCATCAAAAGCACAAAGCGCATAAAGCAACCGCCCAAACCTCGCCCAGCGGGAACAACTTCCATCTCAGGAGCCGCTTCCAGGGGCCGGCGGCGCCCACGGGCGGTAGCCAATAGTATTTCCTGCCAGGATGGCACCCGCGTACCGCGCCCGGCAGAGGTTTCGCGCGGGTCGCTTTCATCATCTCCAGCCGGAGGCGATCGCTCGCGACGACCCACTGTGTCGCCAGCGGTTGTGGGCCGCCTCACCGACGGACGCACAGGCGCAGGCGTACGCCGCGAAATGGACGAATCCGGCGACGTTCGTGCGGGCGCAGCAGGTGCATTCTGAGGCGCCACAGGCGTGCGAGCCGGATCGCGGAAGCTGGCCCCACAGTGCGGACATGTCCACGTCTCTAGCCAGCGGCCAGGCGTGTGGTTGGTACAGTAATAGCGAACTTGCGCCTCGTGGCAGGCTTCGCACTCGCCGGGCGTGGCCCGCGTTGTGCCGCAGTTGGGGCAGCGCAGGACGACAACGCTCATAGCTGCGCGCCTGCGCTGGTTTCGATCCCGGCGGCATGGCCGCCACTGTCATCTTGGGGAAAGAATTCGTAGATCATGTCGGCTGGAATATACAGTTGGTAAACCTGCGGCAGGTTGCCTTCGACCACCCGCGCCAGAGTCGGCGCTCGCTCGCGGGGTCCAAACTGCTCGCGGTTCAACCTGCGTGAAAGTGCCACTGTCGTCAGAATGGGATGAAATTTGTATGCGGCATGGATTGCGTAGCGCTGTTCTGGATGGTCATGGCCGCGCACCATGTGCGTGATCGGCCGGCCAAGTCGAGCGCTCAGCGCGCAGAAGTCGGCGAAATCCTCGTAGCCGAACTGGCTGCCGCGCGAGAAGCGGTTCGGCATCTTTTTGCGCGCTTTTGGATGTGCCCGCGCCCAGGTGAAATCCGACAGGCATGCCGGATCGTTCCAGTTTCCGGTTTCCGCAAGCCGTGAGTGCAGGTCTGATAGTGGAAAGCCGCCATGCGCGACAAGGAGTCCGTCGGGAAGGAAAAGTGCGCGGGGAGCCTGCGCTGTTAGCCGCACAGCGAGCTTGCCTGCGCGCTCTATCCATTCATGCGCGAGGTTGGCGTTAAGAAAATCGGCAAAATCCGACGGAGATACGCTGGAGGCAAATCGGATACCGTCATAAGACAGGGCCTCGTCGTGATTGCCCGCGATGACGCAGACCCGCTGTGGCGCCTCCACGATCAACTCAAACACGCGCAAAAGGACTTCTAGGCCGAAACCCTCGTCGTCGAAGAAGTCGCCCAGAAAGATAATACGCGGCGCAGCGCCACCCTTTGACCCTGGGTAATCCCGGATCTGCTCCAGTGCCGCTTCCAGCGCCAGCAGATCTCCATGCAGGTCGCCAATGACCCATAGAGGGCTTTCGCCATCGGTAGCCGTCACCCTGATCGCCTGGTCACCAGCGTGTGATCGGTCTCCGTCAAATAGCATGCCCGGACCCTCGGCTCTGTCGAGCAAAGTTTCCATTTGCTGAACAACAGTGTGCATTCGGGCGCGGACAGCCGGGGCGTTGGTGGCGTTACGAATTGCCTGCCAATCAAGTTCCCGCACTTCCACGACAGGCAATGCCACGGGAAGCGGCCTGGGTGTCGTCTCGGGTAGGGGCGCGTCGTTCGCGCCGAGAAGCGCTTCAACCGTGGCAGGCGCGAGCGGGTCTATCGCAGGCGCGGGCGGAAAATCGACCGGTGTTATTTCAACGCCCTGGACATAGGCTTCTGGGGCGGTAAGCGCGGGCGGGCAATGGCTTGGATTTTTAGTCACTAACAAGTTATGACTTTGCATTTTCTGAGAAGAATTCAATGCACACCAGCCATAGCTGGGATGATGTTGAATCGCGTAATTGAGCAGGCAGCGGCAATTGCGCTGCGGCCCA
>Ga0136611_10001345_pt1 | contig 17061 bp, 9 predicted proteins | sample AntDrymUQ2232306_2_FD_106645 | JGI IMG/M metagenome (GOLD analysis project Ga0136611, IMG submission 106645) | Polar desert sand microbial communities from Dry Valleys, Antarctica - metaG UQ223 (23.06) | ecosystem: Environmental > Terrestrial > Soil > Desert | place: Antarctica: Dry Valley...
CGCCTGAATAACGGCGTACTTTTCGCACTTGCGCCAAAACGGATTAACTTTCATCATGCCCGATTCAATCCACGATTCGCCTTCCGATTTTTCTTCCGAGCTGGATTTTCCCAGCGGCACGTTGAGCGAAAAACTCGCGACGCTGCCCGATGCGCCCGGCGTTTATCTGCACAAAAACGCGGAAGGCAAAGTCATTTATATCGGCAAGGCGCGCAATCTGAAACCGCGCGTGCGCTCTTACTTCGCCAAAGACGGCGGGCATTCGATTTTTACGCGCAAAATGGTGAAGCTGATCGCCGATTTTGAAATTATCGTGACGCGAACCGAAAAAGAAGCGTTGATTCTTGAGAACAATCTGGTCAAGATGCACAAGCCGCATTTCAATATCCGGCTCAAAGACGATAAGCGTTATCCGTATCTCAAATTGACGCTGGGCGAAGAATTTCCGGCATTGTTGGAAGTGCGAAACCCCAAGCCCGATAAGGCTTTGTATTTTGGGCCTTATGCCGGAAGCGGCAAGATGCGCCAGACGGTGAGTTTGGCCAAGCGCGTTTTTAAAGTGCGCACCGGCGCGCTGATGAACGACCGTCGCTGGGGCGGCTGCCCGTGGCGCGATACGTCGCAGCAACTGGACAAGCCGTGCCTCGAATTTCACATCGACAGATGCAGCGGGCCTTGCGTCGGCGCGGTTTCGCAAAACGATTACCAGGCGCAAACGCGCGCCTTGAAAAACTTTTTGGAAGGCCGCAGCAACGATTTATTGAAAGATTTGCAAGCGCGCATGGCCGATGCCGCAAGCGAAATGCGCTTTGAAGACGCCGGGAAATTGCGCGACCAAATCGAGGCTGTGAAAAGCGTTGTCGAAAAGCAGCAAGTGGTTTCACTGGCGAACGAGGATTACGACGCGCTTGGTTTGTTTATTGATGCCGGCGTTGCGTCCGTTGCGGTTCTGATCGTGCGTGCGGGCAAGCTGATCGGCGACCAGCATTTCTTTTTGCAAAACATCGAAGGCCGCGACGAAGCCGAAGTTTTGAGTGTTTTCGTGCGCCAGCATTACGCGGGGCCGGCCAATGCGCCCTCGGAAATTTTCACGGCGCACGATTTGGAAGACGCGGCGGCGATTGAAGAATGGCTGTCCGATAAATCCGCTCGGCGCATCGAAGTGAGGCGGCCTCAGCGCGGCGATAAAGTCAAGGTTGTCGAACTGGCAAAGCAAAACGCCGAAATCGCGCTGCGCGAGCATCTCAATTACAACGCGACCGCCAAGGCCGTCCACGACGCGCTGCTCGACGATTTAAAAGTACACCTGAATTTGGAAGTACTTCCGCGCCGCATCGAATGTTTCGATATTTCAACCGTTCAAGGCAGTTTTTCGGTCGGCTCGATGGTAGTTTTCGTCGATGGCAAAGCCGATAAAAAAAGCTACCGCCATTTCACGATCAAGCACACGCTGGAAATCACCAAAGGCACCGAACCCAACGATTTCGAAATGATGCGCGAAGTCTTGCGCCGCCGCTTTCAGCGCGCGATTGAAGGCGACGAAAAGTTCTTGCCCTTGCCCGATTTGCTGATGATCGACGGCGGCAAAGGCCAGCTTTCCAGCGCCTTGACGGTGTTGCAGGAAAAGAACTTGGAAATGATTCCGACAGTCGGATTGGCCAAGCAATTCGAGCTTTTATTCGTGCCCGACAAAAGCGAGCCGATTGCTCTTCCGCGCAACTCGAAAGCGCTGCATTTGCTACAACGCATCCGCGACGAAGCGCACCGCTTCGCGATTACGCATCACCGTAAACGGCGAGGCAAAGCAGCGACACATTCGCTCTTGGATGATATTCCCGGCATCGGCGAAGCGCGCCGCAACGCCTTGTTGGAACAATTCGGCAGTCTGCAAAAACTGCGCGCCGCGTCAATCGAAGAAATCGCATCCGCGCCGGGCATGACGAAAGCTCTCGCCGAGAAATTGCAGCAATATTTGATTGTGCTGACTAAAGTGGAATGAAAAGTACGCCTGAATAAAGGCGTACTTTTTTCATTGTGTTTTGTACACGATTTGGATCGCGCCGTGCTTTTGTTGTTTATGAAAAATTTGGGCTTTCGCAGGAACGGTGATTTGCAACTGCGAAGTCGATAACCATTTCACGTAAATGTTGGCTTCTTCGGCAACGAAAATATTTCCAGCTTCATTTGGTAAGACGGCACTGGCTTGCAGAATCGAAATCTGTACTGATTCAGATGTTGTCGCGCCGCAGCCTCTGGAAAACACGACGGCTTTCAATTTCCCATCAAGCGACATGGCCTGACGCAGCAACACGTTCTCGCACGGGTCGAGCGCGTTACAACCCGCAAGAAAAATGGCAGTCATCATAGCGAAAACAAGGCGCCAACGTAGTTTCATAGCTTTAATTTTACGAGAAGCATAAACAAAAAGTACGCCCGAATATGGGCGTACTTTTTTGTTGCTGCATTTTGCTTTATCCGAAGAACGAAGTCGGCAGGCCGTTGGGAAACAAGCCGTTGAAAGTGCGATTGGGCACCGTTACCGGAACGACCTGTCCGGCGACCGGATCGAAAGTCAGCGTCGGCGCGCTGGTACGCAAATCGGCGATGGGGTTGTTCAGATACGCAGCCAGGTTGGTCGTGATGTTGGTGCCGGGCACGGTGAAGACGCCGGTCAGCACTTCGCGCGTTACGGGCACCTGCGTCAAAGCGGTGTTGAACTGCGAGCGTAAAGTGCTTGTCAGCTGAACCGCTTCGCTGCTCGAATCGGTTTCCGCGATTTTCGCGTTGATACCCGCTTCTATGCTGTTCAATCCGCCGCGCAGGTTGGTCAGCGCGGCTGCGAGTTGCGCTTTGCCGCCGCTTCGCAAGGTGCCATAAGGCGCGGGCGCCAGGTATTCGTTGGGACTCAGGCGAAAGTCGCGATTAGTATCGAAAGACAGCGGATTACCGAACGTTTTGCCGGTGTAAAACGTGCCGGCATCGAGATTGTAAGCCGTGTTGGTGCCAACCAAGCCTTGTACAGTCTGGACCCCGCCGGTCAGGATTTGCAAATCGGCGCGGCGCAGCGTGTTACGACCGTTCGCGCTCAACACTCGAATCGAAACCGCCGGATCGGTGTTGGCAGCCGCCAGGTTTTGGACCGCGGACGTGAGTTTCGCCAGCACGCCGTTGGCAATGCACGATTGCGCGCCGCTGCGGTCGCTTCCATCGGCGACAATGGGCAAGGCGACGGCTTTGGCGATGCCGATGGCCAGCTCGCGAAAATTGCCGACATGACTTGCGGCAGCCAGAGCCGCGCTCGGGTTGGCGATGTTGAGCAAAGCTGCGGCATCAGCGGCACCCGAAGTCGAGCCGTTGCTAAGAGCCGATGCAACGCACGCATCGCCATCGAGATCGACAAGCCCCAATTCGCTCAGGCCAAGACCGGCGCGCGCCTGCGAATTGCTGCCTTGCGCCGTCACCAGATTTTGAAAGCCGGTGCGCGCCGCGACAAGCGCGGTGCGGTCGGATTCAGTGATACGTCCATCAGCAGTCGCTTTTTGCAGGTTGGTCAAAGCGGCAGTAAGTGTGTCCGCGCCTCCGTTTCCGCCGCCGCCATTGCCGCCATTATTGCCCAGCAAGCCGCTGCTGCTGCCGCCGCATCCGGCCAGGCCGATTGCAGAAAGCAATGCCAGCGCCGCGCCGCAGCGCGTTTTCAAATTGTTGTGCATGATCGAGTTCCTTTTGTTGTTTGAGCAAACGGGAAAGTACGCCTGAATAACGGCGTACTTTTATAGTGCAATCGGACAGAGCGATAAACTGCTCTGTCCGATTGAATCTTAGTTAGGTGTGGAGCCGGGCGCCGCCGGAGCGACTGAACCATCGACGACGCTTAAGGTGCTGTCGGAATTGCCGAAGTAAATCCGATTGGTGCGGAAGTTGACCGCGACGCCGTCAGTGTTGAAACGGCTCTCGCCGCCTCCCAGGTTGTAAAAGCCCAGAAAGGTGTTGTTCTGGCCGTTGACGACGCGCGCTGCCGTACTGACGTAGATGCGGTTCGTCGCCGGATTTACGGCAGCGTTTTCGGTCGCAAGGCCCAGGTTGACTTCGCCCGCCAGCGCATCGGTCGCGCCGTTGATGACGCGAACTCCCCTGGCGCTGCGCGAGGTCACATAAATCTTGTTGGTCGCAGGGTTGACGGCGACATCGACCGTGTTGCGGTCGGTCGTGAGGGTTTTGATGACGGTGTTCGTCGCGCCATTGATGACCGCCACGCCACCTGTCGTCGCGCCGCTGAACTCGTTACCGAAAATCGCCACGTAAACCTTGTTGTTCGCGGTGTTGACATCGATACCGTAAGGCTCACGTCCGGTGGCAGCGTTGCCGACCGGAATTTGCGTGATCAGCGTCTCGTCCGCACCGCTGAAAACGTTGACATTGCCGCCCTGCGTCGTGTAAATGCGGCTGTCGTTGGTCGCCGGATTTCTGTCCGGGTCGGGGTTGACGGCAACGCCCAAGACCGAGGACTGTTGAAGGATCGACAATACCGTGTTGGTCGCGCCGTCGATGACCGAGACGTTGGAAAAGCCGCCGACGTAGATTTTGTTGGTCGCGGTATTCACAGCAATCGAGCGCGGGAAGTTGCTCAATGCGACGCGCGCGATGATCGCGTTGGTGTCACCATTGATTACGTCGACGCCGCCTTCGCGCGCCACGTAAATGCGGTTGGTTTTCTCGTTGACGGCGATTTGTTCCGGCACGCCGCCAAGTGTGATTGTAGCGAGCACCGCGGAATTAGAAACGTTTCCGCGCACGAACTGAGAACCGCGTGTTGTGGAGTTGGCCGCGGCATCGATGGCCTGGGCGTTGACCGAATAAGTACGCCCGACTTCGAGGTTAGGAAAGCGCGCCGCGTCCGTATTGGCGGCTTTCCAGGTTCGAAATCCGTCGGTGCTGCGCGCAGGCGTAATCGAGTCGTTGTTGAACTGGTTATCGAAGACTTTGGTTTTCCAGTTGTAAAAGCCGTCGGGGAAGGTCGCGTTGGGCGCGTTGCGCTGAAGTGTCACGTTGATTCTAACGACGCCGACATTGTCGGACGCTGTTCCCGCGACGCCGTTGACTTCCAGGAGAAGATTGGTGCGCGCGTCCACAGGCTCGCCGTCTTTGGGCGAAGTGACGGCGACCGTCGGCGGCGTCCTATCGATCACGGTTCCACCGCTGTACTTGACGACCAGCGTACCGGGCGTGAAATCAGCGAAATCGACTTTGTTATTGGCGTTGCTGTTTCTGGCAAAACGCAGGCGGAACTGAGTCAATCCCGACCCGGCAGCAACACGCAATTGCACGATCGCGGTTACATCGGCGGTTTTAACGGCTGCGCGGCCATCGGTCGAAAGCAGGCGCGCACCCGTATTCGGCGGCGTGCCGTCATTAGGCAGCAACGCACCTTCATTGAGAGACGAAAGTGAAAGCGGCGTCTGGCCCGAACCGTTGATCGAATCGTAGCGCGCGCGCTCCAGGAAAACATTGCCCAGAGATTGGTTGGAATCGGCGGCGCCATACGGGTCGCCTTCAAACAACGACGGATTCTGCCCGGCGCTGAATGTCGCGCTTTGAATCGTGGCGTTGGCCGGGATGGCTGATGTGTCATAGGACACAAAGCCCTGAATCACGCCATCGGGCCTGCCGTCATTGTCACCGTCGAGGTCATGGTCACCGGCGATAAACAAACCAGGATTGATGTCGGCGCCGGTGCGGCTGCGTTTCACAACCGAAGCGGTAAGCCCCGAAATCGGCTGCAAAGTGACGGTTGTGACAGCCGGCTTGAGACTCGCCGTGAAATTCTTGTCGGTGACATTCGCCGCTGCGACCGTGACCGCGAGCGTGTCCGGCGTGAAGTTGTACTTCGAGCTGACGGGCGCCAGGGTGTAGCTGCCCGGCGCCAGGTCTGGAATCACGTAGTTCGCACTCGTGACGGGCGTGCGCAGGACGAACGTCGTGCCGCGCAGCACAGCGATGGCGGTGTCACCGAAATCGTTGCCGGCAATGCCTGAAATCGTTCCGCTGATGCTGAACTTGGACGCTTTGAGTGTCGCCGTGAAATTCTTGCCGGTCACATTCGCGCTGCTGACCGTAACGGAAAGAGTCGCGGGCGCGAAATCGTATTTCGTGCTGGTGGGCCGCAAGGTGTAAGTTCCGGGCGTGATGTCCCCGATTGTGTAATTGTAGCCGCTGGCCGTGCGCGACACGAAGAATGTCGCCCCTGTAGGCCCGCCGCTGATGATGAAATTCGAATCGGTGGCGCCAATAACTGCGCCGCTGATGCTGAATTTCTGCGCAGTGGCCTTGAAATCCTGATTTTTCACGTCGTCGTTGACAACGTTCACCGTGCGCGTCGACGGCGTGAAGGTGTATTGAGTGGTAGCGACGCTCAGCGTGTAGGTGCCTGGAGCGACTCGCTCAAACTGATAAAAGCCGCCTCTGGCTGAAGTCGTTCTTTGCGGCGCTTCTGCCAAAGGCGAAGCGTTATTTCTCAGCGTGACGTTTAGGCCATCGACTGTGCGGTTGTTCACGTCGCGGATAAAGCCTTGAACGACGAAGGTTTTCGCCGCTCCGATAAAGTCGTTGCCGGTATCAGGCGCTTCATTGATGACGACGGTTTGCGAGGGCTGACTAAAACCGAAGCCGGGCGCCGAAACCGTGAGCGTATAACTGCCCGAAGGAACGCCTGCGAAACTATAAAACCCGCTGCTGCTTGACTGCGCCAACTTGCCGGCAATGCCGCCGGTCAAGGCGATGCTTGCGCCGGGAATCGGCGTACCGTCCGATGTTTTGACGCGGCCCGTGACGCCGTAGCCGAATCGCGTTTCCTTGACTTTGCCCCATGCCGGATACTTGCCCGCCGTGACACTTTTCAGGTCTACGTCATCTTCGCGCTGATTGCTGTTGGGGCGCGTATATATGGTGCCGCCGCGCTCGAAGGCGATGCGTGTGCCGTTGGGCGAAAACACAGGGTGCGCGTCGCCGGGTCTTTCGCTCAGGCGGATGAAATCTCTGGCGTTGACGCCGCGATTTTCACTGCCGCGAGCGTCTGCCACGATGCGAAACGTGCCGCCCGCCGTAGAATTGCTGGCGACGACGGACGCGAAAACGATGGCCCTGCCGTCGGGCGAATAAGACGGCGCCGCCAGGCGGGTCGGCACCGCGTAAGGCAGCAACCTCGGATCCGCTGTTTCGCGCGCTTTGTCGGTCAGGCGCGTTTCGGTCTGGTCGCTCAAGCGAATCTTATAAAGCTCGTTATTGTTGAAATTGCCGAGGTGCGCGCCGGCGGTGTGCCTTATCGTGCCGCGATCGCTCACGAAAACGATGAATTTGCCGTCGGGAGAAAAGGCCGGGTCGAAGTTATTGGCAACGCTGGCGTTGAGGATGAATTCCTGCAAGCCGATTGTCGATTCACGGCGTGGCGCGGGACGGCTCGAATTGCTTGCCAGGCGAACCTGCCGTTGCTGGATTTGCTGAGCGCGGTTTACGCGCGACGAGCGCGGCGCCTGATTATCGGCGAAAAAACGTCCGGTTTCGGGGAAGTTTTTGACGCCGGTGACTTTTTCCGGCGTGGCGCCGGTTGTCGCGGCATCGGCGCGAATGGCGTAAATTTGCTTTGTCCCGCGATTTTCCACGTAAGCGACCAACCTGCCGTTAGGCGACCACACCGGACTGAACACAAATCCCTGAGAAGTGAAGAGCTTGACCGGCGCCGGACTCTTCAAGGGCGTCGTCCACAGTTCCGAACTGCCGCGACGAAACACAATCCGGGTTCCGTCCTGCGATAAGTCGGGCTGATCGCCAAAGGCCACAACTTCTTTGGCGCCCGTGCCGTCGGCGTTGACGATCCACACGCCTCGGTTGCGCTCATAGACGATTTTCCCCCTTTCCGTTTCCGAGAGCACCGTCGGCGTTTGCGTCGCGAGCGACTCGGCCAGCGAGTCCGCGAATTCCGGGTCGCAGCCGCTCATCGCGGTCGCAGCGAACAAGGCGCAGGCGGCGTAAGCGAGCCGCTTCATCCATCCAAACTTCGTTACTTTCACGTCGGTCATCGTGTCCTTCCTTGTGTCAGGCTTATGAATCGAAGCCTTTGAAATCATTGCAAGAGAAAAGTACGCCCGAATTCGGGCGTACTTTTCTTTGTTGTTTTAGCGAACGCATGAGGGGCTGCACGGATAATCATCGCAACAGCCCGGATAATTGTTGGTTTCGGAGCAGCCGCCGGTGTAGGTGCCGTCGGGTTTGTAGTCGCAAGAACTACCCTTTCCGCACGGCAGGCAGCCGGGCGGCAAATCAGGCTCGTTGCAGTCGCCGGCGCGCGTGTTCGGGCAGGCGATGGTGACGACGCCGCGCACGTTGACGTTGACGCCGTCGTCGAGCGCGATTTGCCGGAGCGACGGCGCGTTGGGCAGGATTTTCACATCGCGCAGCGCGCCGAAGAATCCGGCGCCCGCCGAACTGGTGGACTTCAGTGTCTTCAGCGTGTAAGTGCCGTTGCTATTGCGTGTGACGCTGAGAAAATCGTTGGTCGTCACGCTTGGCGGAACCGGCGCGTTGAATTTGCCCAGCGCCTCGATGGTTACAACGCCGCGTTGCGGATCGGTCGTTTTACCGTCGTTGATTTTGAATGGCTTAAGCTTCTGTTCCGGCAGGCGGATGACCAGCGTTCCGCGGTCGAGGTACTCTTTGGGCGGATGGTTGCCAGTGTAATTAACCCAGATGGTATCCACTTCGCCGATCACTTTGCCGAGCAGCGCGTTGGCGGAGTTTTCAAGGCCTGTCAGTAGAATCTCGGTTCGGAGGAAGCCGAGGAGATCGCGATCCGCAGGAGCATTCAACACATCGCGAAAGCGGTCGCCGACGCGTCCCGGAATCTTCGGGCTGTAAGCCGCCAGCACCAGGCCAAGAATGCCAGCGGGCGTAATTATGGGCCCGCCGGGGCTTTTGACGCCGATAAAGGCATCAAGCCCTACCGCATCGCCCTTGACGAGATTGATCGGCGCAGTTCCGACCTGTCGGTTCGTTCCCGATACGACGATGTAAAACTGGGTCAATTTGCTGGGGACAAGCGATGTAAAAGCCGTGTGAAGTTTGCTGACTACTGCAACGATGAGCGATTCGGTCTGTATCAGTTTCGCCACGCCCTGAAACTGGGGCAGCGGCACGGCGTCGGCCACCGCAGCCACTACCGAAATGTAATTGGTGTTGAAGTTATCGATGAAGCCCAACGCGTCATTGCTGCTTTGCAAAAGGCGCGCATTCTGAATCAGCACGACGATTCGCTGCGCCGGCGTCAATTTTGTCCAGTCGATTTTCGGGGCTTTGGGACCGAAATCGAATTCCTGATTAATAATGCGCGGCCCGACACGACCGGAACGAAGCCCGTTCCCGGCAGTGAGCGCCGCCGGCTCTACAGCGTCGACAATGGCCGCGAACCGCGTTGCCAGGGTTTTCAAATTGGTCAACGCTCCCGACTGTGCCAGAACACTATCCAGAACGGGCTTGGGCAGTTTGGCTCCGCCGGCCAGAGGCGCGGTGCCGTTGACCAAAGCGAGCAGCGAATCAGGGTTATCGGCGCCGCTTAGCAGCTTTTGCGCGGCGCTCGCGAGCGCGATGGCCTGTACAACTTGGCCACGATTAAGCACTGCATCGGCACCGGTCGTGAGAGGCAGCATTCCATTTACCGCGGTGTCTCCGAGAAAGGCGCTGAACCCCTTCATTTGCGCTACGAGCTCGACTGCTGTGCCGGGTGCCGCAGGCAGCGCCTTGACCGTGAAGGAATTGGTCGAGTCTTTCGCCGCTCCACCACCGATTCGCACCGAAACCTTGACCGGCCCGGACGGCATCTGGATAGCGGTGCCGCCTTTATTGAGAAATACCGGCACCACGACCTGCGCGTTGCCGGAACGTGATTTAATCGCTGTTGCCACGCCGCCGAAACTGACTGTTACCGGATCAGTCCCATTGAGTCGCACGCCGCTCAGCGTCACGACCGTGCCCGGCATCGCACTCGCCGGCGAAACGGTAAAATTGTTGACAACGGTGCCGCCGCCATTACCGCCGCCGTTACCCCCACCGCTTCCACTGCCGCCTGACAGCAAGCCGCTGCCGCCACCGCCGCCACAGCCTTGCAAAATCGCGAAGGACGCGACAAAGGAAAACGCGCCCACCAGAAACAGTTTCGCGCCGTGGCGCCAGTTCGTCGTTCTCATGCTTTTCTCCTTGATACTGTTACGATTTTCGGGGTATTTGCAATCACAGAATTTGGATTCAACATACAAGTGATTTCGTCGGGTTTGTCAAACGCTATTTTTGTGACACAGCCGCCGCGATATGCCGCGTACTTCGCCCGAAAAGTACGCCCGAATTCGGGCGTACTTTTCGGGCCGGCTCTTTGTGCGGTTTGTTTTGAAAGATTGACAAAAGTTTGATTCCGCACCGATTCTAGCACGCGCGGCGGCGGCTTCATGTCAAAATCATGTCATAAAGCGCGCGGCTGCATTAAACTTGTTTTGGTCAATATCGGTTTGCGTTGGAGAGACGAGGATGGGCGAAATTTGGCGAATCGAAATGCTGGGAGGCCTGCGAGCGTGCCGCGTCGTGCCGCCGGTGCGACGCGAGGCGCAGGCTTGTGCCGAAATGGCCGTCACGCGTTTTCGCACGCAGAAAACCGCGGCGCTGCTGGCGACTCTGGCGTTTTACCCGCGTCCGCACGCGCGCGAAGTTCTGATCGACTCGTTATGGCCTGGAAGCAACCCCGAAACAGGGCGCAATAATTTGCGTTTGGCGCTGTCTTCGCTGCGCCGCCAACTGGAGCCGCCCGATGTTGTGGCCGGCACGATTATATGCGCCGACCGGCGCCTCATAGAACTCAATGCGGCTCTTGTCGCAACCGATGTCGCCGAATTTGAAAAGGCCTTGAGCGAGTCGGACGGCAAAAATGGCGATGCAAAAATCGCGTGCCTCCGGCGCGCCGCCCTGCTTTATCGCGGCCCGTTGCTGCGCGGCTGCTATGAAAGCTGGATTCCCCTTGAAGAGCAGCGGTTGGAAACAGGGTTTTTCGCGGCACTTGAGAAGCTCGTCGCGCACGCCGAACGCACGGGCGACACCGATCGCGCTCTAATTTATCTTGAACAAGGCCTGCGCCTCGATCCCGAACAATTGCCTTTGCGCCGCGCGCACGAGCGCATTTCAGCCGCGCGAACCTTTGCTCCGACGGCTATGCAAGCAGTTACGCAAGCAATCGCACCCGCCGATTCGCTGGAAACCCAGGAAACCGCGCGAGTGGACGAACCAATCAGCGAAAATCCGGCGCTGCCTGTATTTCTGACGCGCTTTTTTGGCCGGCGCGACGAGATGGCACAACTGCAAGAATGGCTAGCCGGCGGTGAAGTGCGTTTGGTCACGATGACGGGCGCCGGAGGAAGCGGAAAAACGCGACTTGCCGTCGAAGCGGCGCGCGCGGCAAGTGGGCTGCGCGACAAAGAGTCCTTGCAGATCGTGTTTGTGCCCCTGGCCGATTTGAGCGACGCGGCTTTGCTTCCAACGGCGATTGCCGAAGCTGTGGCCGCGGCGCGCGCATCGGGCGCGACGGCTGCCGCACCGTCAAGCGCACCGTCAAGCGCGCCGCTGGAGCAAATCGTTGCGGCCTTGTCGCCCGCCGGCTCGCTGTTGGTTTTGGATAACTTCGAGCAACTGGCTTTGCCGGGTGCAGCGATGGTGCAAATCATGTTGCAACGCTTGCCCGATTTGACGATTCTGGTCACTTCGCGCCAGAAATTGAATATCGCCGGCGAACGCGAACTCGAAGTTCCACCTCTGGCGATTCCGCCGCAAGAAGCAAAAGACGGGCGAGCCTCGTTGCCCACGTCCTTGATGCAATTCGAAAGCGTCGCGCTGTTTGTCGATCGCGCGCAGTCGGCGCGCGCCGATTTTCAAATTACGCCGGGCAACGCGGCGGCGGTCGCGCAATTGGTGCATTGGCTCGAAGGCGTGCCTTTGGCGCTCGAATTGGCGGCGGCGCGCAGCGGCGTTCTTTCGCCGTCGCAAATCGCGCAGCACCTTCTCGAAGGCGACAATCGCCTTGATCTAGCCGACCGGCGGCGCGGCGTTTCCAGTCGCCAAAGCACATTGCGCGCGACAATCGCGTGGAGCTACGATTTGCTGCCGCCCGATGTGCAGCGGTTTTTCGCGAATCTGGCGGTTTTTCGCGGCGGCTTTACGTGCGAAAGCGTTCAGCAGATTTGCGGCGAGGCGCAGGCGCTTTATGTTCTGGCGCAATTGCGCGGCGCGTCGCTGGTGCTTTTTTCCGATTTGGCGTTGACGAAAGATAGCGCGCCGCGTTTTCGCCTGCTCGAAACTTTGCGCGAATTTGCCGCCGACCAGCTTTCGCCCGCCGAATTTGAAGCGTTGCGCCAGCGCCACGCGCACTATTTTCTCGAACTGGCCGAAAATATCGCGCATTCAAGCGACTTGCACAGCGACGCGCAAAGCCGCCAGATCAACTTTCTCGAAGCTGAAACCGATAATTTTCGCGAAGCACTCGGCTGGCTGTTGCGCCGGGAGCCGCGCGCAGCTTTGCGTCTGGCAACCGCGCTGATGCCATTGTGGGAAGTGCGCGGCTATTACAGCGAAGGCCGCCGCTGGATCGAAAGCGCGCTGCAATCAACACCGGAGACTTCGCAACTTTTTGAAGACTCATCGCTGCGCGCGCAGGCTCTGATCGCTGCCGGCTACCTCGCTTTTCTGGAAGGCAATTTTGACGCGGCGCGCGCACATCTGGAAGGCGGCGTGGTGCTGAGCCGCGAAATCGGCGACACACAAACACTGATCTCAGCGCTCAAAAAGCTTGGCGTATTGCTGATCAACGTGGCCGATTTTGAAGGCGCGCTCGGTTTTGGGCGCGAATGCCTGGCACTGAATCGCAGTGCGGGTGACGAGCGCGGCATCGCCGAAGCCCTTCAGCACCTCGCCTTTATCCTGACGGGGCGGGGCGATTTCTCAGAATCCAGTGGCTTGATTTTGGAAAGCCTGCCGACGTTTCGCCGCCTGCAAGATTGGCGCAGCGTGACGCTTTCTCTCGACATGATGGCTTATGCGGCAGCCGGAGGCGGCGACTTTGAACAAGCGCAACGGTGCTGGCAGGAAGGCCTGGAACTCGCGCGCCGCCTGGATGATTCCTATCTTATTCTTAAAATGCTGGTTTGCCTGAGCAACTTGAGCCGCCAGTCGGGCGCGCTGGACGCGGCACGCGCGCAATTGAGCGAAAGCATGATTTTGGCGCGGCGCATCGAAAGCAAGTGGATGCTGGCTTACATCATCGAAGGCTTCGCATATGTGTGCGTTGCCGAAGGCGAGGCTCGCCGCGCGGCGCAATTGCTTGGCTTTTCCCAGGCCTGGCGCGAAATTATCGGCAACCCGCTGCTGCCGATTTTCCTGCCCGACTATGAACGTCGCGTCGCACTGGCGCGCGAGGCACTCGGCCAAAATGCCTTCGACGCGGCGTGGAAAGCAGGACAAGCCTTGCCGCTGGCGCAGGCGCTCGAACTGGCGATGCAAGAACCCGCCGAGTAGGACAATCGCGTGAAGATATTTTCGCGCGTGTCATTCCGACCGCGGGTGCCCGCTTGCGGGCAGGAAGGCACGAACGCAGTGGAGGAATCTTGCCGTAAATGTGACATCTACGGCAAGATTCCTCCACTGCGTTTTCGCGCGCGGCTCGAAAACTCCGGTCGGAATGACAATCTTCATGCTGCGCTTCCCATGCGATTGCCCTGCACCGAAAATTTGCGCCGCAAACCAAAAAGTACGCCATAATTAAGGCGTACTTTTCTTATGATTCCATTTATTATCCGCATCGCAGTTAACGCCGTCGCGCTGCTCGTCATCGCCAATGTTTCGGGCGGCGCGATTTTCGTCAAGTCGTTCGGGGTCGCTCTGGTTGTCGCGCTGGTTTTGGGCGTGGCCAACGCGACGGTCAAACCGATACTCATGGCCATCGCCAAAGCGATGACGTGCGTGCTGTCGTGCCTGACGCTTGGCCTGTGGAGCCTGGCGCTCAGCTTTCTCATCAACGGATTTCTGTTCTGGATCACCGCGCAATATCTCGACGGCATCAAGATTCGCGGCAACAGTTTCTGGACGGCGTGTTTCGTCGCGCTGGCTCTTTCAGTCATCAATTCGCTCGCGACCGTTTTCACGCGCCGCGAAGATGAAAAGTAAAAACGCATGAACACTCCGCACTCCGCACTTCCCACTCCGCACTCGGATGCTCCGATGCAGTTCATCATCATCACCGGCCTGTCGGGCGCGGGCAAGGCTCTGGCGCAGCATCACTTCGAGGACTTCGGGTTTTTCTGCGTCGATAACTTGCCGCCGGCCCTGCTGCCGACTTTCGCCGAACTGTGCGCGCGCGGCGGCATCGGGCGCGCCGCGATTGTCGTCGATGTGCGCGGCGGCGAGTTCTTCAACGATCTCAATCAATCGCTGGAAAATTTGGACACAGCCGGCATCGAATTTCAAATTCTGTTTCTGGATGCCGATGACGATTTGCTTGTCCAGCGTTTTAAAGAAACGCGCCGGCGCCATCCGCTTTCCGACGAGCATCACGATTTGCCGGCGGCGATCAGCGCTGAGCGCGTGGCGCTGACGGGACTTCGCGCGCGCGCCGACAAAATCGTCAACACAAGCCACGTCACGCCGCGCGAACTGCGCGCGGCGATTGAAAACACGTTTTTGCAATCGGGCGAATCGTCGGCGATGCTGGTGCAGATTCATTCGTTCGGTTTCAAGCACGGCCTGCCGTCCGACGCCGATCTGGTTTTTGACGTGAGATTCTTGCCCAACCCCAACTACGACAGGGAAATCGGCCACCTCGACGGCTACGCGCCGCCCGTCATCGAATACGTGATGCGCGAAAGCGTCACGCAAGAATTTCTCGACCACTGGGGCAACTTCGTCGATTTTCTGCTGCCGCACTACGAGAAAGAAGGCAAAGCCTATTTGTCGATTGCCGTCGGATGCACGGGCGGGCGACACCGCAGCGTGGTTTTGGCCAACTGGCTCGAAGAGCGCCTGCGCCGAAACGGTCATCGCGTCGCTGTTACGCACCGCGATTTGCATCGCTCGGGCATCGAAGGCGAAGCGAAACTCGCCTCGAATTCAGGCGTACTTTCCGTTGAAAAAACCGGCGCAGAACAAGGCGGCGGCGCGTGAAGAGTCCGCTGCCGCCACAGGTTTCGCCGTCGCACGATTCCACGCCGCAAAATTTTTCGCCGGAAGACGCGCCGCCGGACAAGCCGCAAACTTCTCTCACGCCGGCAAGGAAAGCACGCAGCTCGCGCACGCTGCAATGGCTGACGCCGGGCATCAGCATCAAACGCTGGGGACTTCTATCTTTGCTCGGCCTGGCGATGGCGGTTCTGGGCGCGAGCTTCGCCGCCGCCGAGTTTTCCATTAACTTCGGCAACCTGCTCATCGAATGGGTTTTGCTTTCGACGGGCCGCATGATCGAGCCGGCGGCGCTGGGAATCACGCTTCTGATTGGCGGCGTCGTTTTGGTCGCGGTCGGCTTACGCGGCACCTTTCACGCGGTCGAGCGCGCTTATGCGCGTGAGGGCGGCGACGATTTTTTGCAGATTTCGCTGCGCCGCCGCAAGCTGGAAAACGGCGAAAAACTGGTCGCGCTGGGCGGTGGAACCGGCCTTTCGACAATGCTGCGCGGGCTCAAAGAATACACCTCGAACATCACCGCGATCGTCACGATGGCCGACGATGGCGGCTCGTCGGGAATGCTGCGCAAAGAAGGCTTGCTGCCGCCGGGCGATTTGCGCAACTGCATGGCCGCTCTGGCCGAAGCCGAGCCGCTGATGACGCAATTGTTTCAGCATCGCTTTGAAGGACTTGGCCCGCTCAAAGGCCATTCGTTCGGCAATCTGGTCGTCGCCGCGATGTATGAAATGACCGGCGATTTTGAAAGCGCCGTCCGCGAAACCAGCCGCGTGCTGGCGATTCGCGGGCGCGTTTTGCCTTCGACTCTGGACGACGTTCGCCTCGGCGCCGAACTGGAAAACGGCGAGGAAATCGTCGGCCAGGTCAATGTCAATCACGCGACGGGCATTCGCCGCGCGTTTTTGATTCCCGAAACGCCGCGCGCCTTGCCCGGCGTCGTCGAGGCGATTCAAGACGCCGAAATCATCATTATCGGGCCGGGCAGTTTGTTCACCTCGATCATTCCCAACTTGCTGGTGCCGGAAATCGCCGCCGCGATCAAGCAATCGCGCGCGCCCAAAGTCTATGTTTGCAACGTGATGACGCAGCCGCACGAAACCGCGAATTTCAAAGCGTCCGACCATGTGAAAGCGATTATTCGCCACATCGGTTCGGGCGTCGTGACGCACGCTCTGGTCAATAACGGCCACGTCGAAAACGACGTTCTGGAACGCTATCGCCGCGCCGGCGCCGAATACGTCGCGCCCGATGAAGACGCGATTACGCTTTTGGGCGTGCGCCCGATGCACGGCAATTTCGTCAACATCACAAACCTGGTGCGCCATGACCCGCAAAAACTCGCCGCCACGATTTTCAGGCTTGTCGCTAAAATCGAGAAAGAATAAGCGCGAAATTACTGGAAAGAAGGTTCAGCGACTTGTTGCGCCACGGCTGGTAAGTATTGGTCACTCCTCCGTGAAGTAATCCGAATCGAGTTTCTTGACATGATAAGTCGCCTTGGGCGCAACACCGATATCGAAGCCAATTATATATTCGGCAAGCTGATCTCCATCGATCAGGATGACTTTGCAACTCAAACTCTTCACAAAAGTTCTGGCCGGTTCGGCAAACTTGCCCGTTGTAATATAGTGCGTAAAGTCTAGCTCGCTACACGCGATTTCAGGGTGCAGAAGCTGCTGATATGCAGGACAATCGCATTAGGAATTTCCCGCACAAATCCTCGTGAATAAAGGTGTCATTGCGAGACAAGTGCGACGCCCCGTCGCGCGAAGTCGAGGAATCTTGCCGTTTTTCGAGTTGTTCGGCTCACAG
>Ga0136611_10001346_pt1 | contig 17056 bp, 15 predicted proteins | sample AntDrymUQ2232306_2_FD_106645 | JGI IMG/M metagenome (GOLD analysis project Ga0136611, IMG submission 106645) | Polar desert sand microbial communities from Dry Valleys, Antarctica - metaG UQ223 (23.06) | ecosystem: Environmental > Terrestrial > Soil > Desert | place: Antarctica: Dry Valley...
AGGATCCAGTTGACGACATTGTCGAGGAAATAGCGGTCGTGGGTGACGAGGATGACGTTGCCCGGATAGTCGACGAGATGCTTTTCGAGCCACTGGACGCTTTCGGCGTCGAGATGGTTGGTGGGCTCGTCGAGCAGCAAAATATCGGGCTTTTGGAGGAGGAGCTTGGTCAGCGCGATGCGGCGCTTTTCTCCGCCCGAAAGATTGTCGACCGCGGCATCGCCCGGCGGGCAGCGCAACGCGTCCATCGCGATCTCGAGCTGATTGTCCAATGTCCAGCCGTCGACCGCGTCGATCTTCTCCTGGAGCTCGCCCATTTCGGCACCGAGCGCCTCAAAATCGGCGCCGTCCTCACACATCAAGGCACTGATCTGGTTGAAGCGGTCCATCATGTCGGCAGTCTGCTTGACGCCCTCGCGGACGTTTTCCATCACCGTCTTGCTGTTGTCGAGCTGGGGCTCCTGCTCGAGATATCCAACGGTGATATTGTCGCCGGCCCATGCCTCGCCGACGAATTCGGTGTCGCGCCCGGCCATGATCTTCATCAGCGTCGATTTGCCCGAGCCATTGGGGCCGACGATGCCGATCTTGGCGTCGGGGTAGAATTGCAAATGGATGCCGTTGAGTACGGGCTTGGGGGCACCAGGGAAGGTCTTGGTCAGACCCTTCATCACGTAGCTGTACTGGGCGGCCATGGGGGCGCGAGTCCTTGTTCGAAGAGCGGGATTTTGGAGGCGCATTAGGGGAAGCGGGGATTTGAATCCACCCTTCCCCGGTCATTGCGACCCCGGCGAAGGCCGGGGACGGCAATCCGGCGTTGCAACTGGATTGCCGCGTCCCCCGGCGTTCGCCGGGGCCCTCGCAATGACGGAAAATCAGTCCCGCCCGATCATTTCCTCCGCATCGGGGAAGCGATAGTCCTTGAATTGTTCGCGGAGAGTCTTCTTGCTGAGCTTGCCGGTCGCGGTGTGGGGGAGTTCGTCGACGAACACGACCGCGTCGGGGAGCCACCATTTCGCGACCTGGCCCGCGAGATGATCGCGAATGGTGGGGGCGGCAACGTCGCTTCCGGGGCTGCGCACGACCAGCAGCAGCGGTCGCTCGTCCCAGCGCGGGTGGGCAATTCCGATCGCCGCTGCCTCGGCTACCCCAGGGCAACCGACCGCGGCATTTTCGAGCTCGATCGAACTGATCCACTCGCCGCCCGATTTGATCACGTCCTTCGAGCGGTCGGTGATCTGCATCGTCCCGTCGGGATGAAGCGCGGCGACATCGCCGGTGTCGAACCAATTATCGGCATCGGCGCAATCCGTTTCGGCCTTGAAGTAGCGCTTGACTACCCACGGGCCGCGCACCTGGAGGCGGCCGCTGGAGGTCCCGTCGCGCGGGAGCATTTCGCCCTCGTCGTCGACCGTGCGCAATTCGATCCCGAACGGGACCCGGCCCTGTCGGGCGACGAAGTCGACTTGCTCGACGTCGCTCATTTCTTCCCAATTGGCGGGTGGTGCGCCCATCGTTCCGATCGGGGAGGTCTCGGTCATTCCCCAGGCGTGGCCGACATGGACCCCGCGATCACGGAACCACTGGATCATCGCGCGCGGAGCGGCGGAGCCGCCGATCGTGACATATTGGAGGTCGGCGAGCCCGTCGCCGGTGCGCTCGATATGCTCGATCATGCCGAGCCAGACGGTCGGGACGCCGGCCGAATGGCTGACTTTCTCATCACGGAACAGGTCGCACAGCTGCGGCGGTCGGTAATCGGCCGAGAGGACGAGCTTGCTCCCGGTCAGCGGCGCGGCCCACGGCAGGCCCCAGGCATTGGCGTGGAACATCGGCACGATCGGAAGCGTGACCGAGCGCGCGGACAGATTGAAACAATCGGGTGCGACCTCGGCAAGGGCGTGGAGCATTGCCGAGCGATGCTCGTAGAGGACGCCCTTGGGGTTGCCGGTGGTGCCACTGGTGTAGCACAATCCGCACGGGTCACGCTCGTCTCCTTCGTGCCAGGCATAGTCGCCGTCTTCGTCCGCGATCCATTGCTCGAACGAATCCTCGAAGCAGATGTAATGCTCGATCGTGGTCCATTGCGGCTTCAGCCGTTCGACGATCGGCGCGAAAGCGCGGTCGTAGAGGAGCACGCGATCCTCGGCATGATTGGCGATATAGGCCAGTTGATCGTCGAACAGGCGCGGGTTGATGGTGTGGAGCACTCCGCCCATCCCGATCGCGCCATACCAGGCGGTGAGGTGGAAAGAATGGTTCATGGCCAGCGTCGCGATGCGGTCGCCGGGGACGATCCCGAGGCGCTCAAGCGCCTGCGCCATTCGCCGCGCGTCGCGCGCGACCCCCGCCCAATTGGTACGCGTAATGCTGCCGTCGCCCCAGGCAGAAACGATCTCGCGCGTCCCATGCTCGCGCTCGGCATGGTCGACCAGCCGCATCACGCGCAGCGGCCAGTCCTGCATCGACCCAAGCTGTTTCACCGCCCCTCCTTAATCCTGCATCGCAACGTCGCCGCTTAGGCCGCCACACGCAAGCAGGAAATCGGGAGGCTAGAAGGGCAGCTTGAACCCCGGCGGGAGCGCCATGCCGCTCGTCATCTTCGACATTTCCTCGCCCGCGGCGGCGTCGGCCTTGGCCTTGGCGTCATTCAGGGCGGCGGTGATCAGATCCTCGAGCATCGGTTTTTCGGCGATGCTCATCAGACTGTCGTCGAGCGCGATCGAGATGATTCGCCCCTTGGCGGTGGCGCGGACCTTGACCAGCCCGCCCCCGGCCGCGCCCTCGACCTCGACGCTGTCGAGGCTGTCCTGCGCCTTTTGCAGTTCGGCCTGCGCGGTTTGCGCCATTTGCATGATTTCTTCGAAGCTCGGCATTTCAGGCCTCTTTCCGGGTGAAGGATTCCAAGGTGGCATCGGGGAAGTGATCGATCAATGCGCGCACCGAGGGTTCGGCGAGCACGTCGGCGCGAACGCGTTCCTCGGCCATTGCGTCGAGTTGCTGGAGCGAGGGCCCGCCGCCCTCGTCGGTGAGGCGGACTTGCCAGGCCAGACCGGTCGCCTCCTTCGCCGCAAGCGCGAGTTCGCGAGGAAAATCGGGGCCGAGCGGCTTGAGCGGCTTGAGCACCAGTTCGCCTGGCGAAAAGCTGACCAGCCCGACGTGATCGTTGAGCTGCTGGGCAAGCAGCTTGCGCCCCTGGCGGTCGATCGTCGCGGTGAAGGCGGCGAAATCGAGCGGGGCAGCGGTCGGCGCGGGCGTTGGCGCGGCGGTGCGCGCGGGCGTAGCGACCGCGCCGCCTGTCGCGAGCTGCGCGAGCAGCGTCGCCGGGTCGGGCAGATCGGCGGCGTGGATCAGGCGGAGCAGCGCCATTGCCGCAGCCTCGTGCGGATCGGGCGCGATGCCGACGTCGGTCAGCCCCTTGAGCAGCAATTGCCACAAGCGGTGGATCGACGCCCAGCCGAGCGCCGAGGAAAGTTCGCGCGTCGCGTCGCGCTCGTCGGCCGAAAGCAGGGCATCCTCGGCGGCGCCGGCCTTGGCGCGGGTGATCGCATGGAGCGCTTCCATCAGCCCACGCAGCAGAGCCGCGGGGTCGATCCCGAGCGAATGCGCCTCGTCGAGCTGGGCGAGCGTTGCGCTCGCCTCGCCGGCGATGATCGTGTCGAGCAGGCGGCGGATGCGCCCGCGGTCGGCGAGGCCGAGCATGTCGCGAACCTCGGCGGCGGTGACCCTGCCCCCACCATGCGCGATCGCCTGGTCGAGGATCGATAGCCCGTCGCGCGCGCTCCCTTCGGCGGCGCGGGCGATCGCGGCGAGCGCGTCGGGCTCGATCGCCACCCCTTCGAGTTCGGCAACGCGCGCGAAATGATCGACCAGCGCTTCGGCGGGAATCCGACGCAGGTCGAACCGCTGGCAGCGCGACAAGACGGTAACCGGAACCTTGGCGACTTCGGTCGTGGCGAACAGGAATTTGACGTGCGCAGGAGGCTCCTCGAGCGTCTTCAACAAGGCGTTGAAGGCGTTCTTCGAGAGCATGTGGACTTCATCGATGATGTAGATCTTGAAGCGCGCCGAGACTGCGGAGTAGCGCACCGCCTCGATGATCTCGCGGACGTCGTCGACCCCGGTGTGGCTCGCGGCGTCCATCTCGATCACGTCGATATAGCGGCCTTCGGCAATCGCGACGCACGGCTCGCAGATCCCGCACGGGTCGATCGTCGGCCCGCCGCTGCCGTCGGGGCCGATGCAATTGAGCGCCTTGGCGACCAGCCGCGCGGTCGAAGTCTTGCCGACGCCGCGCACCCCCGTGAGCAGGAAAGCGTGCGCAATCCGTCCGCGCTCGATCGCATTGCCCAAGGTCTTGACCATCGCGTCCTGCCCGATCAGTTCGGCAAAGGTCTGCGGCCGGTATTTGCGCGCGAGCACGCGATAGGGGGTCGCTGGCGCGGGCTTGGGGGCGAGCTCAGGGAGATCGAGGCCGAGGCCGGGCGATTCGTCGTCGGTCATGGGAGTGATGTAGGCCATCGGTCGGTCGTCGCGCTAGCGGGGCTGGCTTGATCCGCTGAATGTGCCGACGCGGAGTAAATCCGCGCCGTCAGTCCTGTCGGCTTTGCCGCAGGCTGGCCGTCATTCGGCACCTCTTCGCGCTGCTTCGCTGCGCTTGGTGCCTCATGCGGTGGGAGCCGGAACGACCCGGGACAGAATCGTTGTGGCTGCTTCCTTCCGGACCTGACCAGGTTGGCGACAGCCCCGCCCGCCCGACTCCCGGGGCGGCATATGGCGAAGGAAGCCTCCACCTGCAAGCCGCGGGCGCGCCGTTCAGCGGTCGAGATGGTAGGCGGCGCCGGGCATTCGCACGGTCAAAGTAGGTTGATCGGTGACGGAAATCTGGCACGCCAGCCGCGAAGTGCGAGTGACGTGGGCCGCGAGGTCGAGGAGATCGTCTTCTTCCTCGCAGGCTGGCGTCAGTCGCATGAAATCAGCCTCGGCAACGATGACGTGGCAGGTCGAGCAGGCCATCGCGCCCTCGCAGCTGCCTTCGAGCGGCTGCTTGTTGGCCAAAGCGAGGTCAAGCAGATTGCTGCCGGGGGCAGCATCGACTTCGCGGTCGAGGGTTCCGTTGGGCCTGAGGAAGCGGACCAGGGTCATGCCGTGAGATAGTGCTGGTCGCGGGCGGCCAGTGTAATCCGGCGACAGGCCAGAACGAGTTCTTCCTCCCCCGTATAGCGGCCGAAACCAAGGCGGATCGACGAGCGTGCTTCACGGTCGCTGAGGCCAATCGCGCGAAGCACATGACTTGGCCGGCCCGACCCCGAGGCACAGGCCGAGCCGAGCGAGAAAGCAAAATTGCGAAGGTCGGAAATCAGGCGAGCACCATCGAGACTATCTCGACGGAGGTTGAGATTGCCGCGATAACGCATTTCCGAACTGCCGTTGATAATCCACCCTTCCCCAAGGGTTGCGAGCGCGACTTGGAAAAGCTTTTCAAGGTGGGCTGTATCGGCCTCTCGCCGCTCAGCGGCCAAGCGCGCAGCTTCCCCGAGTCCGGCGCAGAGCGCGGGTGATAGCGTTCCGGAGCGAAGTCCCTGCTCCTGCCCTCCGCCATGGAGCAGCACGTTCGGTTCGAAGCCCTTGCGAATCCACAGTCCGCCGATCCCCTTGGGTCCGTGGATCTTGTGCCCCGAAATCGCGATCAGATCGGCCCCTTCGGGCAGGTCCATCCGGCCAAACCCCTGGACCGCGTCGCACAGCATTGCCGCGCCGAACTGGTGCGCCATGGCCGCAAGCTGGGCGACCGGCTGGATCACGCCGATTTCATTGTTCACGAGCATCGCGGCGACCAGCGCGGTCCGGCGATCGATCGCCTCACCAGCGGCTTCGAGATCGACCAAACCGTCGACGCCCACTGGCAGGCGCACGACCTGATACCCCTTGCCTTCGAGCCATTCGAGGCTGTCGAGCACCGCCGCATGTTCGGTGGCGATGGTGACCAATTTGCGCCGCTCGGAGCGTTCCACCGTGCCCTTGATCGCCCAGTTGAGCGCCTCGGTAGCGCTGCCGGTGAAGACGAAGCGCCCTTCGTCAAGCGCGGCCGCGGTGAGAATCTGGTCGCGCGCAACTTCGATCGCGGCAGCCGCCTCGCTGCCCCAGCGCGACGGGCTGTGCGGATTGGCGAATTTCTCCTCGATCCACGGCCGCATCGCCGCAGCCACTTCGGGCGCGAGCGGGGTGGTGGCCTGATAGTCGAGATAGATCATGCGGCGCGCTTCATCCGGTCGGCGATCTGCTGCCATATATCGAGGAAAGCGTCTACGTCGGCGTCGCTGGTGGCGGGGCCGAAGCTGATGCGGAGGAAGCCTGCGGCGATTTCGGGCGCGGTCCCCATCGCGGCGAAGACGTGGCTGCTTTTCATCTTGCCGGACGAGCAGGCGCTTCCCGCCGAAACCGCGATCCCGGCGAGGTCGAACTGGACCAGCAGGGCCGCGCTCGATGCGCCGGGGAGCGCGACCGCGCCGATCGTGGCGAGGCGCGGGCTGGCCTCGCCGATGACCACTCCGCCAGCCGCGCGGACGCCCTTGTCGAGACGTGCGCGAAGGCTGGCGAGCCGCTCCATGTCGTAAGGGCGGGCAGCGAGCGCGGCGGCGAAGGCGAGCGCGCCCGGAGCGTCCGGGGTCCCGCGGCGATAGCCTTTTTCCTGCCCGCCGACGGGGTCGAGCAGGCCAAGCTCGCGCACCAGCAATGCGCCGACCCCGGGCGGACCGCCAAGCTTGTGCGCCGAAACGGCGATGAAATCGGCGTCGGGAAGCGGCACTTTGCCCGCGCTTTGCGCGCAGTCGGCGAGCAGCAGCGAGCCCGCCGAGCGGATCCGCGGCACAAGGCGGTCGAGGGACTGGAGAATCCCGGTTTCGTTGTTGACCGCCTGGATTGCGACCAGCGTTGGACCCGAGGCGAGCACGGCGTCGAGCGCTTGTTCGTCGATCAGCCCGTCCCGGTCGACCGGAATTTCGGTCGAAGCGCTGCCCATCGCGTGGGGAACGATGGCATGCTCGGTCGCAAGGTGCGCTTTGCCCGCGATTTTAGCTCGCGCCGCGACGATCTCGACCGCTTCGCTCGCGCCCGAGGTGAAAATGACGTCATGGCGCCAGCCTAGTTCGGCGGCGAGCGTCGCGCGCGCTTGTTCGAGCAAGGCGGAGGCGCGTCGCCCCTCGGCGTGGGGCGAACTCGGGTTGGCCCAGTCGTCAAAGCCGCGCAGCATTGCCGCACGCGCTTGCGGCAGGACCGGAGTGGTGGCGGCGTGATCGAGCAAGATGCGGGTCGGCAAGGGCGAATTCCTGGAATTGCCAGCGGGATGCGCCGCCCTATATAGAAGCCGCCGCCGCGGCGCACCCGTAAGCGGCGCCTTTTTCCAGTCTGTCCAAGCGAGCGACCATGCCCGAAGTGATTTTTCCCGGACCCGAAGGCCGTCTCGAAGGCCGGTTCAGCCCGGGGCCGCGCCCGCGCGCGCCGGTCGCGCTGATCCTCCACAGCCACCCCCAGGCGGGGGGCACGATGAACAACAAGATCGTGCAATTGCTCCATCAGGACTTCGCGCGACGCGGCTTTGCCACGCTGCGCTTCAATTTCCGCGGAGTCGGCAAGAGTCAGGGATTGTTCGACAATGGCATCGGCGAATTGTCCGACGCCGCCTCGGCGCTCGACTGGGTCCAGCAGATCCACCCCGAGGCCGAGACGACTTGGGTCGCGGGGGTGTCGTTCGGCGCCTGGATCGGGATGCAATTGCTGATGCGGCGGCCCGAAATCCGCGGCTTCATCTCGATCGCGCCGCCAGCGAACATGTATGATTTCAGCTTTCTCGCGCCATGCCCGTCGTCGGGGATCATCATCCAGGGCGAGGCCGATGAAGTGGTTACCCCGCTCGCGGTCCAGAAGCTGGTCGACAAGCTGCGCACCCAACGCCACATCACGATCCACCACGACACGATTCCCGGCGCAAACCATTTCTTCGCCAATGAGCTCGATCTGCTGATGAAAAGCGTCGACGATTACCTCGACATGCGGCTCGACCCGGCCAGCACGATACGGTAATTTATCCTCCTTGCCGTTTTCGGCGGGAAGGTGGCAGCGAAGCTGACGGAAGGGTTCTTGGTCGCTCAGCGGCGGCCAGTGCCCCTCCACCATTCCGTCTTCGCGGAATGGTCCCCCTCCCCCAAGCAAGCGCTTGGGGAGGAACTTTAGAGGGTCCAGATCAGGACATTGCCAATCAGTACCAGCGCGGCGGCGATCATCAGCAGGGCGCGCTTGCGGTCTCGTGAGAATAGCCGGGCACCGCCGATGATCAGGATCGCAGCAGCAATCATCGCGAGGGTCAGCGCGGCCGAAGCGATTGTCGTCAAGATGGCCCCCCTTCAGGAAGATTTAACCGAAGCTGCTCCATAATCGCGCGCATGGCCAGCATCGACCAGCAACAGTCGCGCCTCGAGGATGCGTTCAATCGCATCGAGGAGACGATCCTGCCGTGCATCGCGATGATGCTCGACACATTGCTCGATGCGTCCGCCAATATGGCTAAGCTCGATCCCAAGGCGCTCGCCGCCGAACTGCAGACGCTCGCCGCCGAACTCGAGGAATTGACCCGCGCGGTCGAGCGGTCGAGCCCCGACATGCTTAGGCCAGGCGAATATCGAGTAGCCTAGGCAATCATCCGCGAGTGGAGCGCGGGATCGATGTTGCCGCCCGACAAGACCACCACCGTATCGAGCTTCGGCGCGACCTTGCCCGCGAGCATTGCCGCGAGGGCGACCGCGCCGCCGGGCTCGATCACCAGGCGCTGTTCCTGCCACGCCCAGCGGACCGCAGCTTCGACCTCGCTTTCGCTGACCGCGAGCGCGGTCGCCTGTCGCGCGCGCAGGATGCCCAAAGTGATCGGCGAGACGCGCGGGGTTTGGAGCGCGTCGCACAGAGTGGGCGGGGCACCGGGAGCGACCGGGACGATGTGGCCAGCGGCAAGCGATTCCTTCATGTCGTCCCAGCCGGTGGGCTCCACGATCACGATCTCGGCGTCCGGACAGGCGAGCGCGATCCCCGCCGCGAGACCGCCGCCGCCGCACGGAACGATGATTCGCGCCGGGCTGCGGCCGAGCTGGTCGAGGAGTTCGAGCCCGACCGTGCCCTGCCCCGCGACGATGTGCGGGTCGTCGAAACTCGGCACCACGGTCGCTCCGGTACGCGCGGCGAGGCCCGCGGCGATCGCGGTCCGATCCTCGGTCAGCCGGTCGTAGAATATTACTCTAGCACCTTCGGCGCGGGTCCCCTCGATTTTTAGCGCAGGAGCGTCGGACGGCATGACGATGGTCGCTGCGATGCCGAGGCGGCGCGCGGCGATGGCGACGCCCTGAGCATGATTGCCCGAAGAGAAAGCGACCACGCCGCGGTCGCGCTCGGCTTGGTTGAGTTGGAGCAGGCGGTTGCTCGCCCCGCGCAGCTTGAATGCTCCGCCGGTCTGGAGGGATTCGCATTTGAGCCACAGCGGCACTCCGCCAAGCTGAACCTCGCGAAGCTCGGTGCGCACGACTGCTTTGGCGATGCGCGCCGCGGCGGCGAGGACGTCGTCACGAGTGACGGCAATGCTGGCGTTTAAATCGTTCAATTGCCTGGACTTTCGATGAACCGTTGATCGGGGTCGCCGGATTGCTTCGCTGCGGCGGGCGCCGACCTGTGAATAAACTTTACTTGGGGGGCCAGCGACCATATATCGCGCTTCCGCTGCCCCATGGGACTTCCAACCGCAAGGCAGCTTTTCTCGAACTGAAGTTGGAGGTCCCTTGAATTGCTCAAGCATCATAGCGCGCTGGGGCTAGCGAAAGCCCCGAACGGCAACCATGCGGTTGTCGCTATAGCAGAGCAGCGCCCGGTCCAGCCGGTAACCTTGCTTCGACCGCACGCCGCCACGCGTGCCGCCCGCTTCTTCGTCGAGAAGTTTCCGGGGCGGTCGCTCTATGCGGTCAAGGCGAACCCGTCCCCCGATCTGCTCAAAATCCTGTGGAATGAGGGCGTGACTCATTACGATGTCGCGTCGCTGGGCGAAGTGCGGCTGGTGGCGGAGACGCTTCCAGAGGCGGTGCAATGCTTCATGCATCCGGTCAAAGCCGAGGAAGCGATCGAGGAAGCCTATTTCACTTATGGGGTGAAGACTTTCAGCCTCGACACGCTGGATGAGCTCGCCAAGATCATGCGCGCGACGCGTGGCGCCACCGACCTCAACCTGCTGGTGCGAATCCAGGTCAGCTCGGAACATAGCAAGTTGAGCCTCGCGGCGAAGTTTGGTGCCGAGCCGGAGGAGCTCACCCGGTTGCTGTTCGCAGCGCGCCAGGCGGCCGACGCGATGGGGATCTGTTTTCACGTCGGCAGCCAGGCGATGAGCCCGGCGGCCTATGCCGAGGCGCTCAGCCGCGTCCGCGACGCAATCGTAGCAGCCGCGATCACGGTCGATATCGTCGACGTCGGCGGGGGCTTTCCAAGCTGCTACCCGGGCATGGAGCCGCCTGCCCTCGAAGCCTATTTCGAGGTCATCGGCGCTGCCTATGAAGCCCTGCCGATCAGCTATTCGGCCGAATTGTGGTGCGAGCCCGGGCGCGCCTTATGCGCCGAATATGCGAGCGTACTGGTGCGTGTTGAAAAGCGCCGCGGAGCCGAATTGTACATCAACGACGGGGCTTATGGTGCCTTGTTCGATGCCGCCCACATCGGCTGGCGCTATCCGGTCGAACTGGTCCGCCGCGAGGCCTCCGCCACCCGCACCATGGCGTTCAGCTTCTACGGGCCGACCTGCGACGACCTCGATCATATGGCGGGGCCGTTCGAGCTTCCCGCCGACGTCGCCGCCGGCGATTATATCGAAGTCGGGATGCTCGGCGCCTATGGCTGCGCGATGCGCACCGGCTTTAACGGCTTCGGGGTCGAGGAGCGCTTGATCGTCGCCAACGAGCCGATGGCCAGCCTATATGGAGCGGCCGAACCCGTCAGGCGTTCAAACGTCGTCAAGCTTTAATTCTCCCCTCCCGCTCGCGGGAGAGGTCGGGGGAGGGCCTGTCTTCACACATATCGAACACCATCCCCTCCCCTAGCCCCTCCCGCTAGCGGGAGGGGGATCACTTGGAGCAATCAATGACCAGCGACACACCCATCAACGACAATCGCAAGGCTGAATTGCTTGCCAATGAGGTCGAGCATATCGATATCACCAGCTTCGATGCGCGACCCATCGTTGAGGCGATGGGCAAGATGAGCTTCACCAGCCGCGATCTCGCGCGCGCGACCGACATCTACAATCAGATGCTCGCCGATCCCGACTGCTCGGTGATCCTGGTGATCGCCGGATCGACCTCGGCCGGCGGGTGCATGGACCTGTACGCCGAGCTGGTGCGCTCGAACATGGTCGATGCGATCGTCGCGACCGGCGCCACGATCGTCGACATGGATTTCTTCGAAGCGCTTGGCCACAAGCATTATCAGGCACTCGAAATCCCCGACGACGACACGCTGCGCTCGCTTTACATCGACCGCATCTACGATACCTATATCGACGAGATTTCGCTCCAGGATTGCGATTTCACGATCGGCAAGATTGCCGACAGCCTCGAGCCGCGCCCCTATTCGAGCCGCGCCTTCATTCGCGAAATGGGCAAGTGGCTGATCGAGAATGGCAAGAAAGAGAATTCTCTCGTCAAGCTTGCCTTTGAGCATGACGTGCCGATCTTTTGCCCTGCGTTCACGGACTCGTCCGCTGGGTTCGGGCTGGTCAAGCATCAGGTCGATGCGATGAAGCGCGGCGGCCATTACATGACGATGGATTCGATCGCCGACTTCCGCGAACTGACCGACATCAAGATCAAGGCGGGGACTACCGGCCTTTTGATGATCGGCGGCGGGGTGCCCAAGAATTTCGCTCAGGACACGGTGGTGTGCGCCGAAATCCTCGGTCACGAGGATGTCGAGGTCCACAAATATGCGGTCCAGATCAGTGTCGCCGACGTTCGCGACGGCGCCTGTTCGTCCTCGACGCTCCAGGAAGCGGCGAGCTGGGGGAAGGTCTCGACCGCGATGGAGCAGATGGTGTTCGCCGAGGCGACGTCGGTGCTGCCGCTGCTTGCAAGCTCGGCCTACCACACCGGCCATTGGAAAACCCGGGCGAAGCGATCGTTCGCCCAGCTGTTCGACTGACGGCTTCTCCCGCCACACTCCCCTGCCCATCACGCCCGCGAAAGCGGGGGTCCACCTTCCTTTCTCACGCTCACCGACTAAGGTGGAGCCCGGGGTGACGGGATTAGTTGGGGAAGAGGACAATGCAATATAGTCCGCTGATCGCGCCGGTGGTGGCGCTTGTCGCATGGTCGCTGGTGATGCTGGTGTGGATGGCGGCAACTCGCCTTCCGGCGATGAAGAAGGCCAGCATCGATACCGCCGCAAGGCGTGGCGGACGCGGTGTCAATCTTGAGGGCGTCCTTCCCGACGAGGTCAATTGGAAGGGGCATAATTACGTTCACTTGATGGAGCAGCCGACGCTTTTCTACGCGATCGTCTTTGCACTCATCCTGCTGGATATGGATGTTCCGATCAACGTCTGGCTGGCGTGGGGCTATGTTGGCTTGCGCATCGTCCACAGCATCTTCCAGGCGACCGTCAACATCGTTCGCGTTCGTCTGATGCTGTTTGCGCTGAGTTCACTGTGCCTGATCGGTCTTACAGTGCACGCCGCGGCGCGGTTGCTGCACTAGCGCGAAAAGCTGCTCGCAAGCTCGACATGGGTCGACCAGCGGAACTGGCCTACGGGCCTGACCCAGTTGAGCCGGTATCCGCCAGCGACGAGCAGTTCGGCATCGCGCGCGAAGGTCGCCGGGTTGCAGCTGACGTAGGCGATGCGGGGGACGGATGAAGCGGCGAGGTGGCGCACTTGCTCGATCGCGCCGGCGCGCGGCGGATCAAGCACAACCGCGTCGAAATTCGCGAGGTCGGCGGTATCGAATGGGCGGCGATAGAGGTCGCGGTGGACCGCCTCGACCGCCTTGCCCGAGCGGGTGGCGGCGGCCTTGAGCGAGAGGATCGCGTCGCGCGCGGCTTCGGCGGCGGTGATCTTGCCGACAAGCGCGAGCGCGAAAGTACCAAGACCGGCGAACAAATCGGCGGGTTTCTGAGCGTCGCCGATCGCCTCGCGTACGCAAGCAATCAGCACCGCCTCGCCGTCGGCGGTGGCCTGGAGGAAAGCGCCCGCGGGGAGTCCGACCGAGGTTCCGGAAAGCGTGATCGTGACCGCATCTGGCTCGAAGCGCGGTTCGGGGCCATAACCTTCGTCGATTGTCAGCCGCGCGAGCCGGTAGCGCTCGCAAAATTCGGTCAGCGCCTCGACCGCTCCGAGCCCGACGACCTCGACCCCTTTCAACGCGACATCCACGCCCTGGTCGGCGAGCGTCATCTGGATCTCGGCGGTGTGCTTTGGAGCGAGCATCGGCGGGAGCAATTTGCGCAAGGGCGCGACCAATTCGAACAGCGCGGGGAGGAGGACATGACATTCGTGCATATCGACGATCTGGTGCGAAGCGGCGGCGTTGAAGCCGATCAGGATCCGGCCCCCTGCCCGCCCTGCGCGCAGGCTCGCGCGGCGACGCGTGCGCGGGGGCGACAGATAGGTCGGGCGCAAATCGGTCGACAGGCCGTGCTGGGCGAGCGCGCCGACGATTCGGCTGCTGCAATAATCGGCGAAGGCGGCGTCGGTGAGGTGCTGGAGCTGGCAGCCGCCGCACTCGGGGAAGTGACGGCATGGCGGCAGCTGGTGCCCGGGACCCTCGACCAGTGTGCCGTCATCGAGCAGCGTATCGCCCGGCACCGCGAAGGCAACATGCTTGCCGCTTGTGCTGACCCCATCCCCGCGCGCGGCGATACGGACGATCGGTTCGGTCACAGCTCGGCGATGACGCGCGGGATTGCGGCGACCAGATCGTCGGCGATCATCCCCGGACCGGCCAGTTCGGCGGCGCGGCCGTGGAGCCAGACCGCGTCGCACGCGGCCTCGAACGCCGCGCGGCCCTGGGCCCGGAGCGCGGCGATCATCCCGGCGAGGACATCGCCGCTGCCGGCAGTAGCAAGCCAGGCGGGGGCCGGCGGGGCGAAAGCGAGGCGGCCGTCGGGCGCGGCGACGAGCGTGTCTGGGCCCTTGTAGACAATTACCGAGCGGCTGCGCGCGGCGGCGGCAAGCGCCCGATCGGCCTTGCTTCCGCCGATTTCGCCGAACAGGCGGACGAATTCGCCTTCGTGCGGGGTGAGGATCGCGTCGTGGCCGATGAGGCGCTCGGGCTCCCCGACAAGCCCGATCGCGTCGGCGTCGATCACCACCGGGCGAGCCGCGGTCAATGCGAGCGTTAGCACCTGGGGAATATCGCCAAGGCCCGGGCCGACCAGGATCGCGCCGATGCGCGGGTCGTTGATTTGCGCGGTGTCGGTCTGGACGATCGCCGCGGGGAGGCCGTCGATGCTGCGCGAGGTGCTGACCCGGACATAGCCCGCCCCGGTCCGCGCCGCGGCGTGAGCGGCAAGCGCGATCGCGCCGGGCATCGAGCCCGCGAGGCAATGCACCAGCCCGCGGCTGTATTTGTGCGCCGCCGGGTCGAGCGGCTCGAATGTAGGGGCGCCGATTTCGAACCAGTCGCTGGCGGCGGCGAGGCCGATGTCGGCGAGCACGACTCGCCCCATGTGCGCCATCGCGGGCATCAACCGATGCGCGGGCTTGAGCGCTCCGAAGGCGACGGTGAGGTCATATGTGCCGACCGGTGAGAGCAAGGATCCGTCGTCGCTCGACACACCGTTCGGCAGGTCGCAGGCGATTGCGACATGCGCCAAATCGATCAATCGTGAAAGCTGTTGTGCGACGGCCACTTCGAGTCCGCGCTTGAGGCCGGTTCCGAACAGGCAGTCGATCACGATCGGTGCCGGATCGGCATCGGCGAGCGAGTCGAGTGTAGCGATGCGCACCGCAAACCCTGCATCGGCGAGGTAGCGCGCGGCGACCCGGCCGTCGGCGCCGTTGTTGCCCGGTCCGCACAGGATCAGCGTCTCGCGTGGGGGGACGAAGCGCTCGACCGCTTGTGCCAGCGCGGCGCCGGCACGCTCGATCAGCGCTTCGACCGGGGTGCCGGAGTCGATTGCTGCTTGTTCAGTGGCGCGAATCGCGGCGGTGGTCAGGATCGGTCGGGGCACTTGGTCGGACATGGCGACCGCTTAGCGCAGGACGCTCGCGAGATGCCACCATGTCGAGGGGCAGGCCGCGGCGGCGGTGTCGCGCGCGGCATCGGTATCGAACAATGCGAAGCAGGTCGCGCCGCTGCCCGACATGCGGACGACGTCCGTGCCGGGCTGCTCGGTGAGCCAGTCGAGAATCTCGCCGATCTGCGGCACCAGCGCCCGCGCCGCCGGCTCGAGGTCGTTGCGGCCCAAGCGCCAGTCGCCGAGCGGGCCGTGGTCGATACCATCCCCGGCGGCGAACACCTTGGCCGTCGACAGAGCGATGCGCGGATTGACCAGCAGCACGGGGGTTCCGGCGATGGTTGGATCGTCGGCGAGGACGAGCGCATCCCCTGCCCCGTCGCCCCGCGCAGTCATGCTCAGCAGACAGGCGGGAACGTCGGCGCCGAGCCTCGGCGCGACCGCAGTGGCATGAGCGGGATCCATGTCCCACAGCCGGGTGAGCAGCCGCAGCGTAGCGGCGGCATCGGCCGAGCCTCCACCGATCCCCGACGCGACAGGGAGGCGTTTGTCGAGCGTCAGCCGGGCGCCGCCGTCGAGCATAGGCGGCCTTCGCTCGTGCAGAGCGCGGGCCGCGCGCAACACCAGATTATCCTCAACGCAATCGACGTGGGCCGCCATCGGACCCTCGACGTGGAGAATGATTTCCTCATGCGGCTCGGCGTGGAGCAGGTCGCCGTCGATGCAGAAAGCGAACAGGGTTTCGATCGCGTGACGGCCATCGGGCAATTTCCCGCGGACGTGGAGCGCGAGGTTGAGCTTGGCCGGCGCGACTTCCGAGATCACGGCGCCGCGGTCGCCTCGGTCCAGCCCGAGACGATCTTCGCATCGATCCGCTCGCGCGTATCCTCCTCCGCGGTGATCAGCGCGGCACGCCACGCGAAGCGCGCCTCGTAGCGCCGCCCGAACCGATAGAGTGCATCACCGAGATGCTCGTGGATCTCGGAAGTCGCGGGCTCGGCGGCGGCCGCGGTCCGCAAGGTCGCGATTGCCTCAGGCAGGCGCCCGCGCTTGTACAGCGCCCAGCCGAGCGAGTCGGTGATCGACGGATCGCCCGGACGAAGCGCGAGCGCGCGGCGGATCATGCCCTCGGCCGAATCGAGATTTTCACCGCGCTCGAGCGAGCCGTAGCCGAGATAGTTGAGCAGCAGCGGCTGATCGGGCGACTTGGCCAGTGCAGTCGTGAGTTCGGCGCGCGCTTCGGGCCAGCGCTCGAGATCGTCGAGTTGCGCGGCGCGAAGCAGACGATAAGTCCAAGCGTTGGGGTTGCCGTCGCGGTCGGCCAGGGCCGCGCCGCGCGCAAAAGCGTCGACGGCCTCGGCATTGCGGTCAAGCTCGTCGAGGACATTGCCGAGGCGCCCGTGGTCGGTGGCGAGCGCGCCGGGCTGAGCGGCCGCGCGCTGCGCCAGCGCCAGCGCTTCGGGGCCGCGCTTGAGCGCCAGCAGCAGCCGCGCGGCGGCATCGCGAACATCGTCGACAAACGGGTCGCTCGCGGGGACGGCGGCGAGCGCGGCGAGCCCCTCGGCCTCGCGCCCCTGGCGGTCGAGCAGCAGCGCGAGCAGGATCGACGCCTCGCTGCTGTCGGGCGCGGCGTGGCGAGCGACTTGGACCAGGGTCAGCGGGAAAGCGCGGTCACTGCCCTGCGAAAGCCCGACCGCGAGCCCAAGCAGCAGCTCGGCGAAACCGGCGGCGGGGGTGTCGATCGCGATTCCCGGCTGGGGATTGCGCAAATCGAGGCGCTTGAGGGCGGGATCGCTGCCGGTGAGCA
>Ga0136611_10001347_pt1 | contig 17052 bp, 12 predicted proteins | sample AntDrymUQ2232306_2_FD_106645 | JGI IMG/M metagenome (GOLD analysis project Ga0136611, IMG submission 106645) | Polar desert sand microbial communities from Dry Valleys, Antarctica - metaG UQ223 (23.06) | ecosystem: Environmental > Terrestrial > Soil > Desert | place: Antarctica: Dry Valley...
CCGTGGAGGAGTCCAAGGGGATCGCCACCGAGACCGAGTACGTCGAGGGTATGTCCTTCGACCGCGGCTACATCTCGCCCTACTTCGTTACCAACCCGGAGCGGATGGAAGCCGTCATTGACGACCCCTACATCCTGATCACCGACAAGAAGATCTCCGCCGTCAATGACATCCTGCCGATGCTGGAGCGCGTGCTCCAGCAGACCAAGTCGCTCGTGATCATCGCGGACGACGTGGATGGTGAGGCGCTGGCGACGCTCGCGGTGAACAAGCTGCGCGGCACGATCAACGTGCTCGCCGTGAAGGCGCCCGGCTTCGGCGACCGCCGCAAGGACAACCTCGCCGACCTCGCCGTGCTCACCGGCGGCACCGTGATCTCGGATGAGCTCGGTCGCAAGCTCGACTCCGTCCAGATCACGGACCTCGGTCGCGCCCGCCGCGTGCTCTCCACCAAGGAAGAGACGACGATCGTCGAGGGCAAGGGCGAGGCGTCCGCGATCGAGGCGCGCATCGGCCAGGTCAAGGGCCAGATGGAAGAGGCAAAGAGCGACTGGGACCGCGAGAAGGCCCAGGAGCGCCTCGGGAAGCTCGCCGGTTCGGTCGCCGTGATCAAGGTTGGCGCCGCGACCGAGGTCGAGCTGAAGGAGAAGAAGCACCGCGTCGAGGACGCGCTCTCCGCAACCCGCGCGGCCGTGGAAGAGGGGATCGTTCCCGGCGGCGGCGTCGCCTTCATCAAGGTGCTGGGGACGCTCGAGAAAGTCGCGCTCTCCGGTGACGAGGCCACGGGTCTCACGATCCTGCGCCGCGCGCTCGAGGAGCCGATGCGCCGGATCGCGGTCAACGCCGGCCAGGACGGCTCGGTGATCGTCCAGGAAGTGAAGTCCGGCGGCAAAGGCGACCCCAACTATGGCTACGACGCGCTCAAGGGTGAGTTCGGCGACATGGTCGCCAAGGGGATCATTGACCCGGCGAAGGTAACGCGCTCTGCCCTGGAGAACGCGGTCTCGATCGCCAGCATGGTGCTCACCACTAACTGCCTCGTCACCGACCTGCCGGAGAAGCAGTCGGGCGGCGGCGGCGCACCGCCGATGTACTAGGGATTCGGAAATCAGCGAAACGAGTCGGTCTCATGTATCGTGAAGACGGCCAGATCATTGACCTCGGCAAGGTACGCGAGGCGATCCGCGGGGCGGACGTGCTGATCGTAGGCTTTCCTGGGTTTGCGCCCCGGCTGCTGCTCGACAGCCGCCACACGGCAGCGGTCGGGCCGATGGTGCAGGTGGTCCAGCCGCTGGGCGGGATCGAGGAGCGGATGTTCTGGCTCGGTCAGAACCGGCCGGCGTTTCCGATGCCGGAGCGCTTCACCTTCTTCGTCTGGCCGCACTCGCTCAGCTTACTCGAGGAGTCGGGTACTGCTACCGCGCTGCGCGATGCCGCCGGTGCAGACGGTGCCGGTGCGTTGCAGTCCGCGCTGGACGAATTGTGCGCCCTGGAGCACGCCGCGCGTAAGGCGGTCGTCACCAGCGGCGAGCCGTGGCGTACGCTCTGGCACGCGCAAGGCTCCTCCCGCAGCCGCTAGGGAACGCATCCTCGCCCCGAAGCAATTGCCTCAACATGGCCGGTCCCCGTGCGGACCGGCCATGTTGCGTTTCCAGGACCTCACCCGTGCTGCATCTAGAGTGCCGTTCCCTGTATCCTATCCGTAGCCCACGGATGGACGGCGCGCAATGTTCCGCAGACAACCTGATTCTGAGCTTGACCACCTGCACGACCATATCGAACGGATCTGGGAGCGGCTGACGCAGGGCGGGCCGGCCGCGTCCGGGTATTGCCCGGCCGGGATCGAGCCGCCGACCGATGTGCTCGTATCCGACGAGGTTATCGTCGTGCGCATGGAGCTCGCCGGGTTGCGCGGCAGCGAACTGGACGTGGAGGTCGAGGGCACGCGGCTGACGGTGCGCGGCACCAAGCAGGAGCCGCCCCGGCCGGCGAGCGCCCAGTACGCGCAGATGGAGATTATGGGCGGTGCCTTTGAGCGCAGCATCACGCTTCCCGCGCAGGTGAACGCCGAGGGCGCGTCCGTGGACTATGCCAACGGCTATCTCGAGATCCGGCTGCCCCGCGTCGCGCGCATGAACGGGCGCTCCGTGCGCGTGCCCGTCCACCGCGGCTGAACCCGCCTCACCCCAGTATCCTGGAGATGTACGCGTGCGGGCAGGCCGCGCCGGTCCGGCCCCCGCCGCGCCATCCCCGCGTGAAGTAGGTGCGCTTCGATGCCAGAGCAGCAGCCCGCCCCTCAAACGCCCGAACCTACCGCGGACGAACGCGCGGCGGAGACGGTCCCGACCCCGGAGGCAGGGCCGGTTGAGCCGATCACGCCCGCGTCCACGGCGGCGGCTGAGCCAACCGCCGCCGCGGACCCCGCGCCCGACGCCGAAGGTCCGCTTGAAAGCGGCGCCACCGATCCCGAAGGCCCGGGGGAACGCGGTGCCACCATTGCCGACGGTCCAGTTGAAGGCGACGCGGCGATTCTGGCAGAGCCGCCGCGCCCAGATGGCGGTCTGATGGAGGTCGAGGCGCCCGCGGTGCCGTCGCTGATGCCCGCGCTCACCTCCGGCGGGAGTGTGCTCTATCCGGGGATCGTGGTGCCGTACGTCTCGTCGGAGAAGCTCGACGTGGATGCGATCGACGCGGCGGTGGCGACCCCCTCGCGCGCGGTAGGGATCTTCCCGCAGACGCTCGACGCGGAGGGCAACCCGGTCGGTGGACCGCGCTCGATCGGCACGGTGGCGACCGTGCTCCGGATGGCGCGCGGCCAGCAGGGGGGCGTGCAGGCGATCATCCAGGGCGTGCAGCGCGTGCGCCTCCTGGAGGTGGTGCAGGAAACCCCCTTCTACCAGGTACGGGTCGAGCCGCTCTCGGACACGGTGGAGCCGACGACGGAGATGGAGGCGCTCTTGCGCAGCGTACTCGCGCTCACGCAGCGCGCGATTGCACTCAACGAAGCGCTGCCGAATGACCTCTCGCTCGCGATCGTCAACATCACCAACGCGGGCAACCTGGCGGACTTCATTGCGGCAAACCTGCCCTTCAAGGCGGAGGAGCGCTTCCGCGTGCTCGAGTTGCTGGGCGTGACGGAGCGGCTGCGCTACGTGAACGAGGTGCTGGCGCGCGAGGTGGAGGTGCTGGAGATCGGCCAGCGGATCCGCACGCAGGTGCAAGGCGACCTGGATAAGCGCCAGCGCGAATTCATCCTCCGCGAGCAACTGCGCGCGATCCAGAAGGAACTGGGCGACGAGGACCAGCCGGAACTCGCCGAGCTGCGGCGCAAGCTGGAGGAGGCGGTGCTGCCGGAGGCGGTGCAAAAGGAGGCGGACCGCGAGCTCGAGCGCCTGGGCGCGATTCAGACTGCCTCGCCGGAGTACCAGGTCGTGCGCACCTACCTCGAGTGGCTGGCCGACCTCCCCTGGTCGAAGGCGAGCGAGGACACGATTGACATCGCCAAGGCGGAGCAGATCCTCGACGCTGACCACTACGGGCTCGAAAAGGTGAAACAGCGCATTCTCGATTACCTCGCCGTGCGCAAGCTGCGCGACGATACGCGCGGGCCGATCCTCTGTTTTGTCGGGCCACCGGGCGTGGGTAAGACCTCGCTTGGTCAGTCAATTGCGCGCGCGATTGGGCGCACATTCGTGCGCCTCTCGCTCGGCGGCGTGCGGGACGAGGCAGAGATCCGCGGGCACCGGCGCACCTATGTCGGCGCGCTGCCAGGGCGGATCATTCAGGAGTTGCGGCGCGCGGGCGTCAACAACCCGCTGATGATGCTGGACGAGATTGACAAGCTCGGTGCCGACTTCCGCGGCGACCCGGCCTCCGCCTTGCTCGAGGTGCTGGACCCGGCGCAGAACTTCTCCTTCCGTGACCACTACCTGGACCTGCCCTTTGATCTCTCGAAGGTGATGTTCATCACGACGGCGAACCAGCTCGAACCGGTGCCAGCGCCGCTGCGCGACCGGATGGAGATCATCGAGATCGCGGGCTACACGGAGCGGGAGAAGGTGGAGATCGCGCGGCGCTATCTGCTGCCGCGCCAGGTGACAGAGAACGGCCTCCTGCCCGCACAGGTGACGCTCGATGATGCGGCGATCGGAGCGCTCGTGCGAGGCTACACGCGCGAGGCGGGTGTGCGTAATCTCGAACGGCTGATCGGTGCGATCTGCCGCCGGATCGCGCGCGAGGTGGCGAAGGACCCCAACTACCGGCGTGACGTGGGTACCGCCGACCTGGCGGAGATTCTCGACAAGCGGCCGATGCCGGAAGATGTTGTCTCCGAGCGCGACGAGATTGGCGTCGCGACGGGGATGGCGGCGACGGGCGCGGGCGGGGATGTGCTCTTTATTGAAGCGACCGCGGTGCCGGGACATGGCAAGTACACCGTTACAGGGCAATTGGGCGACGTGATGAAGGAGAGCGCCGCGGCGGCGATGACCTATACGCGGATGCGCGCCTCGGAGTTCGGCGTGGGGAAGAAGTACTTCGACGAGCATGATCTCCACATTCATGTGCCCGCGGGCGCGATCCCGAAGGATGGCCCCTCGGCGGGTGTGACGATCGCGACGGCGCTCGTCAGTGCCGTGACGCGGCGGCCGATCCGCAAAGACGTCTCGATGACCGGAGAGATCACGCTGCGGGGAAAGGTGCTGCCGGTGGGGGCGATCAAGGAGAAGACGCTCGCGGCGCACCGCGCGGGCGTGAAGACGGTGATCATCCCGGCGGACAACGCGCGCGACCTGGACGATGTGCCGGCGGACGTGCGCGCGGACCTGAAGATCGTGCTCGCCGCGCATGTGGACGATGTGCTCAACGCGGCGCTGCACCCGCGTCCGGCGCGCGAGCTGGACCGGCTCGCGCCGGAGCTGAAGGCAGGCGCATCCTCCGGCACGGGGAACGGGCGCAAGGGAGAGCGCACGCCGCGCGCGGCGAAGGGCGCATAGCGGAGGGGATACGCGATCGATTGGCGAACATGCCTCCTCTGACCCGAAGCTGCTGCTGGGCACGCTCATCCGCGACTGTCGCACGAGGCGGTCCGCGACGCGTTGCGGTTGGCCGCAGAAGCGATGCACGCGGACCTGATCGATGCACTCGCTGAGCCTGCTGGGTGAATCTGCTTGCCGGCGAAGGGATTGACCACCCGATCGTGATGCGGACGCAGGCGGAAGGAGATGGCGTCGTATGGGTCGAGCTGGCGCCGAGCAGCCCCGATGAATTGATGCGTGCGCGGACAAGGAGGCGGCTGCGCGATTGCTCACCGCTGGCACGGAATCGAGAGCTCGTGAAAAATCACCTTCCCGATTCCGTTCGGGTCGCGTCACCGGTATCCTCGCTCACGCGGTGCGAAACCACTCCCGCCGTCACAAACCGGGACGTTGATGTTGGGCAGTCTCAGCGCGGCGCACCGCGCACTGGAGATAGACGATGAAACGGCACCTCTCCCTGCTCGTGCTCGTGATCATGCTCGCGGCGCTTGCCATGACTGATCGTGCGCGCGTGCCCCAGGCGGTGAGCGCGGGTGGCAAGCCTGACGCGCTGCGCCTCCAACTGAAGTGGGTGACGCAGGCGCAGTTTGCCGGCTACTACATGGCGAAGGCGCGTGGTTTCTACGCGGAGGAGAACCTGGACGTCACGATCCTCACCGGCAGCGCGGAGGTCGAGCCGGAGAAGATCGTCGCGGGCGGCGGCGCGGAGTTCGGGATCACCTGGATTCCCAGTCTGCTCGTCTCACGCGAGACGGGACTGGACCTCGTCAATATCGCCCAGGTCTTTCAGCGCAGTGCCTCGCTGGAGCTGACCTGGAAGGATGCGGGGATCAGCTCGATTGGGCAGCTCCGCGGGAAGCGCGTCGGTGTCTGGTGCTGCGGCAACCAATATGAGCTCTTCGCGGCGCTGCACAAGCACGGGATTGACCCGGAGAATGCCACGGACGTGACGATCGTTGAGCAGCCCTTTGACATGGACCTCTTCCTCAGCCGCAGCGTGGACGCCGCCGCCGCGACGACCTACAACGAACTCGCGCAGGTCTTGGAGAGCACGAACCCCCACACTGGCCAGCTCTACACGCTCGACGACCTGAACGTGCTCAGCCTGGAGGAGGCCGGGACGGGCATGTTGCAAGACGGCGTCTTTGCGCGCGCATCCTGGCTGCGCGAGCCGAAGAACCGCGCGATTGCGGTGCGCTTCCTGCGCGCCTCCTTCCGCGGCTGGATCGCCTGCCGCGAGGAGCCGGAGGCGTGCGTGCAGACGGTGGTGGCGCAGGGGACGCTGCTCGGCGCGGGCCACCAGCGCTGGATGATGAACGAGGTCAACGCGCTGATCTGGCCCTCCGTGGGTGGAATCGGCACAGTGAACTGCGACACCTACCAGCGCACGGTCGAGATTGCGCGGCAGTTCGATATGATCCAGCGCCGCCCCGATGCGGCCGCCGTGCGTACGGACCTGGCACGCGAGGCGTTGCGCGGCCTCGGCGAGGATACGCGCGGCGTGGGCTGGCGCCGCCCGACCGTGCAGGTGACGGCCGGTGGCCGCTAATTCAGGATGGGGAGGGGCCGGGAGTAGGGGCCGCGTCCGCTTACCCGTACTTTCGACCGGGGCCGGACTGGACCGAAGACCCATGCACGGCTGCCGACCGTGGCCGATGCTAGAAAAAGCAGCCGGTTCGCCGGCGATCTGCTCAGCTTGAAAGGCGCATATGATCCCGCACCGAGCTCGCGGACTGCGCTTCCTGCTTCTCTTTCCGCTCCTGCTCCTGCTCGCTGCTTGCTCCAGGGGATCGTCTTCGGACCAGCCGCTGGCCGCGCGCGTGGAGGAGCTGGTCGCGCCGACGACGATTACCTGGTCGTTCTGGGGCGACACCTGGGAGCTGGCCGTCAACCGGCGCATCCTGCGCGCGTTCGAGCGGGAGCACCCGGAGATCCGCGTGCAGGTGGAGCATCACCCCTGGGGCGAGTACTTCACCTGGCTACGCGGTGAGTGGCGAGCCGGGCGCTCGCCCGATGTGATTTTCCTCAACTATCTCCCCTCCTACGTCGCGCTGGGCGAATTGGAGCCGGTGGACACGTATATTGCGCGTGACGCGGTGCCGCTCCAGGACTTCTATCCCGGTCTGCTGGAGACGTTCAAGGCGAACGGTCGCTACTACGGCCTGCCGCGTGATAACGACACGAAGGTGATCTATTACAACCGCGCCCATTTCGTTGAGGCCGGCATCCCGGAACCAACCGCCGGCTGGACGTGGGCCGAACTGCGCGCGGCGGCGCTGGCGCTCACAAAGCAGGATGCAGCCGCGCCGCGCTATGGCTTCGGCTTTGAGCCGGATTACTGGTGGCTGGTTTGGGTGTGGCAAGCGGCGGGCGACGTCGTAAATGATCCCTCCAGGCCGACCGAGGTCTTGCTGGACGCGCCCGAAGCGGTGCGCGCCTTGCAATTCCTCCAGGATCTGATCCATGTGGATCAGGTCACACCACCGGCGGCGCAGCTAAACACGGACGAGATGAACCGCCTCTTCCGCGACGGCCGCCTCTCGATGGTTTTTGGCAACCACGGGCTTGTGCCCGGGTTCACCGAGACCCCCCGGCTCGCCTGGAACGTCGCGCCGCTGCCGCGCGAGGCCGTACGCGTCAACGTCGCCGGTGGCGCGGGCTACACGATCAGCCGCCGCTCGCAGAATAAGGACGCCGCCTGGGAGTTAGTCAAGTTTCTCACCGGCACGAAGGCACAGGCGATCCTGGCAGAGTCCGGCGTGATCGTGCCCGCGCGCCGCTCCGTGCGCGAGGACAACATCTTCCTCCGCCAGCAGCCCTACCGCGCCGATGTGTTCCTGAAGGAGACAGAGCTGGGACGCCCCGTGCCCAACAACTTCCCCGGTGTGACGGAGATGGAGCGCGTGATCGGCGCCGGCCTGCAACCGCTCTGGCAGGGTGAGCGCCGCGCCGCCGACGTGATCGCTGCGCTGATGCCGCGAGTGCGCGCCGCGATCGGGCTGCCGGAACAGTGACCCACCCCGCGCCGCTTGAGGCTGCCCCGCGACGGACGCCCCTGGTCAGGCGTTACACTGGAGCGATGAGCGCGATCCTGAGCCCGTTCGCGCGCTTCCAGCCGAGCCGCCTGCGGCGCAGCATTGGCATGCGCGTGCGCGCGGGCTTTGCCGTCTCGGCGCTGCTCGCCGTTGCGAGCGTCTCGCTCCTCTATAACATGGATGCAGGCCGCAACCTCGGACGCGTCACCGTGCGCGACCGCGAGGTGAGCGGCACCTTCCGCGAACTTGAGGTCTCGGTCGAGCAGCAGAGCGGCGCTGTGCAGAACTTCCTCCTCTCCGGCGACGAGCGCGACCTGGAACAGCTGAAGGTCGGCCGCGCACGCTTCAGCGCCGCGCTCCAGCGTCTGGAATCGCGCCAGCGCGCCGAGAATGGGCGCGACGACCTCGCCGCGATCCGCGCCCAGAACCAGGCGCTGGACGATCTGATCCAGGAAGAGATCGCGCTCCACCGTCAGGGCTGGCCGCGCTCCGCGAACTACCTCTGGCGCACGGATGGCCTCGCCACCAAGGACACGCTCCTGACGGGGATTCAGGGCCAGGTGCTCAAGCACAACGCCGCGATTGACGCTGAGATCGAGGAATCGCGCTGGCATCTCCGTTTTAGCTTTGCCGTTTCGCTCGTGCTCGTCGGGCTGGCCGCACTGCTGGCTTTTGCGATTGGCCTCGCGATCTCGCGCGCTGTCACCCGTCCGGTGCGCAACCTGATGCGCGTGGCGACCGCCGTGCGTGGCGGCGACCTCACCGCGCGCGCGCCCGTGCGCGGCGATGACGAGCTCGCCGTGCTCTCCCAGACGATGAACGCGATGGTTGAGGGTCTCGCGATCTCACGCGCCCGGCTCAAACAGGCGCTCGCAGAAACCGAACGTTCCGAGGAACGCTACCGTGTGCTGGCGCTGAACGCGAACGACATCATCTTCGTGCTCGACCGCCAGAGCCGGATCACCTTCATCAATCCCGCCGCGCAGACGATCCTCGGCTACGCGCCGGAGGAGCTCGCTGGACGCGATGTGGACACGCTTCTTACCGATGCCACACGCTCGCTCGCAAAGGAGCAGGGCGGCTGGGTGGTGTCGCAGCCCAACCGCTACTCCACCGTGATCGAGCTGCAGGCAAAGGATGGCCGTGTCGTGCCGGTCGAGGTGAACAGCTCCGTGATGCTCGTCAACGGCCGCGCGGTCGGCATCCAGGGTATCGCGCGCGACATGACCGAACGCCTGCGCCTGGAGCGGGAGTTGCGCCGGCTGCACGTCCAGGATCGCCGCCGCGTGGACCAGCTCACGACGCTCAACCAGATCGGCCGCCGGATCGCCGCTCTCCAGCCGGTGGATACGCTCCTCCCGCAGCTCGTCCAGATGCTCGGCGGCACCTTCGGCTACACGCATGTCCGCATCCTGCTCCTTGAGGACAACGGCGCGCTCGAGACCGCCGCGTCCTGGGATTACCAGCCAGACGGTGCCGCCGCCGCGGACGACGGGCCGTCCGCGCTCGCGATGCGCGCCCTGCGCGGCGATGCCGGCTTCGTCGCGGGCAGCGGGCGGCCAGAGGACGATGCCGCCACGCGCTCCACCGAGGTCGCCGTGCCCGTGCGCGCCAAGAGCGGTGTGCTCGGTGTGCTCGATATCCGCGCAAGCGCGGACGGTGGCCTGGACGAAAGCGACATTTCCACCCTCCAGACACTCGCGGACCAGATCGCGGTCGCGATCGAGAACGCACGGCTCTATGAGGCGGGACAGCAGCTCGCCGTCTCCGAGGAGCGCAACCGCCTCGCGCGCGAGCTGCACGACTCCGTCACGCAAGAGCTCTTCAGCATGACGATGATCGCGGGCGCGCTGCCAGCCTTGATGGAGCGGAAGCCAGACCTGGCGAAGGAGCGGATCGCGCGTTTGCATGACCTCTCCCGGGGCGCGCTTGCGGAGATGCGCGCCCTGCTCTTTGCACTGCGCCCCGCCGCGCTCGCCGAGGAAGGGCTGATCGCCGCAATCACGAAGCAGGCTGCCGCGGTGGAGTCACGCGAGGGGATCAAGGTCCACCTCGACCTCGCCGGCGACGACCACCTCCCCCGACCCCGCGAGGAAGCCTTCTATCGCATCTTCCAGGAGGCGCTGAATAACATCGTCAAACACGCCCGCGCGCAGAACGTCTGGATCACGCTCGCGATCGGCGCGGACGCCTCGACGTTGAGTGTGCGCGACGATGGCGTCGGCCTCGCGGCGAGCGTCCCCGCGCAGTTGCCGACGATGGGTATGACGAGTATGCGCGAGCGGGTTGAGGAACTCGGCGGCAGTTTCCGGGTGGAGAGCGCACCGGGCCGCGGCACCACGATCGCCGTGAGTGTGCCGGCCGGTGCCCCCGAAGCGGGAGTCGCGCTGGTCCCAGCCTCCCGTGTAGGATGACGCAACAAGAGTAAAGGAGAGCGTAATGGTTGCGGAACCGCTGGCAGTGGGAATGAATGCCGAGGCGCTGACGGAGGTCGAGCGTCTTTTTCAGGCGCAGATCACGAATGGGCAGCATCCGGGCGCGGCGCTCGCGGTCTACCGGCGTGGGCAGAACATGCTCGACCTCAGCGGCGGCGTGGCAGATCTGAAATCGGGGCGGCCGGTGACGCCGCGGACGATCTTCGTGCTTTTCTCCTCCACGAAGCCGCTCGCCTCGCTCTCCGTCCTCCAGCAGATTGACCGGGGTAAGGCCGAGCTTGATGACCCCGTGGCGAAGCACTGGCCGGCCTTCGCTAAGAATGGCAAAGAAGGCGTGACAATCCGTCACATCCTCACGCACCGCGGCGGCTTTCCCCAGACGCCGCCGGAACTGACCTGGTCCCACTGGCGCGATTGGGACGCGGTCGTCGCGGCGATGGAGAACGCGACGCCGCGCTTTGCGCCCGGTACAGAATCCGCATACCATGCGCTCAACCACGGCTGGGTCTGCGCCGAACTCGTGCGACGGATTGATGGCCGCGACTTCCCTACCTACCTCCGTGCCGAGATCACCGGCCCGCTCGGCATGAACGACACCTACGTCGGCCTGCCCGCTGAATTGGAGAGCCGCGTGGCGACGCTCCACGCGATGGAGGATGTGGAAGAGGCCGGGCAGGGCACGGTGAAGACCTTCAACCGCGCGGAGGTCCACCAGTCCGTGATTCCGGCGGGTTGTGGGATCGCCTCGGCGCGCGACATGGCGCGCTTCTACATGGCGCTGGCGGCGGGCGGTGCGCTCGACGGCGCGCGCGTGATCAGCCGGGAGTTGCTGATACGGGCACAGCAGATCGAGGTCGAGGGGCATACGGACCATACGACCGGCGCGGCGGTGCGGCGCGGCCTCGGCTTCAACCTCGGTGGCCTCCCTGGACCGAACCGCATGGGCCGCACCAGCACCGCGCAGACCTTCGGCCACGGCGGCGCCGGCACCTCGATCTGCTGGGGCGACACGAACCTGGAGTTGAGCTTCGTCTTCATTCCCAACGGCTTCCGCGGCGCTGAGACGATCACACCGCGTTGCGAGGAACTGAGCGACGCGGTGCGCGCGGCCTGTACCGCCAGTTAATCGGACAGCATTGGGGGTGGGGGCCGCCTCAGTCCCTTGCTGCTGCCAAGCCTAGCAGAGGCCGCGTGCCAGCGTTAACCGTTCTGCCAATCACCACGCTCGGCGCGGGAGAGGCCGAGGTTCTCGCGCAGGGTAACGCCGGCGTACTCGCGCTGAAAGAGGCCGCGCCGCTGGAGCTCCGGCACAACCAGGCGCACGAAGTCCTCGTACGCGCCCGGCATGTGCGTCGCCGCGAGCACGAAGCCGTCGCAGGCCCCGGTCGTGAACCACTCTTCGAGCGCATCGGCAACGTCGGTCGGCGAGCCGGCGAAGCGCGTGAACTCGCGCAACGTGCCCCGCCCGCTGTAGCTGATAAAGTCGCGCGTGGTGGGATGCGGGTTGCCGGAGAGCCGCACGACGCGATCGCGCAGCGCCTGGACACCGCTCATCATGGCGAGGTCCTTGTCCGTGAGCGGCTCATCGAGGCCCTTCTCTGCGAAGTCGTAGTTGAGCGCCTCGGAGAGCAGCACGAGCGTATCCGCTGGCCGCGCGAGTTGTTCGATATACGCTGCCTTCTCCTCCGCGAGTGCGCGCGTCTCCGCCGTGACGCAGTAGACGGCGGGCATCACGCGCACCAGGTCCGGATCGCGGCCCGCCTCCGCCACGGCGTCTTTGAACACGCGGTAGTCGCGTCGCGCCGCCTGGATCTCCGGCTGGATCACAAAGACCAGCTCCGCCCAGCGCACGGCGAAGGCACGTCCACGTCCGCTCTGCCCAGCCTGGATGATCACCGGTCGCCCCTGCGGTGTGCGCGGAAGCGTGAACGGCCCGCGCGTGCGGAAGTGCGCACCCGCGTGCTCCAGCCGGTGGACCTTTGCCGGATCGGCAAAGACGCCGGTGGCGCGGTCACTCTGGATCGCGTCATCCTCCCAGCTATCCCAGTGGCCCAGCACGGCCTCCATGAACTCGTCGGCGCGGTCATAGCGCAGATCATGGCCGAGGTGCGCCTCGTGGCCGTAGTTCGCTGCCTCCGAGTCGTTCATCGAGGTGACGACATTCCGGGCGACGCGCCCACCGAGCAGGTGGTCCATCGTCGCGAAGATGCGCGCGACGTGGAACGGCTCGTAGTAGGTCGTGGAGCAGGTGCCGCCGACACCGAGGTGCGTGGTTGCCAGTCCCATCGCGGTGATCAGGGGCGCGGGGTCGAGCTTGACCACGCGGATGCCCTCGCGCAGCGCCTCCGCGTAGTCATCGCCGTAGCGGTCCGGCATCGCCAGGCGGTCGTCGAAGAAGGCGAGCTGGAAGCGGCCTGCCTCCAGCGTGCGCGCAATCCGCTGGTAATAGCCCGCGGAGAGAAAGTCCGGCTCCGTCGCCGCATGCCGCCACGAGGCGGGATAGTTGGAGCAGTTCTGCCCCTGCAAGAACGCCACCAGCGCCATCTGCCGAGGAAGGAGTGGGGTGCGTGTCATGCCCGCCTCCGCGCTCATCTGTGTACGAGGACCGAGGGAGCCACCCCCCTCATACCAGCCGTCCGCCCGGCATGTTCACCCAGGCGCTCATTTCGTGCGCGGGCACGACCGGCTCGGCGCGACAGACATGGGCCGGGGTGAGGTCTGCCAAGCGGGGCACGCCCGTGAGGCCCATCGCCACGGTCAGCTCGTGCTCCAGCAGCTCCAGCGCGCGCCGCAGGCCGTCCGCGCCGCCCGCCGCCAGTCCCCAGCCCTGGAGCTTGCCGATCGCGACCGCGTCCGCCCCCAACGCGAGCGCCTTGAGCACGTCCGTGCCGCGCTGGATGCCGCCGTCGAGCACGATCTTCGCCTTGCCTGCGACCGCCGCCACCACCTCCGGCAGCGTGTCAATCGTGCCGAGCGCGTGGTCCATCTGCCGCCCGCCGTGGTTCGAGACCCAGATCACGTCCACGCCGTGCTGGACCGCGAGCGCCGCATCCTCGGCGGTCTGCACGCCCTTGAGCATCAGCGGGCCGCCCCAGAGCTCTTTGATCTGGTCGAGCGTCTCCCAGGTGAGCGAGGCGAGAAAGCTCCGGTTGACCGCCGCGCGCTGCGTAGGCGTGGACCAGCGCGTGAGCATCGGCCGCTCGCGGCGGCTGTAGACGGCGACGTCCACCGTGATACAGAGCGCCTTGTAGCCCGCCGCTTTCACGCGCGCGACGATCTCCCGCACCCACTCTAGGTCGCCGTGAACGTAGAGCTGAAAGATCTTGGGCGCGTCCGTGGCGGCGGCAGTCTCTTCCAGCAGCGGCTGTGTGGCGGAGCTGACCACTGGCATCGTCCCGAATGCGGCCGCCGCGCGCGCCGAGGCGACCGCGCCCTCCGGCGCAAAGACTTGCAACGAGCCGATCGGCGCGAGCAGCACGGGGATGCGCAGCCGCTCGCCGAGAAAGTCGGTTGAGGGGTCAATGTTGGAGACGTCCACGAGCACGCGCGGACGAAACGCGAGCCGGTCGAAGCCGAGCCGGTTGCGCCGCATCGTCGTCTCGGACTCCGCGCCGCCCGCGAGATAGTCCCACGGACCTTGCTCAAGGTTGCGGCGCGCCGCCAGCACGATCTCCTCATTACTCAGGAACTGGTCGTCCACGGTGCGGCCTCCTCACGCGGGCTGACATGCGCGGCGCGGTCCCGTCGCCAGCGCCACGGATCAGCATACGCGAAGGCCGCGGCAAAGGGAGGGCGCAACCCGGGAGATCGGGCGATGTTCGGGCCGCGCGCGGCGAGCGCAACGTGACGCGACACCCGGCAGCCGCTAGGCTGGCGCTGTTCATCCTCCGCGAGCCGCGCCATGCCGCCCGCCACGGACCAGCCCGACGTCTTCCTCTCCTATTCCCGACAGGACAAGGATGCGGCGCTGTGCCTCGCCGATACCCTGGAGGCGGTCGGTGTGCGCGTCTGGCTCGACCGCGAGCCGATCGCGGGCGGCACGAGTTGGGGCACGGAGATCGTGGAGGGAATCAAGGGCTGCACAGCCCTGATCATCCTCTGCACGCCCGCCGTGATGCAGAGCCGCAATGTGCGCCAGAAGATCCAGCTCGCCTGGCGCTACGAACGCGCCTACGTCCCCGTCATGCTGGAAGCGGTTGAGTTCCCGGAGCAGGTACAGTAGCTCCCCTTTCCCGCACCGCGGGGGAAGGGGCCACTTCGGCCTTTGTCGGGCGTACGCGTGAGCTTGGCATGGTGCGGGCGGCGCTGGAGCAGGCGTTCGCGGGCGAGGGCCGTCTGTTGATGCTCGTCGGAGAGCCGGGAATTGGCAAGACGCGGCTCGCGCAGAAGCTGGCGGCAGAGGCGTCGCAACGCGACTCTCTCGTGCTCTGGGGGCGCTGGACCGTGCGCTTGAAGAATCGCTCGCGGCGGCGGTGCTCGTGGAGGGGCGCGGGCGCGGTTTGCCATGCTACAGCTTCAGCCACGCGCTGATCCGCCAGACGCGCTACGAACGGATCGGGGCGAGTCCGCGCCGGGTCGAGCGCATCGAGCCGGACCGGCGCTGATGCGGACCGGGAAGTCGGGGAGCCGCTGGCCGTTTGCCTCCGCGCCGGACAAGCGGTAGCTGGGACCACCCTCGTGCTGGATCAAGTCAAGTGCAACCAGCATGTCTCGCACCCGACGGCTCATCACTGATTGCGGTCGGCCGGTGTTCAGCATCAAATCCAGTCGCCAGGGCGTGCGCGCGATCAGCGGCAGACCAAGTGGAAGTATCAGCCAGCCACGCGGGTCCTCATTCACCTGGAGCAACAGATCACGCTCCGCGGTCACGTTTCTCCCGCTTTCCCACGCGATATGCCTCGGCCTCGGGCCGGGTCTTGAAGCGTAGACCGTTGTACGAGTAGAAGCCAAGCGGATGCTCGACCGGGTTGTGTACAAAAGTGTCCATCATCACGGGCTGGATGCCGTCGCGCGTGCGGTGATGCGCGACCACGATGCCTGCGGCTGCATGACCATGTTCGTTCTGCTCCATCACCTTCATGAAGATCCACTCATCCGGGTATGCTTCTGCGGCCTCGTTCACCGTCATGATGCGCTCACTCGGTGCGGGCGTCTCGCTCTCCCGCCCATTGTTTTCGGTACGCGGCGTGGTCATCGCTACCCTCCCATCAGTGACGTCTCGTAGGACAGCGTATCACCGGCGGCCGGCCGCTTCTCCCCTTGTCGCGCGGGCATGGCGGACCCGCATGAAGGGCTGGCGGAACCGTATACTACCTGCGGTTGCCCGTGCGCTCTTGTCGCGCACGCCCAGGATCGAGACGTGACTCAGACTCCCGCTTCTGCAGCACCATACGTCTTCCTCTCCTACGCCTCAGTGGACCGCGCGCGGGCGCTGGCGCTCGCCGGCAGATTGGACACGTCCGGCATTCGCGTCTGGATTGACGGCAGCAGCATTGAGGGCGGCTCCAGCTGGAGCGCGGAGATTGTGCGCGGCATCCAGGGCTGCGCGGCGCTGATCCTGCTCTCCAGCCCGGCCGCGATGGCCTCCAAGAATGTGCGCCAGGAGGTCCAACTCGCCTTCGAGGCCGACCGCCCCCTGCTGCCGGTCATCCTCGAGCGCGCGGACCCCCCTGCCGAGATCCAGTACGCGCTCGCCGGGAGGCAATGGATTGACGCGCTGGACCGCCCTGATGATCAGTGGGCGCCCGCGCTGTTGCGGGCCTTGGAGCACCTCGGCGCGGGCGGCGCCGCCGTTGCGCTGGACCCTGTTGCCGCTCCACGCCTCACCACGGCGCGCGGGGATAATGCGCGCTCGATTGGGTCCAACCTGCCGGGCGCGCTCACCAGCTTTATCGGGCGCGAGCAGGAGATCGTCGAGGTACAGGCAGTCCTCCTGACCGCGCGGCTGCTCACGCTCACGGGGCCGGGTGGCTCTGGTAAGACCCGTCTGGCGCTCGCGGCGGTGGCGCACATCCAAGATGGTTATCCCGACGGCGTCTGGTTCGTGGATCTGTCGCCGATCACCGACGCCGGCCTCGTCCCCGCCGCGATTGCCCAGGTGCTCGGTGTGCTTGAGGGCGAGGGACGGTCGTTCACCGAGATGCTGAAGGTCTACCTGCGCGAGAAGCGGCTGCTGTTGCTGGTGGACAACTTCGAGCAGGTGGTGAACGCCGCGCCGGTGCTCCGGGAACTGCTCGGCGCGGCGCCGGCGCTGACGTTGCTGGTGACCAGCCGCGCGCTGCTGCGCGTCGGTGGTGAGCACGAGTTTGCCGTACAGCCGCTGGCCCTGCCGGACGCGGCCCAGGTATCTGATCTGCGAGCGCTCGCCGTGGTGCCCTCGGTCGCCCTTTTCGTGCAGCGGGCGCGGGATGCCCGGCCCGACTTCACGCTCACCAGCGAGAATGCCGCAACGGTAGCCGCCATCTGTACGCGACTTGATGGACTGCCACTCGCGCTCGAACTGGCGGGAGCGCGCACCCGGGTCCTCAGCGCGCACGCGCTCGCTGA